>Ga0315287_10001945_pt1 | contig 19341 bp, 20 predicted proteins | sample YL17G11_0_MG_FD_205037 | JGI IMG/M metagenome (GOLD analysis project Ga0315287, IMG submission 205037) | Sediment microbial communities from Yellowstone Lake, YNP, Wyoming, USA - YL17G11_0 | ecosystem: Environmental > Aquatic > Freshwater > Lake > Sediment | place: USA: Wyoming | collected...
TCAAAATCAACCGTGTTCTGGTTTAATTTTGTGATCTCGGTAACTCGCATGCCGGTACTGTAAAGCAGTTCAAGGATGGCACGATCCCTTAAGCCGAGCGGCGCTTCCCGCTCCGGCGCTTCCAGCAGGGAGATGATTTCTTCCGGATACAAAAAATTAGGCAGTTTTTTCGGCAGCTTAGGGGTCAATAAGCTCTCGAAAGGATTGAGCGGCTGGATTTTTTCCCGGACCAAAAAGCGGAAGAAGGAGCGGGCGGAAGAGAGCTTTCTGGCGATCGACCGGCGAGAATATCTTTTCTTTTCAAGCTCGATCAGATACTCCCTGGCGGCCAGCCGGTCAACCTTCCGGCCGCTTAAAAAAGCAATTAAAAAAACCAGGTCGCGCTTATAATTATTAACGGTGTGGGGCGAATAGTGACGTTCGGTTATAAGGTAGTTAATGAAATTGCTGAGATGGTCATGCTTGGTCATGACGCTGGTCAATCAAGTCCGTATTGATGCCGTTTCTCAGCGGTTAATGAACTGTATTTGCCCTTTTCTTTTATCCAGACTTCTTTTTTCTCCAGCGGCCGGGTATCAATATGGACCATGTTTTCTTCCGGATAAAATCCCAGGCCGTTGACCCCATCTATTTTTTCGGCGAATTTAAATATTTCCGCGGCTGGAACTCCATCAATTGCAAAATTTGCGGCTTTTCCGATCGTGTGATAGCTGCGTTTTTCTCTTTTAAGTTTTTCGGTATAATATTCGCAAAAATAACCGGCCAATATTTTGGGCCGTTTTTTAAAATGGACCGCGACCGCTTCCAATATCCCTACCAGCCCAAGGTGCACCCGATATTCACCTTTGCATTCCGGGCAGCGGCAGGCAAAGTCTTTATGGTTAAAGTTCTCGCTCAGATTTCCCATTGCATAATATTATAGAGAAATCCAAAGAATTAATCAAACCTCATCCCGTGTTTGTGCTGATCTATTAGTAATCGTTCAAGCCCTTCTCCATCGAAGATGGAGAAGGGTTAAGTATATCTTTCACAAAACAAACTGGCCCCTCTCTATCTATGATGGAGAGGGGCTTTTAAGTCAAACCATTGGGAAAGAATAATCGGGGTGAGGCGGGCATTCCCTGCTTGACAGAGATTCCTAAAAAAGATAATATGATCACGAGTTAAATATTTTCACGAGCATTCATTGCATTTCCGGTCCGCTCGTACCTGCCTGCCGGCAGGCAGGTGAGGGAGGCGGACAAAATATTATCTAAATAGTTCATTATATTCTTGTCCGTTCGTTATGAAGGAGGAGTCAAAATGAAGAAACGGTATCTTTTTACTTCTGAATCGGTCACCGAAGGTCACCCCGACAAGGTCTGCGATCAAGTTTCCGACGCTATTCTTGACGCTATTATGGAGAAGGACCCGCTGGGCCGCGTGGCGGTCGAAACCCTGGTCACCAATGGTTTGTGTATAGTTGCGGGAGAGGTAACGACCGGCTGCTACGTTGAGATCCCCCAGATTGTCCGTGAAACCATCAAGGAAATAGGTTATACCCGGGCTAAATACGGGTTCGACTACGAAACCTGCGGTGTGATGGTCTCGATCAAAGAACAATCCAAGGATATTGCCCGAGGAGTTGATAAAGCCCTTGAGATCAGGCGTGGTGAAGTAGTCAAGGAAGATCTAGAAGCTCTGGGAGCGGGCGACCAGGGCTTGATGTTCGGGTTTGCCTGTGATGAGACCAAAGAATTAATGCCGCTGCCGATCATGCTGGCGCATAAACTGGCTAAAAAACTGGCAGATGTTAGAAAGACCGGCGAACTGTCCTATCTCCGGCCGGATGGTAAATCGCAGATAACCATAGAATATGATGGCAACAAGCCGGTGAGGATCGATACGGTTTTGATTGGGGCGCAGCATGCTCCGGAGATCAACACCGAACAGATGCGGGAAGAGATCATTGAGCGAGTGGTCCTCCCGAACCTGCCGCCTGAAATGGTGGATGATAAAGTTAAGTACTATGTCAATCCGACCGGCCGCTTTGTGATCGGTGGTCCGCAGGGTGACACCGGGGTTACCGGCCGCAAGATCATTGTTGATACTTATGGCGGTTACGCCCGCCACGGCGGCGGCGCTTTCAGCGGGAAAGATCCGACCAAAGTGGACCGCTCCGGCACCTATGCCGCCCGCTGGGTGGCTAAAAATATCGTCGCGGCCGGATTGGCAAAGAAATGCGAAGTTCAGCTGGCTTACGCCATCGGGGTCGCCCGCCCGATCTCTATCATGGTCGATACTTTTGGCACGGGGGAAATTCCGGATAACAAGATCGAAGATCTGGTGAATGAGATCTTTGACCTGCGCCCCGGTTTGATCATTAAAAACCTGCATCTGCGCCGGCCGATCTATGAACAAGTCGCGGCCTATGGACACTTTGGGCGGGACGACCTGAATCTCCCGTGGGAAAAGACCGACAAGGCGGCCGAGTTGAAAAAGAGAGCCAGTCGGTTGTAGAATACAGCCATGTGGAGCGAAGAAGATGTAAGGTTCATGCGCGAAGCGCATGATCTGGCCAAGGGGGCCGAGGGCCGCACCACTCCTGACCCAATGGTGGGAGCGGTGCTGGTCAAAGGCGGCCGGATCATTTCGGTCGGCTATCACGGAGAAGTCGCTACCCCGCACGCCGAATCTTGGGCTATTCAAAAAGCCGGCGAAGACGCCCGCGGATCAACCCTCTATGTAAACCTGGAACCGTGCAATCATTACGGCAACAATCCGCCCTGTACCGAAACTATAATCCGTTCGGGGGTAAAAAGGGTGGTTGCTTCAATGAAAGATCCTAATCCCCTGGTAGATGGAAAAGGATTTGCCAGGCTGAGAAGGAACGGGGTCAAGGTCGAGACTGGCCTTTTAGAAGAAGAAGCAGGCAAGCTGAACGAGGTGTTCATTAAATATATTACGACCGGAATCCCCTTTATAGCTATGAAGACTGCCATGACGATCGACGGAAAAATCGCGACCCGAACCGGCGCTAGCCGCTGGGTAGCGTCTCTGGCAGGGCTCAGATTCGCTCATCATTTAAGAAATATCTATGATTCAATCCTGGTTGGGGTGGGAACGGTTCTAATTGATAATCCACGACTGGATGTTAGAAGAGTGCAAAAAATAAAAGATCCGATCCGGGTCGTTTTGGATACCCATGCCCGCACCCCCCTAAACGCCAAAGTGCTCAACGTGCCGGGAGCAAAAACTATCATCGTAGTGGGGAAGAAAGCTTCGCGGGAAAAGATTGAAAAATTAATAAAAAAGGGAGCGCAAATAATTGAACTCTGCCTGGCGAAAGGAAAGATCGATGTTAAAGGGTTGATGAAAAAGCTGGGTGAAATGAAGATTACCAGCGTATTAGTCGAGGGCGGGGGAGAAGTGAATGCCTCTTTTATCGAAGCGGGACTGGTCGACAAGGCCTATTTTGATATCGTTCCTAAGATCTTTGGAGGGCGGGATGCAAAAACACCGGTCGAAGGCGATGGGGTTGCTCTTCCTTCCAAGGCCCGCTGGCTCCGATCAATTCATATTGAGAGAATGGAACAGGATATCCTGGTATCCGGCTACTTTTAGACCCCCGATTGACAAACCCCCATTTTTAATATTAGTATAGTTGATATACCGTCATATGCATTATTATATTACAGAAGAAAACTTAACTACTTTTGTTGGTCGTCTGCGGAATAAAGCTTTGGTTATCGGCCCGATCGAAGAATGGGGACAGAAGCATCTGGAAGAAATAAGAGCCGATAAGCCGCAGACAATCGATCTGGCCGGTTACCGCACGATTGAAACCTTTAAAGCCGCTTTCTTTAAAGTCTCGGAAAAAGTTGCCGCTTATTTTGGCGGGGTGAACGATGCTAAAACTGACCAAGTTATACTGATCGGAGCGAGAGGCTGCGACCTGGAAGGGATCGAGGTGCTTGATCGGGTATATCTTGAGGGGGAATTTAGCGACCCCGGCTACGCGCGGGAGAGAAAAAATAAGATCATAATCAGCGCTGACTGCACCAGTTGCGGCCGCACCTGTTTTTGCACCATGGTCGGAGGAAAACCATTCCCCACCAAATTGTTCGATTTGAATCTTTCCAAGATTAAGGGGGGCGATCTGGTTGAGACCGGGACCGAGAAGGGTGAAGAACTGATTAGCTCGGAAGCTGACCTTTTTGTCCCGGCAGATGAAGAGAAGGTCCGGGAAAGAAATGAACTGCGCGAAAAAGTCGAAGCGGAGCTGGAAACAGTAAACCGGGATTTCAAGTGCCGCTGTACGATCGACTGGGCAGAGGCGCATAAGATCAACCTGGAGAATACCAAGGCTTGGCGGACGCTTACTAAAGACTGTGTGGAATGCAGCAGCTGTAATTTTACCTGTCCAACCTGCAGCTGTTTCCTGCTGCTGGATCAGCCAGAAGCCGATAATTCGGGCAGGTACAAAATTTGGGATGCTTGTCTCAAGGATGGTTACGCGCGGGTGGCGGGCGGCGCCAATTCGCGGCCGCTGCTCTCGGAGCGGCTGCAAAACCGCTATCATTGTAAGTTCGATTATTCCCGCGATCGCCTGGGCCGTTATACTTGCGTCGGCTGCGGCCGTTGCATCGACGGCTGCGCGGGCAATATCGATATGCGAAAAGTTTACGCGGAACTGGTTAGGCAAGTGCCGCTAACCGCGAAATTAGAATAGGTAGTTAGGATGGAACATAATATTGATCTATATAAGCCGGTAAGAGCGATAACCGAAAAGGTTATTGTCGAGACGCCGAATATAAAAACTTTTGTTTTTCGGCCGGATGAACCAATGAACTTCCTGGCGGGACAATTCATGTTGGTTACTGTTCCCGGATTGGGAGAGGCAGCATTTACACCTTCTTCCGATTCCAAGGTTACGGACACAATTGAATTCACGATTATGAAAGCCGGGTCGGTTACCGGCCGGCTGCATGAGCTGAAAGCCGGCGATCAGGTTGGATTGCGCGGCCCGTACGGCAAACCCTATCCGTTAAAGGATTTTCACGGCAGAGAAATCTATGTTGTGGGTGGAGGGGTAGGATTGGCCCCGCTGCGGGCGCTACTTTTTTCCCTCAATCACGAGATCGATGATCTGAAGAAAGTGGTGGTACGCTTTGGATCAAGATCTCCATCCGATATTGCCTACCGCTCTGCGATTGAAGAATGGAAAAAGAGAAAAAACACTAATATAGAAATTACGGTCGACACCACTGGACCCGGTTGGATCGGCAATGTCGGTCTGGTCACGACCATATTGAAAGATACGGACGTGGAGGTTAAAAACGCGGTAGCGGTGGTCTGCGGCCCGCCCATTATGATGAAATTTGTGAACAAGCGCCTGCTGGATATGGGATTTCTACCCAAAGACATTTACCTTTCCATGGAAAAAAATATGAGCTGCGGGGTTGGTAAATGCTTTCACTGCAACCTGGGGAAATATTTCGCCTGCAAAGACGGCCCGGTTTTCACCTGGGAACAGATCAAGGATATTCCCGAACCATGGTAATAATATCAGAAAAACAAAAAAACATTAAGCAATCGCTCTGCCTTTTTTGTTCGCTGGGCTGCGGGACCTCTTTCCGTTCCCAGGGGGATGAGATAACGGCCATTGATTATGATCGTGAAAATCCGATTAATCTGGGGTCCCTTTGCCCGCGCGGGCATTATAACTTTGAATTGCTGAACCACCCGCGGCGGCTGGTCTATCCCCAGATCGGAGCGCGAAAAACCTCGTGGGACGACGCGCTGGATTTTGCCCGGCAGCAGCTAAAAGAATTTGAAGCGGACTCAATTGGAATAATTCTCTCTTCCAATGCCAGCAATGAAGATGCTTGCCTGGCGGCGAAGCTGGCCAAAAGTCTGGGAACAAAGAATATTTGCGCGGCAGGTAATCCTTTTGACCAGGAAGCTTATCAGGGTGAAAAATGGGAAACTCCCGGCGCCGAGCTTTCAACCCTTGATGAGATCGGAAAAGCGGAGACACTATTAATTATCGGTGATATCTTGAGAAGATCCCCGGTCCTCTCCTGGCGCATCAACCAGGTAAAATACGGCAAACGGGGAAACCGGATCATTGTCGCTGATCCAAATAAAACGCATACTTCCTGGTTTGCTACTTCTCACCTGAGGCATCAGCCGGGAACAGCCGCTTTGCTATTACTGGCAATGGTAGAGCTGATCGGAAGAGAAACCGGACAGGGAGAATTGGGGGTTGATATCGACGCGGTGGCGGTTAAGATCGGGCTTCCGGTCGATCTCTTGGTCGTGGCAGCGCGTGATTTTCATGCCTCTCCGTCCGGAACCATTATTGTAACTCCCAGCCCGGCCGAGAAGAGAAATGACCTGATCGTTTATTTTGCCAAGCTGCTGGCCAGCCTCTCCCCCGGCAAGAAATATATTCCCTTTTACGGCTACGGCAACACGCGGGGAGTGAACCTGGTGCTGGACCGATGTTTGGAAGAACACATCTCTTACCCGGGGATGATAGATAAGATCGCGGCCGAACAGATCAAGGCGCTCATAATGCTGGGTGAGGATCTTGCCGGAACTCATCCGGAAATTGAAAAAAAATTCAAACACATGAGATTTGTTGCCGCTTCAAATTATTTTGTTAATGATCTGGTGGATGATTCAATCGTGATTTTTCCTCTGGCAAGCCAGATGGAAGAGGGTGGTACATATGTTATGGCAGATGGCAGGCTGGAAAACCGGCTCCCCATCGCGCCTAAAGTCGGAGGAAGGAGCAACGGGGAGATCGCGGCGGGACTTATGGGTCAGGAGTTTAATCTTAATAAAACACTGGAAGAAACCGGCGTGATCATCCGCCAGGGGATACCGGCAGCAAAAACCGGGATCGAGGAAAAAATTGCTGAGGCGCAGCAGATCGCCGCGGGAGAAAAATTTCCGCCGGCCGAGATCACCCATTTTGGCAATAATCGTATGACTAGGAATTTCTTCTGGTTCAGAGTTAACCCCCACACCTTGAACATGCCCTGCGGTCAAGGTGTGGGGGTAAATAATAAAGTAGAAGGATAAACATGGGAAACGAAGTTGACGTAAGAATTGACGGGGCATCTCCCCGGGAAGGTTTTTACGGAAAAAGAGTCTATTTGAACCTGGATAAATGCTGCGGCTGCCGCAGCTGCGCGGCCGCCTGCGCTTACGGCCATCATCTGCAGACACTGCTGGCGCATTCCAAGTTAGATACAAATGCGGACCTGCCGCTGCACTGCCTCCAGTGCGACCAGCCGGCCTGTGCCGCGGCCTGCCCCAATGATGCTATGAAGAAACAGGAAGACGGACTGGTGCAGCGCAGTTACTTTAAGTGTGTCGGCTGTTCCTCCTGTGTTTTAGCTTGCCCCTTCGGCGTGATCAAGCCGGACCTTACTAAATATATCGTTCCCAAATGTGACCTTTGCATCGACCGGCTGGAAGAGGGCGATATCCCCCGCTGCGTAGAGACCTGTACCTCCGGCGCGCTTTCTTTTGAAGCGATCGACGAGCAGATTTCGGACAGCAAAAAGAATCTGATATCGGTTAGAATGTTATCTAATTTTATTGGCAGGAGGCGATGATCATGGGAATAGCTGAAGAACACATGGATAAAGCTTGTATCTGTTTGCGGGAAGGTAAGCTGCGGGACGCGATCAACGAATACAAAGAGGCTTTGAAAATCGATCCGCAGAATGCCATCGCGCATAAGAGCCTGGGGAGCATCTACTACCGCGTAGCGATGCTGGATGAATCGATCGAGGAATTGCAGGAGGCGATCAAGCACAATCCGCACTACGCTGACGCCTACTATGAATTGGGGATTTCGCTCTACCGCCGGGGCCGGCTGCCGGATTCGACCAAAGCATTTCATGAAGCGGTCAAGATCAATCCCAATTTCCATATCGCGCGCTACTGGCTAGGCCTCTCCTACTATTATTCCGGAAAACTGAAAGAAGCGATCGATTATTTTAAACAGGTATTGGATAAGGAGCCGCACGTGGTGGTCGCGCATTATCATATTGGAGTGGCCTATGCCCGGCAGGGGAGATTTAAGGACGCGATCGGGGAATTCGAGAAATTCATCAAAGAAGTGCCGGACAGCGCGGCCGCTTACTACAACCTGGGCAGGAATTATTATAACGCCGGAGATATTGACAACGCGATCGTCGCTTTTAAAAAGGCGGTGGAGATCGATCCGCAGGACGAGCGGTCAAAAAAGAACCTGGAAACCTTGCAGGAGATAAAAACAAAATTCTTTTAGTAAAAAATGTTTAACGAGACAACCAAAAACCTAATCTATTTCTTAATTGCGCCGGGACTGGCCTTTACGGCACTGATCGGCTTGCTTTCAACCTGGTTTGACCGCAAGCTGAGCGCGCGGCTGCAGTGGCGGAAAGGGCCGCCTTGGTTTCAGCCGTTTGCCGATATTATCAAACTGATGGGGAAAGAAGTGATTGTCCCAGAGGGGGGAGCGAAGGAAGTATTTCTTTCGGCTCCGCTGGTTGCGCTGACGGCGGTAACGCTGGTGTCAACCATGTTATGGATGTTCAATCTTAATCCGCAAGTTGGTTTTGTTGGAGATCTGATCGTCGTGCTCTATTTACTGACGGTCCCTTCGCTGGCATTGATCGTTGGCGGATCCGCATCTCGTAATCCCCTTTCGGCGCTGGGTGCCAGCCGTGAAATGAAATTGATCCTGGCTTATGAGCTGCCATTTTTGCTGGCAACCTTTACGGTGATAATGAAAGCCGGCACGCTAGTCATGGGGAATATCGTCGGTTATCAGGCGGGGCACGGAATGATAATGAACAGCGCTTCTGGCTTTATCGCGCTGCTGGTAACAATCCTGGTGGTGCAAGCCAAATTAGGTTATCCTCCATTTGATATCGCCGAGGCGGAGCAGGAGATCATGGCTGGTCCGTTGCTGGAATATTCGGGCGCGCCGCTCGGGATCTTTCGTTTGTCCAAAGCAATGCTGCTTTTTGTTCTGCCAGTATTTGTCATAACTTTATATTTGGGCGGGATCAACCTTTCTTCCTGGACCGGCGGACTATGGTTACTGCTCAAATATCTGATTTTGCTGCTGGTTGTGATTTTGATAAAGAACACCAATCCGCGATTGCGGATCGATCAGGCGGTCCGCTTTTTCTGGGGGCCGGTGATGGGAGCTGCCATAGTTGGAATTATCCTGGCGCTGATAGGATGGTAATGAAACGAATTTTTAAATGGGCGATCGGTAAATCTCCCTGGGTATTTCACCTGGGCGCCTCGGCCTGCAATAATTGCGATATCGAGATCCTGGACACGTTGACGCCGAAACACGATATTGAACGGTTTGGCCTGATATTGGCCGGTTCTCCGCGCCATGCCGATATTTTAATTGTCTCGGGGATCGTCAACCGGCAGTCGCTTCCCCGTTTCCAGCGAGTTTATGAGCAGACTCCCAATCCTAAACTGGTGGTGGCGGTTGGGGTCTGCGCCTGTTCGGGCGATATGTTCCGCGACAGCTATAATTTTGTTAAACCGGTGGATGAGATTATCCCGGTAGATGTTTATGTCCCCGGCTGTCCTCCTAAACCGGAGGCGATTATTGCCGGGATATTGAAAGCGATGGAAAAATGGAAACAATTATAAAGAATCTAACCGACCGCTTCGGCGAAAAAATAGACTGTGTTGTGAAAAACAGCCGGCGGCTCTTTGTATCTGTGAATAAACAAGAGCTACGGCCGCTGGTTGAGTATCTCTTTAATGAATTGAAAGTGCGCTTCTCGACCGCCACCGCGGTTGAGGGGAGGACAGCGATCGAGATTCTGTATCACTTCCCCTTTGATCAGAAAGGCTTCGTCCTTTCCCTCAGAGTTGCGGTCACGGAGCCGAGCCCGGAGGTGGATTCGATAACGCCTATTATTGAAGGGGCGGAATGGGTGGAACGCGAGATCCACGAGATGTTCGGCGTTAACTTTGCCGGCCATCCCAAACTGGAGCGCTTTCTACTGCCGGATGATTGGCCGGAGGGAGTTTTTCCCTATCGCAAGAATACTTTTGATTCCGAAAAAGAAGTGGAGGAAAAGGAATAAATGGCAAGAGAAACCATGATCCCGATCGGGCCTTTTCATCCTCTGCTGGAAGAGCCGGAGCTTTTTAAATTCTACGTCGAAGGTGAAAAGATCGTTCATGCCGAGGTCCGCATCGGCTGGAATCACCGCGGGGTGGAAAAGCTGGCGGAAGGAAAAACTTATGACCAGGATGTCTTTCTGGTAGAGCGGATCTGCGGGATCTGTTCCACTTCCCATCCCTTTGCCTTTGTCAACGCGGTCGAAGATGTATCCGGGATCGAAGTGCCGGAGCGGGCCAAATATATCCGCACCATCATCGGCGAGCTGGAGCGCATCCACAGCCATCTTTTGTGGGTCGGCCTGGCCGGGCATTTTATCGGCTACAACACCGTGTTCATGTGGGCCTGGAAATACCGCGAGCCAGTACTCGATATCTTTGAAGCGATCTCCGGCAACCGCAATCACTATTCGATGTTCAAAGTGGGCGGCGTGCGGCGAGACATTAAGGAAGAGAATGTCCCCGCATTGCTAAAGGCCATCGACGAGGTGGAAAAATTCTGTTCCATGCTGACTAAAGCGGTGATGGACGATCCGGTGATCCAAGCCCGCACCAAAGGGATCGGGCTGCTCAAAAAAGAAGATGCCATCAATATGTGCGTGGTTGGCCCGACCGCGCGGGCTTCGGGGGTGGAGATCGATATCCGAAAACAACATCCCTATGCCGCTTCAGATAAAGTCCCTTGGGAAATGATTGTTGTGAAGGATGGGGATGTCTATTCAAAAGCGGTTGTCAGGCTGCTGGAAATTATAGAGTCGGTTAAGATCATCCGCGGTTGTTTAAAAGCTATGCCGGCCGGCAGTATCGATGCGGACGTACGAGAGATAGGGATTGGGGAGGGGATCGGTTTGCACGAAGCCCCTCGCGGCGAGGTGATCCATTTTATTAAAGCCAACGGATCAAATTTCCCCGAACGGCATAAGATTCGCGCTCCCTCCTTCATGAACGTCGCTTCATTTAAAAAAACCGTGATCGGCGAATCGATTGCCGACGCGGCCTTGATCACCGCCGCGGTCGATCCGTGCTATTGCTGCACCGAACGGATGGCGGTGGTCGATCCGGATAATGATAAAGTGATCATGACCGGCGAAGACCTGGTCAGGCTCTCACAGCAAAAAACCGAACGGATGAGGAGCAGGGCATGACCTTTCCTCTTTATGTAATATTTTTGCCAATCTTTTTATCGCTCTTCTGCCTGCTCTTCAGGAAAGCGGCGGGATGGATCGCGCTGCTGACTTCGGCGCTGGTCTTTGTCGTTTCCGTCTATCTTTTCTTCCTGGGCGGGGTAAACAGTCCAATTCTCGGCTTTAAAGCCTTTAAGTTAAATGAAAGTATTTTTATGGCGGCCGCCTTTTTAACTTTCCTGATCATCCTCTATTCTATGAAATTCATGGAAGGCAAAAAGAGGACCAGGGAATATTACGCCTATCTGCTGGTAACTCTCGGTTCGACCGCGGGTGCGCTCTTTGCGGCGGATTATCTGCTGCTGCTCTGCTTCTGGGGAATATCGGGGGCGACCCTCTACATGCTGATCGGGATTGGAGGGGAGGAGGCGGCAGGAGCGGCAAAAAAGAGCCTGCTGATTATCGCCGGCTCTGACGCATTAATGATTTTAGGAATAGCGATCATCTGGGGGGCTACGAACAGTTTCCAAATCGGCGCCAGGCCGCTGGTGCCCACCGGCTTTTTACCTGGCATCGCATTCCTCTGCTTGACGGCAGGGGCCTTTGCCAAGGCCGGAGCGATCCCCCTGCATACTTGGATCCCGGATTCGGCCGAATTTGCGCCGACCACGGTCATGGCTTTGCTGCCCGGGGCGCTGGATAAATTACTCGGGATTTATTTGTTACTCAGGATCTGTTTCAATATTTTTATTCTTGAAACCAATTCTCCCCTTTCTCTCTTTTTGATGGCCATGGGATCGATCACGATCATCGTAGGCGTGATGGGAGCGCTGCTGCAGCATAATATAAAGAAACTGCTTTCCTTCCACGCGGTTTCCCAGGTCGGATATATGGTGCTGGGGATCGGGACCGGAGTGCCGGTTGCGATAGCGGGCGGGGTTTTTCATATGTTTAACAATGCTATTTACAAAGCATTGCTTTTCCTTATCGGGGGAGCGGTTGAAAGGCAAACCAGGACGACGGAACTCGATCGGCTGGGCGGATTGGCCAAGTTTATGCCAATAACTTTTATCTGCACCCTGATCGCGGCCCTTTCTATTTCGGGCGTGCCGCCTTTTAATGGTTTCGTATCAAAATGGATGATCTACCAGGGGATCGTTGAGCTGGCGAAAAACAGCCCTTATTGGATAATCTGGCTGCTGGCGGCGATGTTCGGCAGCGCCCTGACACTGGCCAGCTTCATGAAAATAATCCACGCCGTATTTCTCGGCCAGTGGTCAGACACCACCGCCAAAACCAGAGAAGCTCCCTGGCCAATGTGTTTTCCAATGATTACGTTGGCAGTGTTATGCGTACTGTTCGGGGTTTTCGCCTACGCCCTGCCGCTTGCCTACCTGATCCTGCCCTCCTTCCAGGCGGTTAATTTCCCGGGAATTTGGAATCCAACCCTGGCCACTGCCTTACTGATCATAGGTTTGCTGGCCGGTATGCTGATCTACAGTTTAGGGAATTTAAAAACAACCACTTCTAAACCGGCTTATATCGGAGGAGAAATATTTGAAGAAAAGACGGTAAAAGTAACGGGAACGGAATTCTATAACACCATTAGAGACTGGGGTCCGCTGGATAGGATATATCACCTGGCGGAGAAAAAATATTTTGATATTTATGAATTAGGGAAAAGTTTTGTCTTTTGGGTCGGGGCGGGATTGAGCTGGCTGCAGAACGGACGGGCACACACTTATCTGGCCTGGATGCTTCTGGGCAGCATCGTCCTGGTTTATTTTTTAGTGAGGTAATAATGATCGTATTAATAGTGTTACTAATGATAGCGGCTCTGATCGTGATTGAGAGCCGGAGTTTTTCTATCTCGCTGACTGCTTTGGCGACAGCGGGGATCCTGGTCGCGGCAATATTATGGCTGGCGCAGGCGGCATTGCCGGCGATTTTGCAGCTGGCGGCGGTTCCGATCATCATATTTATTCTGGCGCGAGCCCTTTCTCATCGTCCGAAGTCTGATCCGCCGGCCGAAAAGGAAATAATTCCAACCGTAGCATCATTGGTCTTCATCCTATTAGCTTTGATCTCGAATTATTATCTGTTCAGATCGTTCCCGGTTAATCTGCCGCAGCCTTCCGCCCTCCACGAAATTCGGATCATGGACTGGATTGGGGCGGGAGCGGTGCTGATCGCTGCGATCATCGGAGCGCTAGCGCTCATGAGAAAAGAAGAGGGGGAGAAAAAACTTTGATCCTGTTCAGTGCGACTATTTTATTTCTGATCGGGCTCTACGCCGTAATGGTGAAAAAAGACCTGGTAAAAATATTGCTGGGGATAATTTTGATCCAATTTTCGGCGGAGATCTATCTCGTGCTGCTGGGAGAAAAAATGGGATCGACGGTCCTGATCGAAATGGCGGTTGCCATTTTACTGATCGCCATCGTGGCGCGAATCTATGACCGTTTCGAAACTATGGACGTGACCAGGATCAGGGAGCTGAAGGGATGAGCTACTTATTGCCGGCTTTAATAATTTTCCCGATCATCATGGCGCTGACCACCATGGCATTGTATCGTGTCCGGCGAATTTGGCTCGACGGCATTGTATTAACCGCCGGTCTGGCGGTAGCGGCGGCCAGCGCATGGCTTTATAGTGTTCGGCCGTTTAATAATCTCCTGCTTTTTAACTTTGGGACCCGCCTGGTGCTGGACGGATTAAGCCATCTCCTGCTGTTGATTGCCAATATGGTAGCCTTTCTAATTATTATCTATGCCGCTGCCTATATGAACAAGTATTCCGCCAAGGAAAAATTCTACGCTCTCTTCTTCCTGATGCTGGCCGGAATTAACGGGACGATATTAGCCGGTGACCTGCTATCGATCTTTATCTTTATTGAGTTGGCGGCAATCGCTGCCTATGCCCTGGTGGCTTTCGGAAAGGGAAAGAGAGAGATGGAGGCGGCACTTAAATATTTCTTAATGGGGGAGTTGGCTTCAATCTTAATTCTGGCAGCGATCGGCATTGTTTATGCTTTTACCGGCACATTTAATATAGCTGAAGCTTCTCCGCTTTTCTCAGATAAAGCGGGATACGTGCGGGGAATGGCGGCGGCACTTTTCCTGGCCGGCTTTGGGATGAAGGCCGGTTTAGTTCCTTTCCATTCCTGGCTGCCGGATGCCCATCCATCGGCTCCGGCCCCGATTTCCGCCATGCTTTCTGGCGTTTTGATCAAAGCCCTGGGAGTTTACGCCTTGATACGGGTTTTTTATAATATGCTTGGGATGTCCCCGCAATTATCCTCTGTTTTACTGGCACTCGGTACGATCTCCATGCTGGTCGGGGTTATTTTGGCCTTAGTACAGTGGGATTTTAAGAGATTGCTGGCCTATCATAGTATTTCGCAGATTGGATACGTTATATTAGGGATCGGATTGGCTACTCCGATGGGAATTATGGGAGGGCTATTTCACCTTTTTAATCATTCGATCTTCAAATCGCTGCTGTTTCTCAATGCCGGTGCGGTAGAATACAAAACCGGAACCCGTGATTTACAAGAATTGGGCGGCCTTTCAGGTGCTATGCCGGTTACTTCTAAAACGGCGCTGGTCGCTTCTTTTTCCATTTCGGGTATTCCTCCTTTTAACGGCTTCTGGAGCAAGCTGTTTATTATTTTGGCTTGCGTACAGGCAGGCAAAATATGGCTGGCAGCTGCCGCGGTGGCGTGTAGCATTTTAACGCTGGCTTCATTTCTAAAAGTTCAAAAATATGTTTTTTTTGGAAAGGCGCACTCCACACCGCAGAATAAAGGAGATGCTCCTTGGCCGATGGGGATGTCTATGATTATTCTTGCCCTGGTTTGTTTGTTATGCGGGATTTTCTTCCCGGTCGTTATCAGTGTACTTATCAATCCGGCCGTCGTGGCGCTGGCCAACGGCGTCGGGTACAGTAAAATGATCCTGGGAGGATTTTGATCCATGAAAATGCCCAAGCTGAGAGAAATAGGCGAGGCGCTCCGCTCCCTTTTTTCAAAGCCATTTACCAATAATTTTCCTTTTGAGAAAATCGTCCCGCCCGACGGTTTCCGCGGGAAGCCCCAGTTTTATCAGGACGACTGTGTCGGCTGTTTAGCCTGCGTTGAAGTCTGTCCGGCGCGCGCCATTGATTATTTTGACAACAAAGCGAACCAGACCAGGACGCTGACCCACCACCAGGATAAATGCGTCTATTGCCAGCAGTGTGAAAGGGCCTGCATTACTGAAAAGGGGATCCGGCTTACCAAAGAATTTGATCTGGCAACCTACGAGCGGCAAAAAGCCTTTACCCAGAGCATTAAAGAGCTGGTGCTGTGCGAGAGCTGCGGCGAGATCATCGCTCCGATCGACCACTTGAAATATTTATCTCTTAAAGTCGGATCGCTGCTGTATGCCAATCCCACCCTGCTGCTGGCCCGCCATCAGGAACTCGAGCTGCTGGAAAAAGAGCGGGCTAAGCACAGCCAGCACCGCCGAGCCGGGCACCTTAAGATCATTTGTCCCAATTGCCGCCGGGAGATGATCATCAAGGAGCAGTGGTAAAACCATGCATGAACTGCATTTGGCCGAAGATATTCTCCGGAAAATAAAGGAAAAGGCGAAGGAAGAAGCAAAAGAAAAAGTCGCCCATATAAAAGTCGCAATTGGCCAGTCGCGCTTTACTCATCTCGATGAACTGAAGGAGCTCCTGCACGCGATTTCAAAAGATACGGTGGCAGACGGAGCTAGGATCGACTTTGATATTATCCCCCTTAAATCGATTTGTGCCGACTGCAAAAATGATTTTGATCCCAAGACGATGCGGCTTGATTGCCCGGCCTGCGGTTCGACCAATATCCAGGTAAGCTCGGGAAAAGAATTGCGTATAGAAGAATTGCAATAACTCCCCCCCGTGTTATAATTGCTCGCGTATGGCCGAGATCTTAATTGTCGAAGACGAGAAAGATATCGTCGAAACTTTGGAATACAATCTGCACAAAGAGGGCTATAAGACCTCCAAGGCTTATGACGGCCACAGCGGATTGAAACTGGCCCGAGATAAAATACCCGATCTGATCCTCCTCGATCTAATGCTCCCCGTGATCAACGGCTTGGAAGTCTGTAAAATACTCCGACGGGAAGAAAAAACCGCCGGAATCCCGATCATTATGCTGACCGCTAAAAGCGAAGAAGCGGATAAGGTGATCGGTCTAGAGCTTGGGGCAGACGATTATATTACCAAACCTTTCAGCATGCGGGAGCTGCTCGCCCGTATAAAGGTGGTCCTAAAGCGGACCGGGAAGAAAGAGGCGGCCTATCGGCCGCTGCTAAAATTCCCCGACCTGGAGATTGATAACGAAACGCACCTGGTAAAAGCCGGCGGCAGAGCGGTTGAGCTGACCGCCAAGGAATTTGCGCTGCTCCACTATCTGGCGGAAAACAAGGAGAAGGTATATAATCGGGAAAAGCTGCTCGACCAGGTTTGGGGGATCGAAGCCGCGATCGAGACCCGGACAGTGGATGTGCACGTCAGAAGATTGAGAGAAAAGCTGGGGAAAGCCGGCGAACATATCCAGACTCTGCGCGGCGTGGGCTATAAATTTACTGTATGAAACTTAAAAGCGTCCAAACTTTATTATTCGCCTCTTTTATCGGAATCGCGATTTTGAGCTTGGCGGTCTTTGTGATTTTGGTCAATCCGCGTATCCAGGAAACCGCCATGAATCAGATCGGCACCGATCTTTATAAACAAGCGCTATTATCTTCGGATGAGTTCAGCGTGGCGCTGCAAAGAGGAGCGGATCGCTTTGCGCTGGAGAGACTAGCCGGGCGGACGGCGAAACTTTCGGGGAGCCGGGTAACGGTGATTGATAATAAAGGAAAAGTTTTGGCCGATTCGGATGTGCCGTTGGCTAAATTAAGCGGTCTGGGGAATCATCTGACCCGACCGGAGATCAAAGATGCTCAAAAATATGGGAGCGGGAAAGCGATCCACTACAGCACAACCTTGGGAAAAAAACTGATCTATGTGGCAATACCGCTAAAGGGGGAAAATAAGCAGCTGATTGGTTTCCTGCGATTATCCGTTTCTCCGGTCTATGCATCCAGTCTGACCAGCAAGATAGTCCGGTCCGGCTTCGCGGCATTAATTATCGCGATCATGATCGCGGTCCTATTTAGCGTGATCCTGGCCCACTCTTATTCGCTCCCGATCATGCGGCTGTCGGGGGTCGCCAAAAAAATATCCCAGGGACAATTCCCGCAGACGATTATACAAAAGTCGCGCTTTGAGATCCGGAAGCTAGAGGAAGCGGTGGAGCAGATGAGCCAGCGTCTGGCCGAAATGTTCAGGGAACTGTCGGCCGAGCGCGGCCAGATCGAGGCCATTTTAGCCAGCATGACCGAAGGTGTGCTGGCGGTCGATCAGAGCGGGAGAGTGATGCTGGCCAATCCGGCGATCGAGCGGATGTTCAGCGTGGTGGAGCCGGAGATCCAGGGAAAAACGGTGCGGGCCGGCCTGCGCAACAATGAGATCTCTGATCTGATGGAAGAAGCCGCCCAGAAAAATAAACTGATCACACGGGAGATCAATATCGTTACTCCGATCGAAGGCTCCTTTGATGCACACGCCAGCCCGATCATCGGAACCAACGGGAAAATACTGGGAGTGGTTTGCGTACTGCATGACACGACAGAAATTAAAAAGCTTGAAAATTACCGCTCCGAATTCGTCGCCAATGTCTCGCATGAACTTAAAACCCCGCTCACCGCCATCCGCAGCTATGTTGAAACCCTGCTAAACGGCGCGATTGATGACAAAGAGCACAATCGCGACTTTTTGGGCAAGATCGACAAACACGCTTCTAATCTCTCTGCTCTGATCGATGATATTCTAGAAATATCCAAGCTGGAATCCAGAAGAGAGCTGGGGGCGTTCATCCCGCTTGATCTTTATCGGCTGGTTGACCGGGCGGTAGATATGGTTTCGGAAAAGGCCAGAAGAAAATCAATTGAAATAATCAATAATTGCCGGGGCGAGGGGCTCTCCATCATGGGCAATGAGGATCATATTTACCGGGCGATACTAAACGTGCTTGATAACGCGGTTAATTATAATTTTGAAAACGGAAGAATTGAGATCGAATGCGAAAAAGGGCCGGATACCATCAAATTAAGTATTGCCGATACGGGAATTGGCATACCGGAAAAAGATATGCCCCGCATCTTTGAGCGCTTTTACCGGGTTGATAAAGCCCGCTCCCGGGACCTGGGCGGGACCGGCTTGGGACTGGCGATCGTAAAACACGTAATGAATGTGCATAACGCCCAGGTGCTGGCCGAAAGCGAAGAGGGGAAAGGTTCAAAATTCACCTTCATTTTTCCCGCCGCGGCTTAAAAAGCAAATTAAATATTTTACTTTCTTGTAACCTCACCTTCATAACCGCTTAATCTAATAATAGGATAATCTAGCTTATTAAAGGAGGATAACCATGTTGAAAAAAGCGGCGGTTCTAATATTTATACTGATAATGATCCTGGCAGTTGATTCACCGGCGGCGGTGAAAAAGGCAACAAAGAGCACGAAAAAGACAAAAATAACAAAAATAGCAAAACCGGCAGTTAAGGCCCCGATAAAAACTGAAATAGCCATTCCTGTTCCTCAAGTCAAGACCGAACCAAAACCGCCGGAAAAAATCACGGCGGCAAATAATGATGAAATAAAGATCGGGGGCCAGATCTTTTTCCGCTGGCAAAAATATACTGCTAAAGGCGGAACGAATGTTAACAATTTTGATATTGATCGGGCTTATATTAATCTGACCAAAAAGCTGGACAGAGATGCTGCCGCCAGATTAACCCTGGACGTTGCCCGGCTGGATACCAGCAAACTCGATACCAATAAAAAAGGCCAGAACCTTTATGACTTCCTTAAATATGCTTACGTTGAATTACCGGTTAATATTCCTGCCCAATTGCAGCCAATCCCTTTCAACTCGTCGGCTAAACTTGGTTTGCAGCAGACAGTATGGATCGATTGGGAAGACAAAATCATGAACTTACGC
>Ga0315287_10001946_pt1 | contig 19340 bp, 23 predicted proteins | sample YL17G11_0_MG_FD_205037 | JGI IMG/M metagenome (GOLD analysis project Ga0315287, IMG submission 205037) | Sediment microbial communities from Yellowstone Lake, YNP, Wyoming, USA - YL17G11_0 | ecosystem: Environmental > Aquatic > Freshwater > Lake > Sediment | place: USA: Wyoming | collected...
CGGGGGCCCCGTGGCGGGGGAGGGGGGGCCCGCCCGGGGCGGGGGCGCCGCCCCCCCCCCCCGCGCCCCCCCCCCCCCCCCCGACAGGGGGGCGCGCGGGGGGCGGCCCCCGGGGGGGGGGGGGGGACGTGAGCGGGGCGAGCCCTCTCGTGTTTCCGTCCCTCGCCCCCCCCCGCGGCGTCCCCCGTTCTGGTCTCCTTCGCGCGTGGCAGCATTGCCTTCACCCCTTGCCCCTGAACTGAAACCACCATGCAACCTGTAAATGAATGCCAAGTGAGAGTAGCAATACACTCCTTCGAACAGGACGAAAAGCAAGGTCAAATGTTTCGTTTCTTCTGGTTCCTTTTCCCCCCTCGGGCAAGTTTTTTCGTTCTTCTGTCTCTCCCCGCCTGCCGCCGCTCTCTTCCATTCAATTCTCCGGTGTTCGCCGCGAGGGAGCATACCCTCCCCCTCCCCGAGTCACGTACACGGCGCAGGCCTTGGCCGCCTCCGCCGCGGCCACCGCCGCGGCCGCGGCCGCGCCCGTCGCCGCGGCGACCGCCTCGGCAGACCGCACGTCCGCAGCCGCCCTGGGAGTCGCCGCGGCGGCGCGCAGCGCCTTGCATGCGTCCTGGAGCTTGACGCGCTCGGCCGAGAGCGACTCGACGCGCGAGGCCAGCAGGTCTCCCCGCGCGCGCTCGTGGATGAACCGCCGGCGCTGCCACGCATAGGTGCTTCCGCCCGAGCCTGCGGCCGTCGCAAGGTAAGGGGCGGCCTTTTGGGCAGGCGGCGGGAGCTTGCGCCAGGCCCTGACGGCCTCCCGCTTGGCGGTGAGGATGATGGGACCGAAGAAGTCGACGTCGACCTGTTGGAGATGTTGGAGGTTGGAGGAGGAAAGAGAGGAAGAGGTTGAGAGAGAGAGAGAGTGAGGTGAGGAGAGGGCGCGCCCTCGTTCGTCGTCGTCGAGGTTTTTTTTCTTTCCCTTCTCTCGCTCTCTCGCCATGCTTCCTTTCTTTCTCCCCTTCTTCCCATCCCCTTCTCCCTTACGTGGACCGGCATCGTGATCTTGGCCTGGCCCGTCTTCAGGTCGTCGATGTAGGCCGCCGAGGAAGACCACCAGCCCTTGAGCGTGACCGAGTCCTTCGCGAGGCGGTCGGCAACGGACGAGAAGAATGCCTTCTTCACCGGCGCCGAAGTCGCCGCCGCTTCCGCCGCTTTCTTCGCCGTCGAAGAGGAGCCCGCCGCCGCTGCACCGGCTGCTGCTGCTGCTGCGCCCGACGCTGCCGTGGATGCTCCCCCGTTGGGACCCCCTGGCCCTGGACCGGAGGCACCGACGATTGGTGGGCGCATGCGGGGCTGCGGAAGCGAAAAGGCAAGGGAGAGAGAGAGGGAGAGGGGCGCAAATGGAGAGAGTGGCGACGACGCAGCGAAGAGTTTTTCTTTCTCTCTTCCCTTTCCATTCTCCCTCGACGCCGAGCGAGGACCCCTCTTTCGGCGATCGATCAAAGCTTCTTCGGTCTCGCAGAGCTTGCGCTTCTCCTTGAGCTCTCTCTTTGACCTCTCTCGCGGCTCGAGATGTCCGATCGACGAGTATACCGTAACTCTGCTCCAAGCGAGGGGAACAGCAGCGCAACGGCAGCAGTAGCAGCAGCGACTTCAGCGGAGCAAGCGCCAGAGAGAGCGAGCGACGAAGCATCGTTTCCTTCGACCTCGACCCCACCCTCTTCTTCTGCTGCGCCGACCATCTCCGCCCGCCGCCCGCTCGGCTCCCGCCCTGGGCTAACCCTCACGCCCCCGCCGCCCGTGGCCACTCTGCTGCGCGCCCTGGCATCTGCCGGGGCCATTCTTGTAGACGACGACCTGCGGTCCAGGGCTGCCCACGCGCTCAGGGCAGGTGAGGACAAATGGGGGTGAGAGAGAGAGGGAGAAGAAATCTGAGTTTTTTTTTCTTCCCGTTTTTCACCCGCCTCACCTCTCAAAAACCTCTCTGACCCCCAAAAAAAAATCAGGCGTCCGCACCGCCCCTCAGAGGGCCCGAGAGGTCGTGCACCGGGCCCAGCAGAACGCCGCGGCGGCGAGGCTGGCGAGGGGACTCGCCGCCGAGAGGGAGGCCAAGGTCGACGTCCAGGTACGTCTTTTCTTTTTTCTTCTCCTTCTCTCTCTCTTTGCTTTCCGTCCGCGCTCGCGCGCTCACCTCGAAGGAGGGAAGAAAGAATAAAAAAACGAACTAGGTCGGCCCCGAGCTCTTCGAGGACGACGAGCAGGAGCTCCGCTCGCGGATGTGGGTCGCGGTCCTCGAGGACGACTCTCTGTTCGGCTCCGTCGTCGCGCGGCGGCCCTCCTCGGCCGGCGAGGGCACCGAGGAGGAAGGCGGAGAGGGAGGGGGAGGGGGAGCTGAAGGAGCACGGAGCGGCGCCCAAGGAGAGGAGGGCTCTCCTGCTGCTTCCAATCTCGATGGAAAGGAAGATGAGGAAGTAGAAGAAGAAGAGGGGAAAGAACGCGAGGAGCGGGAGGAGGGGGCCGAGCGGGAGTTCCTGCGGCGGATGGAAGAAGAGCACGTCGCAGCGGCGGCGCCCCCTTCTTCTCGCCCCGTCGCTCCCGCTCCCGCTCCCGCGCTCCCCGTGGAAGACAAGTCGTCGTCGACTGACCCCTGGGAGATGGTCCAGGGCTCCAGCAACCTTTACCCTGCCTCGTCCGCGTCGAGGTTGAGGAAGGAGAGCGGCAGGGACGCCTCGGCAAAGGCGACGCACGAGGGGGCGAAAAAGCCGAAGAAGCCGAAAAAGACGAAGTCGCTCTCGGAGCGCGTCCTCGACGCCGTCGACGCTTGCAACTGGCCCCTCTCCACCGAGTACGCAGAAACGGGGGAGTACAACAGGCTGGTATCGGCGCCTTTCCCTCCCGGAGATGACACGGACGACGCCGTGGGCAGGGACATCGGGCGGACGTTCCCGGAGCACCCGCAGGTGATTTTTGAGTTTTTTGAGTTTTTCCCCCCCTCTTCTTTTCTTCCCTCGCCCCCAATTCTTTTGTTCTTTTTGGCTCACACACACGCACAAACCTCGAAACTCCCCTCTCCCTCTCTATTTCGAATCAGTTCGGATACGCCCACGGCCGCGCGGCGCTGGCCCGCGTCCTCCGCGCGGCCGCGCTCGCCGACCCCGCCGTCGGCTACTGCCAAGGTTCGTTTTTTATCATTTATTTGAGTTGGAGGGGGAGAGAGAAGAAGGAAGCAAGGAAAGAAACAAGAAAAAAAACTCACTTTTTTCAACTTTATTTTTCTTCTCTCTCAAACCCTTAAAACAGGCATGGCCTTCGTCGCTGGTGTGCTGCTGATGTTCCTGCCCGAGGAGCTCAGCTTCAGGGTGCTGACCAAGAGGCTGCTGCGGGAGCAGGAGGTGATCAAGGACGAGGAGGAGGAGGAGAAGGATGCGGAGGGGCTGGAAAAAGAGGTGGACGGCGGGGAGGAGGAAAAAGAGCGGGAGAGGGAGCCGCGCCCCCCGCGCGTCGGGGGCGGCGGCGGCGCAGGGCTCAGGACCCTTTACGAGCCCGGGCTGTCGGGGCTGAAGTCGCTGCTGGCGCAGTACGACTGGCTGCTCGCGAGGCTCGCGCCGGAGGTCTCGGCGAGGCTCTCGGTGAGAGGAAGCGTTTTTCCTTTCTCTCTTTTCGAATCATTTTTTCATTTTTTCGAGTTTTTCGGCGCCCGAGGAAAAAAAACACCGCTCTCACTCCCTCCCTCCCCCCTCCTCCTCCTCCTCCTTCTCCTTCCCCTCCCCCCTCCTCCCCCTCCTCCTCCTCCTCCCCAAAAATACGAAAAAAACCGAACAAACAGGCCCTGGGCATCCCGCCCGTGCTCTACGCAGCCCAGTGGGTCCTCACGGCCTTCGCCTGCCCGTTCCCGCCGGCCGTCGCCGCGCGCGTCCTGGACGCGGTGCTGCTGGAGCGCTCGCCGGCCCCTCTGCTGCGCGCGTCGCTCGCCGTCGCCGTCGCGCTCGGCCCGGAGCTGCTCGAGGCGCCCGCGGACTTCGAGGCGGCGCTCAAGGTGCTCAAGCTGCGCCCGCCGGCGTGGACGCGCGCCGAGGCGCGCGCCGCACTGAGCCGCGGGCTCTGCGGCGACCTCGTGCCCGCCGGCGCCGTCGAGGCCGCGGCGGCGGCGGTGGGGGCGCGCGCCGAGCGCGAGGCGCGGCTCGAGGAGGAGGGGAGGAGCAGGGAGCGGGCGGCGGAGCGGGCGCGGAGAGGACAGGGGGAGGCGCGGGGGCGGGGGGCCGCCGCCGCCGCCGCTCCCGCCGCCGCGCCCGCCGCGGCCGCTCCTCCTCTCTCCTACTCCCCCGCCGCTGCTGCGCTGCAGGGCTCCTCGCTCGCCTCCCTCGAGCTGGCGTTCGAAGGACTGGCCTGGTCCGGAGCGGCGGCTGCAGAGGCGGAGGAGTCGGAGGCAACAGGAGGAGTGGCCGAGGCCTCGGAAGGAGGGGAGGCGAGGTTGGGCGGCGACGGCGGAGGAGGGGAGTTGTAAAAAAAAAAGAGGAAGGAGCACGGAAGAGAGAGAGAGGGAGAGAAAGAACCGAGAACGCCTCTTCCGTTTGCCCCCCACACCCGAAAGCTCTCCCTCCCGCCCAAGAGAAGAAGACAGGAACTTCTCTCTCTTTCTCTCTCTCTCTCTCTCTCTCTCTCGCGGCTGTTTCTTTCTCCGACCTCCAGCCTCTCGTCCCGTCCTCTGCCACAAGGGGCTTGATCCTCCCATGCCCTCCCGAGCGCTCGCGCTGCCATCGGCAGCGGCGCTCTTGGCGACCATCAAAACGACGGCAGCGTCCGTCACGCCGCGCCTCTACGCAGCCGTCGGGGCCGCCATGGCCTTCCTCCTCGGGCTCAGGCTCGTGTTTGGGACGCTGGCTTCGTGCCTGCCGTTTGGGTGCAAGGTGAGAACGGCGAGAAGAGAGCGAACGCGCGAAAGAAAGAAAGAGAGAAAGAGAAGAAGATGGCATGGATGTTTCGACCAACGACAGGCGATGGCCGTCGGCGAACGAAAAAAGATGGCATCACCTCTTTTTCGAGCGCAAAAAGGTCTTTCGTTTGTGGACGTTTCGAACTCTAGTTTTCTTTTCTGCCCGCGGGCACGAAAAAATCGAAGGTCATGCTTTCTCAGCGGAAGAAAAGAGGCTCATCTAAACGGACGAGAGAGCAGCAGATGCTTTTGGAGAGTCTTCGCGTTTCCTTTTTTTTTTTTCCGTCGATGGCGCGCATGGTTTTTTCGAAGGGAAGAGCAGCCGGAAAAAAACGAAACCCTCGCCGTTGACCTGCTCTCTCTTGTCTTCTTTCTTTCTTTCTTTCTTTCTTTTTCACTCCCGGACCGTGTCCCACCCTCTTCCTCAATCGTTCCCAACCATATAAAAAACAATAACCACACCACAGGGCTCCCCGCAGGTCGCCGCCGCCGCCAGGCGCAGAACCGCGCCCGCCGCCAAGAAGGCCCCCGCGCCGGCGCCCGCGGCGGCGTCTGCAGCCAAGGCCGCGGAAGGCAAGAGGTCTCCGACCCGCGTGCCCGCGTCCTCCGGTGCCGCCGCGTCCTCGGCCAGGGCCGCTGGGGGCGCCTCTTCTCCGCAGCGCCGAGTCGCCAACGGCGCGTCCGCTTGAGAAAGCTCCATGATTCTTCACTTTTAGACCTCCGAAAAAAAAAAGGAAAAAGGAAAAAGAACTAACGCACAACAACAACAAAACATTCACTTCCTCCCCCCCCCCCATCCCCCTTCCCTCCCTCCTCATCGAGTTGAGAAACGTGTGCGTGTCGCTCCTCGCTGCTACGTGGTGGTATTTGGCTTGAAGAACGAGTGTGGGAACCATACAATAAGAGAGAGAGGGACTGAGAGTCAGAGAAACGAGTTCCTTTTGAAATCGTCCCGACCTCTTTCCCTCTCTCTTTCCCTTTTTGTCTTTTCCTTCTCGTTCTTGCCTTTGGTTCCCGCTCCATTCCCCGCCGCGTTTCTCTCTATAGGCCCTCAGCTTTGTTTTTCCCTCAAAAACTTCAGTCGTTTTTTTAAGTTTGTGTTTGTAAATCTTTTCAAAAGAGAAGGAAAAGAGTGAGATTAAAAAAAAGGAACGATTTTTTTTTGTCGTTGAGTTTGGTTCTCTCGCCCTTTTTCCTTTTCGACATCATCAACTCGAGCATTGTTGTTTTTTATATCTAATCACACGAAGAAGAAAGGAATCAAAACGGGTTCATGCGCACATTGTTTTTCTTTGGTAAAAGGGAAAAAGAAAAAACACAAAACAAAACAACAGGCACAGCAGCAGCGGCGCTTTGACGCGTGCGGCCTCTCTCTCGCTCTCTTATTCTCGATCGGAAGCCCCCCCCCCCCCTCTCTCTCCTTCTCTCTCTGTGTCTCTAGGGCGTCGGTGCTCAAGGTAAAAAACCAAAACGAACGGAAAAAGCAAATGTTTTTTATATTCTGTGAAGTTTTTGTTTTAGTCGTTCTCTCTCTCTCTCTCTCTCTCTTCTCTCTCCTCTCTCCCCTTAAGCCGACCTCGACCTCGGCTCGCCAGTGACCAGCACGCCGGCCACCTTCCACTCTGCGCCGTCGTCGCTCGAAGAGCGAACCAGGGTGTACTCCGCGGAGTAGGCGTTGTCGTAGGAGTGCCCGTCGGAGCGCTTCCCCGTTCTGGCGTAGAGGTCGCCAGCCTCGCGGACGCGCGCATGCGCGACCGCCGCGGTCACTCCCTTGCCGCTCTTGCCGGCTCCCTTGGCCTCGACCCTCTCGACGCGCAGCCCTCGCAGCTTGAACGTCCAGAACCACCCCGACTGCCTTGCCGCCGCGGCGTCCCTCTCGACGGCCGAGCGCCAGGGCTCGGCCGCCGTCGCGGGCAGCCGCGAGGTGTCATGGCGCGGGCCGAGCGCGGCGGCCTTGGCCGAGTGCCACGCGCCGATCGCGGCCTCTGCCTGCCGCGGCGTCGGCGCCGCGGAGGCGCGCGAGGCGGCGAGGGAGGTGGAGAAGCGGGCGAGCGGGGAGGGGCGGGCCCGCTGCTCGCTCGCGGTCGAGCCCGAGGCCGAGGGGGAGGAGGTCGAGGCCGCGCCGGCGGAGCGAACCGCGGCCGGCGGGAGTGCCGCCGCCGCCGCAGCAGCAGCAGAAGGGGTGGAGCTCGAGCTCCTCTGCTGCTTTCGCTGCTGCTCCAGACCGGAGAACACGGATCTCCTCGGCTCCTGCTGTGCCTGCTGCTGCTGCTGCTGCCTGGCGGTGATCCCGCCGACGGACCCGACGCCCCCGCCGCCGCGGGCGGAGGGCGAGAGCGCCGCGGCGGCGACGGCCGAGAGCAGGGCGGCGCCGCCGAGGAACCTCGCGAGCGTCGAAGGAGAAGTCACGGACGAGACGAGCCCGCGCCCGCCGCGGGAGGCGGCGGCGGCCGAGGCCGCGGCGCGAGCGCCCGGGACGCGGGGCAGGATCAGCGAGGGCGGGGCGGGTGCCGGCAGCGGGATCGCGGACACGACGAGCGCCGCCGCCGCCGCGACGGCCCTCGCGGCGCCGACCGCGGCCGAGGCAACGGCGGCGCCGCCGCGCCTCCTGCCCTCCCCGGCGGCCGCTCCCCCTTCGCTCCTCTCCTTCGACGCGGCCCTGGCGTCCAGGGCCGCCGCGACCCTCCCGTCTTCAAAGTACCCGCTGAGCTTGGGCGACGCGGGCCGCTCGGCGGTGTCCCTGAACGCCGGGAAGCCCCCCCGCGAGAGCCACTCCTCGGCCAGCGCGACCAGCCCCGGCAGCGCGTCGACGGCCCCGTCGGCGCCGCCGCCGCCGCCGGCGACGGCGCGGGAGGCCGCGGCGACGAACTCGACGTCGGCGGCGGCGGCGCGGGCCCTGGCGGCGGCGGACGAGAGGCCGGCGCTGCTGCCGCCCCTGCTGCCGCTGCCTCTGCTGCTGCTGGAAGCGGCCTCCCGCTCGAGCGCGTGCGCCGAGGTCGTCAGCAGCTCCGCCGCGGCCTCGGGCTCCCCGAGCAGCACCAGTGCCGCGACGCGCGGGGCCAGCGGGCTGCCGCCGGAGCCGGCGGCGACGGCGGCGACGGCGTCCGCCTCGGCGGCCAGCAGCCGCTCGCCGAGGTCGACCAGCGCGGGCCTGCGGCCGACGAAGCCGGCGACTACGTGCGCGGCGCCGGCGGCGCCGACCGCGCCGGGGAACAGCCAGTGCTCGTAGGGGGTCGCGTCCTCGAGTAGCCTGCCCCAGTCGAGGACGAAAGCGACCTCGGCGGCGCCCATGCGGGAGAGGGCGGCCTTGGCGAACTCTGGCGTCGCCGGCCTGGCCGTGACCGCGGGGGAGGAGAGCGGAGGCGGGTCCTCCTTCCTGTCCCCTCCGCTCTTCTTCGCGGAGGCGGCCCTCAGGGCGTGCGCCACGACGGCGACCGCCGCGGCGCGCACGGGGGCGTGGCCCTGGTCCAGGGGAAGGTCGAGCTGCTCCAGCGCGCACCCGGGGGCCAGGTCGGCCAGCCCGCGCGCGACGTCTGCGGCCAGCTTCGGCGCGAGCGGGGGGAACGAGGAGGAGGGGCTGGAGGAGGCCCCGCCCTTCTTCCCGGACGCCACGGGGGCCCCGGCGAGCAGGGCTGCGGCCTCGGCGAGGTGGGCGCAGGCCACGGAGATCGGGGCCGCGGTCGCCGCGACGAAAGAGGGAGAGGAGGAGTCGCCGGACGACGCAGCGGCGTCGCCTCCGGTGCTGCTCCCGTTGCTGTCGGCGCCCTTCTCGAGCGTCGCCCCGGCAAGCGCGCAGTGCGCGTGGGCCATGGCGAGCCTGACGTCCCTCTCCGCCGAGGGCGGCAGCGGCATCGAGGGCGGAGAGGCGCTCGAGGACGAAGAAGACCCGCCGCTCGAGGACGAGACCGGGATGCCGTTCCTCAGCGCGCTGGCGCCCGCCGACAGCACGACCTCGCACTCGCCGACCTCCTGCAGCAGGGCCAGGGCACCCGGCAGCAGCGGGGCGTCGAGGGCCAGGCCGGCGGGGGGGCCCGGCGGGGCGTCGCGCGGGGCCCCGGCCCTGGCGGCGGCGCCCCTCGCGGCGCGGAGCTGCTGCAAGGCCTCCTGCAGCAGCAGGCCGCGGCCGTCGAGGGCGCGGCGGGAGAAGCCGGGGGGAGGAGGGGCCGAGGCGAGCTCCTCGTAGGCGGAGATGATCTGGGCGTCGAGGTAGTCGCGGCCGTGGAGGCCCAGGAGCTGTTGGGGTGGCACGAGGCGGGAAGGAGGAGGGGAAGAGGGAGGAGGAGGGGAAGAGTGAGAGGAGCTGTCGTCGACGAGCGACCGGAACGAAGCGAACAAAGAAAAAACGAACGGCTTTCGATCGCGCTTGCCCTGCTGAGTGCACCCCCTCAGTTCGACTGCTTCAAGAGTCTCGTTCTTGTTGTTCTCACTCGAGGGGGCTCGAGCGCGACTTCGAGGCGTCCCCGACACCGGGATCAAGAGAGGAAACCGGACCAAGGAGGCGCGAGGGGGCCGGAGCGCGAAAAAAAACGAGCACCAGTTTGAAAAAGAGGAGAAAGAATCGCGCGTTGTCATTTGCATTTTTGCTTCATTCGCTCTCTCTCTCTTCATCGGCTACCGATCTCTCTATTTCTCACCTGCGAGTAGTCGATGGGGAGCGCGACGGGAGGAGCCTGCTGCGCCGACGAGGACGAGGCGGGCGCGGCGACCGAGGGGCGGCGCCGGGGCAATGGCATCGCCGCCGACGCCAGCGGCAGCGACGGACAAACGGCAGCGGCGCGGCGGAGGGCTGCTGCTGCTGCTGCTGCTGCCGCTCCTCCGCGGCGCGACGCCGCCGAGGAGCTGCTCACGCTGCGGGGCTGCATGGAAGCGGCTGCTGTATGGAGCGCGTGTCTCGAAAGAAAAAGAGAGAGAGGGTCTCTGTCGAGACGGGAAAGTAGGGAAAGATTTGTCGAAGGCACAAGCGAGAGTTGAGGCTTCGCTCGGTGAGTTTTGATTTCCTCTCGGTTTGTTTTCTTTTTCACCTCGACCTCTTCCTCTCTTTCCTCTTCCTCTCTTTCTTTCTCCCGCTTCAAAGGTATCAATTTATAATTACAGTGCGCTGCGTTTGATGGGGCTCAGTTCGTCATCGCCTCGGGTTCTCCTTCCTCTTCCTCTTCTTCCTCTTCTTCCTCTTCTTCCTCCTCTATTCGCTCAAAGCCGCCGTTGCTCTCTGCCGCCGCTCTCTTCCTCCTCCGCCGCTCCTTCTCTGCCTCTATCGAAGGACCCGAGACCGCAGAAGCTGAGGAAGAAGAGGCCAGCTGCCGCCGCCGCCGCGCGGCCGCGTCCGCGGCAGACGGCTGGTAGAGCACGATCGCCATGCTGCTGTTGCTGCTGCTGCTGCTTCTGCTTTCGTTTTGTTGCGGAACCGGAGGCGTCGGAGGCAGCGGCAGCGTAAGACGCGCGAGGGGCGGCGTCGCGAAAAAGGGCGGCGGCGAGAGAAACTCTTTGGCCGTCGCGAGCCTGCGCCTTCCCAGAAGAGGGCAGGAGCTTCTGCCCTCGTTTTCGTCCGCTTCCATCGGGTCTTCTTCTCCACCTCCTTCGCCATTGGCGCCGATGATCGTCGAAGCCTTGGCGGCGAGGGCGAACGGGGAAGGCTGCCAGACGGTGATGGGCCCTCCGGTGGCAGCAGGAGCAGCAGCAGCAGCTGCCGGCGACGAGCGCGGCCTCTTTGTCGCCGGCATTATCGCGTCGTCCGCTGCAGCTTCGGCAAACCCTCCGACTTCCTGCGCGACGTCTCCCGCGACTTCGTGGTGGCGCTTCATGCCCTGAGTGCTAGCTCTGAGCCCCGCTCGCGGCGACGAGCGGTTCGCTGGCCGCCGCAGCCGGCTGAATTGAGGAAAGGGCCTTTCGCTCCTTGCCGCAGATCTGGGAAAAGTGGAAAGAGAAGGCCGAAGAACCTTCTTTTTTCTTTCCTCTCGAAAAAAGAGGCCAGAAAAGGGCATCCGCCCTCCGGTCGCCTTTCTTCCTTCCGACTCTACGGCCGCGACCAAAAAAGGAGCTCGCTCGCTCGCTCTCGGCGGATTGAAGAAATCGCGAAAATTCAGAGGCGAAGGGCGAAAGTGAGAGGCAGCAAAAAGAGAAAAAACTCTCAGGCGGTGGAAAATTGAAATAACTGGAAATGATTTGTTTTAACAGAGTAATCCGGAACGCAAAGAAGAATCGAAACAAGAGAGGAAGGGCGGAGCGGCGTTCGCTAGTGCTTCAGCGGCGACGAGACGCAGCGAGAGCCAAACGGATCTCTCCTTGGCTTTTGCTGCAGGGCACCCGGCAAAAAAACGAGCACTCGAGCTCCAACCTCCCTTTTTCTCTCTCACTTTCATCACATCTCATCTCATCTCGTTCATGCCGTCTTCTTCTCGGCCTGGGAGCCCTCGCGGAAGCCGTTCTTGGCGCGGCGCGGGAGGTCCTTGAGGTGGCGCATGCGGCCCGTGCCCGTGGTCTTGCGGCGCGCGGCCTTGAGGGCCCAGTTGTCTGTTTTTTTTGTTTTTGAGGGGAGGGTGAGTCGGGGTTGAAAAAAAAGGGAAAAGAAGAAAGAGGTGAGCGAAAAACGAAGGAAGGACGGCGATCGCGGACAAAGAAGCTGATGCCGTTTCTCCTTCTTCTCTCCTCCTTTCGCCACCTCCCCGACTTCCGCGCAGCGCTCTCCGGCGTCATCCCCTATCGACATCTCAACACCACAAACAAAACTCTTTCGACTCACATCCGCGCATGCGCGCGGCGGGGTAGCCGCACGAGGAGCACGTCGACTTCTGGATGTGGAAGGTGGTCCGGCCGCAGCGCCTGCACAGGGTGTGCGTCTTGTTGTGGCGCTTACCTGTGGAGCGAGTTGGGTTGATGGGCGTCAGAGGACCGAGGGAGGAATTGGTCGCGTCGTGAGCAAGAGGAGAGAGGGGCCGAGAAACGAGGAAGACGATTCTGATGCGATCGTAAGGCGGCGGGCGGCGGCGGCTCTTCCATCGATCGACGCTCGCTCGATCTTTCAAGGGCGCATTCGACCGGCGCGGCGTGGTTTTCTCGTCTTCTCTTTCACGCCAGAGCGACATCCCCTCGCAGAACTCAACGGCAGTTGCGAGACAGGAGGGCAAGGCGACGGGCGAACATGCAGCAGTTTCTCGACTGTCCTCGACTCGACTCGATCTCAGAGAGGGAGAGAGAGCAAAAGAGCAAAACAAAAGGGGGGCGGCTGCTCGAGCCCCATCGCCCCCCCGGCCCGACGTCTTTGAGGCGACCAGAAGCCTCCGCGGCGCGGCGTGACGATAGGAGAGGTCGATTGGTCTCGTAAGCCACGCTCAATGCGGCGCGCGTGTGCCAGGAAGAGCCACGGATGGGGCCGCGAAGGTGGGGCCTTTGGCGTCGTCGGCGGCCGGTCGAGAGAGATCGACGACGCTAAAGGGGAGGCGGAGGGGAGCAACACTGCTGCTCTCGTGCTCTCGTTCCTCTCAGGCAGAGCGCTGTTGTTGATCGTTACTCACCGAAGGAACCCGTTCCCTTGCCCTTCTTGCCCATTGCGACTAATTTGAGGGAAAAGAAAGAGAAAGGAAAGGAGAGAGCTGGAAGGGGAGCGTTGTGAAAGAATTCGGAGAGAGCAGAGAGAAGGAAAAAAAAAACACTCGAAGAAAACCCTCGACGCTTTCTGAACTCTTTTTTTTTCTGAAAAAAAAACTCGCTGAGGCTCCGCAAAACCTCCAGAAACAATGAACTTCCTCCGCCGCCTCTGCTGTTCCTGCTGCTCCTGCTGCTGCTGCTCAGCCAAGGTCTCCCCCTCCCCGCAGGAGGGCGGCGTTCCTCCGCTTCCGGCCCTCCCCGCTCCGCGCGTCCCTAGGCTGATCAAGGCAAGCGCGGAGTGGGAAGAAGAGCCGAAACCGCCGAAAGAAGAAGACGACCCGCTCTGCCTCGCCTCCGCTCTGCCTCCGGGCCCGAGCACCGCCTCGGTGCTCGCGCGCGTCGCGGCCCTCGAGGCAGCGGCGCCTCGCGCGACGGCGTCGCTCTTCAAGGCGGCGGCGGATTCGTTGCTCAAGTTTTACAAGCTTGAGGAAGCGGTTGCGGCGTCTCATTCCTCTTCCTCCTCTTTCTCTTCTCCGCCTGCTGCTGCTGCTGCTGCTGCTGCTTCTGCTTCTGCTTCTGCTACTGCTGCTGCTGCTGCTGCTGCGGGTATGGTTTCGTCCTCTGCGACGCTCGTCGCCGTCGCCGAGGTCGTCGAAGAGCTGGAGAAGCGCGGCGGAAGGGCCTCGAGTTTCAAGAAGTTTAGCACCAAGGCACCGTCGCCGTCGCCGTCGCCGTCGCCGTCGCAGCAGCAGCTCCAGAAAAAGCCCAAGTACGTGCTTGTCCCGCAGTTTGGAGGGTAGAAGGACCGCATTTGGGGGGTTCGAGGCGGAGGAGGAGGAGGAGGAAAGAGAGAGAGAGAGAGAGAGAGAGAGAGAGAGAGAGAGAGAGAGAGAGAGAGAGAGAGAGAAAATAGAGTTTTTTTTGTTTTTCCCTCCGAACTTCGGAAGGGAAGCGAGCGCATCGCATCACTTCCGTCGCCCAAACTTTTTTGCGTGCCCCCTTCCTTGCTTTTGGGTGAGTTCCTGGTCTTCCTTTCCTCTCTTTTCGCGACGTGACTGTAACGATGTGTGGTGTGTGCTGCTCTGGGTCCACAAGGCGAAGCGAGAGAGTGCCAGGAAGGGCGCAAAACGCGAGTGCCATTGATGAGGGAAGCGTTCGAGAAACGAGCAAGCTGGCCGACGTCGGGCCCTGTCACTTGACCCCGACCCCTCTTCTTCTTCCACCCCCGCTACCGCTTTCCCGACACCATTTACGCCTCCCGCGCCTTTCCTCATCTCTCTCTCTCCCTCTCTCTCTCTCTCTCTCTATCGAAAAAACGAACAAGCAACAGAGACCAAAAAAACTACACCAACACCGACATCATGAAGCTCGACCTCTCCTCGCTGCCATCGGCCCGCGGCCTCGCTGACGCCGTCGCCGCGATCGCTCCTTTACACTTCGCCGCGGGCGCCGTGCTCGTCTTCGGCGCCGGCAGGATGATTCCGGACTACACTGCCAGCTACAAGGAATGGTGAGAGCTGAGATACGCTTCGTGTCCTTCTTCGCGATTCGGGGGGGCGGGGGGGGGAGAGGAAGCAAAATAATGGGGAACAAGACCTCACTACTTTCTCAACCTCTTCTCTTCCCCTCGCCTTGTCTCTCTCTCCCCTTCTCAAAATAGGTACCCTTCCCTGGCCAAGCCCTCGTGGAACCCTCCGGGATACGTCTTCCCGCTCGTCTGGGTCCCGCTCAAGCTGCTCCAGTCGGCTGCGCTCGCCATCGTCGGAAAGGTCGCCGCCGCTGACGTCAAGACGACAAGCGCAGGCGAATTTTTGGATTCCGTGGCGTCCTCAAAGGCCGTGGGAGCCCTGGCGGTCTTCGCGGGAATGACCGCGCTGGGAAACTACTGGAACGTGACCTTCTTCGGCCGGAGGCAGATGAGGAAGTCGGTGAAGGTGATGGCCGCGTTCTGGGGCAGCGTCGTCGCGACGATCGCCGCGTTCGGCGCCGTCGACAAGAACGCCGGCGCGTTGGTGGCCCCCACGATCGTCTGGGTGACGATCGCGACGATGCTGAATGCGACTGTGGTGAAGCTGAACCCCGGGAAGGGTGCGAAGGAGGACTAGACTGGAAAGGAGGGGGAAAAGAGGGGAAGCGGAAGAAGAAGAAGAAGAAGAAGAAGAAGAAGAGAGAGATATTTGAAGAGGAGGAGAAAGAGAGGCGGGAACTCCTTTGCGCTCGCTGCTGTAAGCCAGACAAGGTTTTCGCTGCGCTCAAAGCAAAAGACGAAGGAGGCGCACAAAGGAGAGCCGGCGCGAAAGCATGAGCAGGGCTCGTGCCTTTGTCCTTCTACTTCACCTGATTTCTTTTTCGTTTCTTGTTTTTTTGTTTTTTTCGTTTATGTAACAGTGCCGCCCACCTTTTCTCTCTCTCTATCCCTCTCTCTCAACGATCAATCGATCTTAGAGACAGACTCGGTCTCCAGATCCTCCGAGGCCTCCGGGAACTGCCTCCCGACCCCGCCGCCGCCCCTGATCCCTCCGCTGCCTCCGCTGCCTCCTGCCCCGCCGGCCCCTCCCGTCCCGTTCCCTCCCCCGAGGCCGATCGCCGACGCGTGCCTCGTGTAATAGCTCCACCCCATGCCCATCCACACCAGCGAGATCCCTGCGATCGTTCCAGGGTTGGCCGCGGACCTCAGAGAGACCGTCCCGAAGACCAGGGCCTCGGACGCGAAAAAGGCCGCGGCGGCGCCAAAGGAGAAGAGCGTCGCGGCGTAGACCGGCCTGACTCGGGGGTCGCGCGCGCAGACCAGGCAGAGGGCGCAGGTGGTGAGGGTCCAGACCGCAAAAAGGCGACCCGTGAGGTCGTTGACGAGGTGCGGGGCGCGGTCGAAGAGGTTGGACTGGAGCTTCTGCGGGAGGAAGAAGCCGAGGTAGACTGTTTTTCGTTGGGGGGGGAGTTCAAGGCCGAACGAAAAGAGGAGGTGAGCGATTGTCGTCTCACCCTTTTTGATTTGATCACGTTCTCTGCTGTTAGCGTTTCCCCTCTTTGTTCCTTGCCATGAGCTCCAAGACGCACCTGATAGCAGCCTCAGTAGCGCCACGAAGACGAGCCAGCGGCGCAGGGCCGTGACCGAAGGGGTGCGAGCCATTCAGGTGGTCGTTTTCCGGCTTTCGATTCTGGAGATCAAAGCGAAACTTTATTCAAGAAAAAACGAGACGCAAACGCTCGTTCGTTCGGCGCTTTTTGAGATGCGATCAGTCGCTGTATGGAATCAGTGTGTGGCGAAGGACGCAGAGGACTGAGAAACGTGATAAGAAAAGAAAAAGCGAGGACATAAAGAGGCAGAAAAGCGTCCTTTTTGTTTTATATGCTCGACCTCGACGAAGTTTTTTTTTTTTTTTTTTTCGGCTTCCTCTCTCACCCTTCCTCTCTCTTTTAGATTGCTCTCTTGCCCCTCCGTCCGAACCCCGGGGAGCCCAGAGAAGCGTCTCGACGACTACGTCGATCTCGAATAGATAACAAAATGACGCTTCGATTTTTAGTTCACAGTTCTTCTTCTCTTTCTCTCTTTCTTCCTTTCTCTCTCATCACAGTGGGTCGCGCAGCGAGTGCCGCACCTCGCCCGCCGACCCCTTGTCCGCCTCGAGGTCGATGTGCCTGATCGAGGGCATGAACGCGCGGATGCTCGCCTCGATGCGGTCTATCTCGGAACCCAGGGCCCCGACCAGCTCCTTGCCGTAGTCGTCAAGGGCGGCGTCGAGGTTGGCGTCCAGGAGGTCGTCGTCAAAGGTTCCTCGCGCCGCCGATGTCGAGGCCGAGGTCGGGGCCGAGGAGGACGTCAGCGGCTCCGAAAAGGTGCTCGAGAGCACCGCCGCCCTGACCCGCGCCGCGGGGCTCCGCGCCCCTCCCGCCAGGTTCGACCGCTCCCTCGCCCTCTGCACCACCACGTCCCCGTCGAACTCGATCTCGGCCTTGAACCGGTAGACCCCGGGGCCGATCTCCTCGGACTTGGCGTCGTACACGCGCGAGACGGCCGGATCCCTGGCGAGGTGGTTCAGGACGCGCTGCATGTCGGTGGAGTTCATGGCCCTCCCGATGAGCAGCGAGCGGTTCTGCTGGATAAGGAAGACCGCGGTGGCTCCGAGCAGGCAGCCGACGGCGAGCGAGCCGCTGGCGTCCCACGCGACGTTGCCCGTCGCCGCCGTCGCCGCCGTCGCGAGGCCCGCGATGGCGAGCCCGGCGACGGCGGCGCCGTCCTCGAGCATCACGGCGACCGACGTCGGGTCCGAGCCCCTGCGGACGTACCTTTGTTTGTTTTCGGATAGTTATTTGGGGACAAAAGAGTAGCCGAAGGAGAGTGAGAAAATAGACGTCGCGAGAGACTCGAAAAACGAAAAAGAAACCTTCCCTCTCTCTCTCTCTCAACTCACTCCGAGAACGTGAGCCCCGCCGCGGCAGCCCCGGCGGCCACGGCCCTTGTCGCCACCAGCAGCGAATAGCTCTCGACGATCGCCGAGACCGTTAACACCGCAGCGGAGACCCCAAGGTTTGTCACTTCGGGCGCGGCCACTGCCGCCGCCGCAGCGGCTGCGCCGCCCGCGGCGAGCGCGTTGGAGGCGGCCAGGGCGTCCATCAATGCAGAGACGCCGTGGGCCACGGTGGCGCCGGCCCCCATGCAGAAGATCCCGACCTAGAGGAGGGGTGGAGGGGGAGGCGGGGGTAGTTTTGATTTTGAGTTGTTTGAGTGTGCGCGGGTGAGGAGAAGAGACAAGGAGAAGAGATGAAAAAAACGCGAATTGAGTTGTTGAGTCCCCCCCCCCCACCAAAAAAAAAAACAGAAAACAACTTCCTTACCGCGGACACTAGGCTCCAGACGAACTTGTCCTTCATGAACCCGTAAGGGTGCAGCGCCGTGGGAGGCCTCCTCGACCTCGTCACCCCGAGCCTCAGCAGCGCCTGGTTGGCACAGTCGACCACGCTGTGGACGCATTCGGCGAGCATTGCGCTGCTGCCCGTCGCGGCGTATGCGCAGGCTTTCGCGGCAAAGATCGCGGCGTTGGCGGCGATGGCGACGGTGACGGTGTGGAGCTCGCGGGCGAGGGCGGCGGAATCGGCGCGGGAGTGCGGGGTGGCGTGCGGGGAGGAGGAGAAGTGGGAGGCGGCGGCCTCGGAGGAGTAGGAGAAGGAGGAGGAGGAAGAGGAGGAGGAGGTCGAGGCCCTCGCGGCTGCGAGCGGCGGCGGCGGCGGCGGAGGGGCCGGGGTCCGAGCTCCTTCTTGGTCGTCATCCCTCCTGTATCCCAGAGGGCCGACAGCTGATGCTACTGCTGCTCCTTCTGCGTCCCTCTCGGGCCTCTCCCCCGGGAGGTTGGCGGAGAAGGCGCGGGCGTGTTGGAGGCGGAGGTTTCTTCTCCAGTGGCGCCCGCTGTCGTTGGCGCCCCACCGGGCGCTCCCGCTCGTCGCCGCCTTTGCTGCCGCCTTAGCTATTTTAGGCTCCTTCTTCTCGTCGTCGTCCCTGCTCAGCGAGTGCATGGAAACGCCCCGAATTAGCTGGCTGCTCCCGAAAGACCACGAGGAGTGCCTGTCCCGCGCGGAGAGCGACAGAGAGCGCCGGGAGAGGAGCAAGGAGGCGCGGAAAGGAGAAGATGCGGTCGATGGCGACATCGAAGCTCCTGCCGCCACACTCGAGGGAGAAAGGCTAAACTTCATCGCTTGGCCTGCAGCGGCACCGAAGCAGCGAGGAGCCCTTCCCGTCGCACAACGAGCCAGAGCAGCAGCTGCTATGCCCGAGAGCATGCGAGTTGAAAGAGAGCGAGAGGGAAAACGTGGCCTTCACTTCCCCTCTCTTTGTTGCTCCGAGCGTTTTCAATGGCTTGCTTTTGACCTTCTTCTCCGAAGGAAAATGAACCACCCCAAACGCCTCCTCTCGCCCTCGACACTCTTTTCTTCACTTTCGCCGCCGAAGAAGAAAAAAGAGAGGAACAAACCAACTCTTCAAAAATGACCGACGAAGCCCCCGCCTCCCACCCGCTCGAGCACAAGTGGACGCTCTGGTTCGACAACCAGAAGGCCGGCGGCGCCGGCTCGGGCAAGATGTCCGCGGCGGCGTGGGGCCAGACGCTGCGATCGGTCTACAGCTTTGACACGGTCGAAGATTTCTGGAGGCGAGTTTTTTGACGTTTTTGAAGTGCTCTTTCCACCCGTCCTGCGCAAGATCGTTTCGTGATTGTGCACAGATGAAGAGAACATAGTGTGTTATTGTCTCAAGGAAACAAAGATCCGGAAACAAGGTCACGCGAAGCCAGAGGGGCGCGCGAAAGAAAACGTCGTAGCCGAAACAAACGATGCTCATCTCTTCCTTTGGCGGCTCGCTCATCGTCCCTGCTCTCTCTCATTCTCTTTCTCTGCTAAAAAAAACAGGCTCTACAACAACATCAAGCCCCCGTCGTGGCTCGATAACAGCACGGATCTGCACCTGTTCAAGGAGGGCATCGAGCCCAAGGTGCGGCTGAGGAGGTGGAAGCAAGATGATGATGAAGCTCTTTCGTTTTCTCGCCGTCGATTGGTCTCGTCGCTCTCTTTCTCAACCTCTTTCTCTCTTCCTCTCCCCCCTGGGAAAAAAAAAAAAACATCTCAGTGGGAGGACCCCGAGTGCGAGCACGGCGGCAAGTGGACCGTCCTCGTCCCCAAGGGCCCCAACTCCAAGGCCACGCTCGACACCATGTGGCTTAACGCGCTGCTGGCCGCCGTCGGGGAGCAGTTCGCCGAGGGCGACGAGGTCTGCGGCGTCGTCGTCAACGTCCGGCCGAAGCAGGTGAGAGAGTATTTTTCTCCCTCCTCTCTCTCTCTCTCTCTCTCTCTC
>Ga0315287_10001947_pt1 | contig 19339 bp, 15 predicted proteins | sample YL17G11_0_MG_FD_205037 | JGI IMG/M metagenome (GOLD analysis project Ga0315287, IMG submission 205037) | Sediment microbial communities from Yellowstone Lake, YNP, Wyoming, USA - YL17G11_0 | ecosystem: Environmental > Aquatic > Freshwater > Lake > Sediment | place: USA: Wyoming | collected...
CGAGCTCTGGCACCAGTGACGTGGATGTCATGCCGGGTTGGGTGTTGATTTCCAAGCAAACCAGCCCAATTCCCTCATTTTCGCGGTCGTCGTATCGGAAATCGGTTCGACTGACCCCACGGCAGCCCAGTGCCCTATGAGCCGCTAGGGACAGCTTCTGTACCAATTGGTAAACATTTGGTTTAAGCGGCGCCGGAAGGATGTGCTCGGAGCCGCCAGGGGCGTATTTTGCGTCGTAATCGTAGAAGGTTAGGCCTTGGGCGGGGCGGATTTCGATAACGCCTAAAGCTTCCTCCCCCATGACCGCGCAAGTGAGCTCCCGGCCCGGGATGTAGCGCTCGACCATGACCTCCTCGCCAAGGGCCCAATCGGCGGAAGACAGCTCCTGCGGCGGGTGGGCCTGGTCCTCGCGGACGATATAGACGCCGACGGATGAGCCTTCGGCCGGCGGTTTGATCACATAAGGCGGGGTCATGGCGTGGCCGCGCGCCGCTTGCTGGCGGCTAATCACCAGGCTTTCGGCAACGGGAATTTTCGCCTCCCGGAGCACGGCCTTGGCGCGCTCTTTATGCATGGCGAGGGCCGAGGCGAGCACGCCGGAATGGGTATAGGGGATGCCCATGGTCTCGAGCAGACCCTGGATGCAGCCATCCTCGCCGAAGCGGCCATGCAGCGCGTTGAAGCAGAGATCCGGCTTCGCTTCGGCCAATTTCTGCCCGATATCGCGGCCGACATCGAGGCGCGTCACGCGGTAGCCTTGCGACCCCAGCGCCGTGGCGCAGGCCTCGCCGGAGCGGAGCGAAACCTCGCGCTCGGACGACCAGCCGCCCATGAGCATGGCGATATGCGTCGGTTTTGGCATCTCAACCATCCCCTGTGTATGAGATCAGCCCTCGAATCAGTGACTTAGCTGAATTTGGCGCGTTTAGGAATCCGCTTTCGGCGGGGCGGGCGTGGGCACGCCGAGGCGCTTGATCTCCCATTCAAGGTCGACACCGCTGGTCGCCTTGACCCGCGAGCGGACGGTCTCGCCGAGTTCTTCGATCTCAGCGCCCGTGGCGTTGGCGTCATTAATCAGGAAGTTGCAGTGCATCTCCGAGACGTGAGCGTCGCCGATGCGAAATCCTCGGCAACCCGCAGCATCGATCAACTGCCAAGCTTTCTTGCCTGGTGGATTTTTGAAGGTCGAGCCGCCGGTCCGCGACTTGATCGGCTGCGCGCTCTCGCGATAGGCGGCGATGTCGTCCATCTCCGCCATGATCTTCGCCGGATCGCCGGGCTCGCCCTGAAACAGCGCCTCGGTGAAGATGAGATCTTCGGGGGCGCCGCAATGGCGATAGCTGTAATGCAGCTCCTCGACCGGAAGCACATGGATCTCGCCTTCGCGGTCGACGGCGCGCACCTCGATCACAACTTCCTTGGTCTCTTTGCCGTGAGCGCCCCCATTCATGCGGAGCGCGCCGCCGACGCAGCCAGGGATACCGCGATAGAAGGACAAACCCGAGATGCCGGCGTCGGCCGCCGCGCGCGCGACCCTGACATCGGGAACGGCGGCGCTGGCGCGCAAGCGATGGCCTTCCTCGACCGCGATTTCGCCGAAGCCTTTGCCGAGACGGATGACCACACCCTCGATGCCGCCGTCACGCACAAGCAGATTGGAGCCGAGCCCGATTACCGTCACGGGCACGTCTTCCGGCGCAGTCCGCAAAAAATAAGCGAGGTCGGCTTCGTCGGCGGGGCTATAAAGAATCTCCGCGGGACCGCCGACGCGAAACCAGGTGAGATCGGCGAGCATCGCGCCGCTTTTAAGTTTTCCGCGAAGCTCGGGGAGTAAAGTGGTGAGCTCGTGCAGAAGATCGCGCGCCATTACCCGCGTCCTTGACTGGCGAGCCGCGAGGGTAGCGCGTTGATCCAGTCGGTGATGGTACCGGCGCCGAGACCGACGACAAGATCGCCGGACTTGGCGATCGAAGCAATAGTATCGAGCAGACCCTGCTCGTCATCGACGGTCATCACTTGAGGATGGCCGTGACGACGCAAGCTCGCGGCGAGCTCGTCGCGGTCGATGCCGGGGATCGGCGCTTCGCCCGCCGAGTAGACCGGCGTCACCACAACAATGTCGGCGTCGTCGAGGCAGGCGGAGAATTCGTTGAAGAGCGATTGCAGCCGCGTATAGCGGTGCGGCTGGAGGACGGCGAGGATGCGCCCCTTGCCGGCCATGCGCGCGGCGCGAAGCACGGCGGCAATTTCGACCGGGTGGTGGGCATAATCGTCGTAGACGGCGACGCCCTGCCAATCTCCGGCGCGGCTGAAGCGGCGTTTCACGCCGGAGAACGACGCGAAGGCGGAACGGATCACGTCATCGCTTATGCCGGCCTCGATCGACGCGGCGAGCGCGCCGAGCGCGTTCAACGCGTTGTAATGGCCGAGCACGGGAACCATGAGATTTTCGAGTTTGCGCGCGCCGCCTTTCACCCCTGGACCGACATCGGCATCGAAAATGATGCTGTTGTGATCGGGACGCAAATTGCCGAGCTTGATATCGGCGTCGCGTGCAACGCCATAAGTCACCGTGCGGCGTCCATTGGCGGCGCCACCGAGCTTGGCGAGAAGTTCGCGCACCACGGGATGATCGATGCAGGCGACGGCGAGCCCGTAGAATGGGATCGCCTCGATGAACTGGCTGAAGGCGAGATGTAGCGCATCGACCGACGGCCAATAGTCCATATGCTCGGGATCGATATTGGTGATCACGCCGATCTGGGTCGGAAGCTTCAAGAACGTGCCGTCGGATTCGTCCGCCTCGACCACCATCCACTTGCCTTTGCCGATGCGCGCATTGCTGCCCCAGGCATTGATGATGCCGCCGGTGATGACGGTGGGATCAAGCTTGGCCGCCTTGAAGACATCGGCGACCAGCGATGTCGTCGTGGTCTTGCCGTGCGTCCCGGTGATGGACACGGTCGAGCAAGGGCGCATCAGCTCGGCCAACATCTCGGCGCGGCGGATGATGGGAATGCCGCGCTCTCGCGCGGCCTCGAATTCAGGATTGCCGGGTTTCACGGCGCTCGAGATGACGAGATAGGAGGCACCGTCTATATTCGATGGGTCGTGACCGATCAGGCATGAGATGCCCTTGGCGCGAAGGCGGGCGAGGTTGGCGCCGTCCTTGAGGTCGCTGCCTTGCACGTGAAAGCCGCGCGTGTGCATCACCTCGGCGATCGCGCTCATGCCGATGCCGCCAATGCCGACGACATGGAACAGGCCGACCTTGTCCGGCTCCGGCATATGCATCGCTACGCTTACTCCTTACCGCTACGAAGCGGCCTACCTTGCAAGTCCCTCGGCGAGATCGGCGAGCTTAGTCACCGCCTCCGTCGGCGCAAGCGCTTTGGCGCGTGCCGCGGCGTCCACCAATAACTCAGGGGAATTAAATAGACGTTCCAGCTCCTTTGCGAGCTTTTCGGGGGAAAGCTCGGCCTGGCGGATGCACCAGCCGCCGCCTTCCTGTTGCAGGCGGGTGGCGTTCTCCAACTGATCGTTGTCGAGGGCGTGGGGCAGCGGCACCAGGATGGCCGGGCGGCCGATGGCCATCAGTTCCGCCACGGTTGAGGCGCCGGCGCGGGCGATGACGAGGTGGCTTTGCGCGATCCGTTCCGGGAGATCGCGGAAGAACGGGGCAAGATGGGCGGCGATGCCGGCCTTCTTGTAGGCGGCGCGCACTTCGTAGAGATCTTCCTCGCGGCATTGTTGCACCAGGGTGAGCCGGTTGCGCATGGCTTCAGGCAGTCGCGTGAGCGCCTGCGGCATGATCTCAGAGAAGAAGCGTGCGCCCTGGCTGCCGCCGAAGACGAGGAGCAGCAGGCGCCCTAACGCATCGGGGGCCGCGTAAGGAACATCACGGTAAGCAAGCACGGCGTCGCGCACCGGCGTTCCGGTGAGCACTGCCTTGGTGGCATGCTCGGCAGGAAGCAGCCGCGTCGGCATGTACGACACAAAAACCTTGTCGGCGAACCGGCAGAGCAGCCGGTTGGCGCGGCCCATCACCGCATTCTGCTCGTGAATAGCGGTTGGGATGCGGAGGGTGCGCGCGGCGATGATCGGCGGCAGAGTGGGATAGCCGCCGAAGCCGATCACGGAACGGGGGCGGATGTGGCGCAGGAGCTTGAGCGCGCCGAAATAGCCGATGCCGAGGCGAGAGAAGGTCGCGGCGATCGCAAAGGGTGACTTACTCGTGAGCGTCGCGGATGGAACGCGATGAATGGCGCGCGCGGGGAACTCATCGCCATATTTCTCGGCACGGATATCGGTCACGAGTTCAACTGGAATGTTGCGGCGCTTCAATTCTTGCGCGAGCGAGGCGGCGGGAAAGAGATGGCCGCCGGTGCCGCCGGCGGCGAGGAGGATGGGACGCTCGCTCAAGCCGGCTGCCCTCTGACGCGTGCGGCCCGGCGCGGGCGAGCCTCCTTCTCGGAGATGACGAGCCTGTCGGTCATGGGGCGCTTCCGCGTGAGGCCGAGAGCAAAGCCCATGGTGAGCGCCATGGCGAGCAGCGAAGAGCCACCATAAGAAATAAAGGGAAGCGTCATACCCTTGGCGGGCAAGAGCCCGACATTCACCGCCATATTGATGATGGCTTGAAAGCCGAACAGCATCACCAGGCCGGCGGTGGCGAGACGGATAAAACCGTCGGGCTGTTGCGACGCCTTGGAGAGGCCGCGCAAAACGATGAAGGTGAAGAAAGCGAGGATGATCAGGCAGGCGATCAGTCCGTATTCCTCCGCGGTCACCGCAAAAATGAAATCGGTATGGGAGTCGGGAAGCACGTCCTTGACGGTCCCTTCACCTGGACCTTTGCCGAACCAACCCCCATGCAGGAAGGACTCAAGCGCGCGGTCCGCCTGATAGGTGTCGCCGGACGCAGGATTGAGGAATCGATCGATGCGCGAGGCGACGTGTGGCACCAGCAGATAGGCGCTGGTCAAACCGACGATGGCCGCAAGGACGAGTGCGCCAATCCAGACGAGATTGATGCCAGCCATGAAGAACAGAGTTCCCCAAACGAGCGTAATGAGAAGCGTCTGACCGAAATCCGGCTCGAGCACGAGCAAGAGCGCGAAACTCGCATAGGCCAGAACCGCCAATTCGAGGCCGGGCACATCGCTCCGCTTTTGGCTTTCATTGAACAGCCAGGCCGTGAGCACGATGAAGGCCGGCTTCACGAATTCCGATGGCTGGAGCGAGACAATGCCGAACTGGATCCAACGCTTGGCACCCTTGATCTCGGGGCCGACCAGCATGGTCGCGATCATCAAGGCGATGCCGATAAGGAAGATGATCAAGCTCGCGCGCCTGATCTGCTTCGGCATCAGCAGCGAGCTCCAAAGCATGATGAAGATCGATGGGATCAGCAGCAGGGCTTGGCGTTGCACGAAATAAAACGGATCGAGATCGAACTTGGCCGCGATCGGCGGACTTGCCGCGAGCGACAGGACCAATCCCGCTCCCATCAAGAGAACAAGGGCAAAGAGCATGGGACGGTCGACGGTGAACCACCAATCGGAGATCAGGCTGCGATCGGCACGGGTCAGTCTCATGCGGCTTTGCCCGTTTTCGATGCGACGCTCTCGATGCCGTCAAGCTTCATGACCAAATCGAGAAAGGCTAGCCCACGCTCCGCGAAATTGGTGAATTGATCATAGGAGGCGCAAGCGGGCGACAGCAAGACGACAGGTTCTTGCGCTTTCGAGCCACGCGCATCGGCGGCGGCTTGCGCGATGGCCCGATCGAGCGTGCCGCAATTGACATGGTCGACGTCACCGCCGAGTTGCTTGGCGAAGGCGTCAGCCGCCTCGCCGATCAAATAGGCGCGCACGATTTTCGGGTAGAAGGGCTCAAGCCCGGTGAGGCCCCCTTCCTTGGGACGTCCGCCAATAATCCAATAAATGGTGTCGAAGCTCGCCAGCGCCTTGCCCGTGGCGTCGGCATTGGTGGCCTTGGAGTCGTTGACGAAGAGAACGCGCCCCAACCGCCCCACCTGCTCCATGCGATGCGCGAGGCCGGCGAAACTGCGCATCCCCTTGGCGATGGTTCCGGCATCGAGGCCTTGCGAGCGCGCGAGCGCGTAGGCGGCAGCCGCGTTCTGCCAATTATGCGCGCCACGTAGCGAGCCAATGCCCGCGAGACTAATCTCGGCGAGTTCTTTGCCGTTCTCGACTTCGTGGAGGATGCCATCCTTCGCCCAGACACCGGTCTCGACCACGTACCCCACAGCGATGCGCTTCACCGCGAAGGGACCTTTGAGCGTTTCGGCAATGGCGCGGCATGGCGCGTCGTCGACGCCGATCACAGCGGTGCTGCCGGATCCGAGCCCACCGAATAATCGCGCCTTGATCGCGGCATAATCTTCCAAGGTGCCGTGGCGGTCGAGATGATCGGGTGTAACGTTGAGCAGGCATGCGGCATCGGACGCGAGTGAAGGGGTGAGGTCAATTTGAAAGGACGAGAATTCGAGCACATAGGTCAGGTCGGCGGCGAAAGGCGGAAGATCGAGTAAGGCCTTGCCGATATTGCCGCCGAGCGCCCCGCGCTTCCCGCCTTGCTCCAAGAGATGGGCGGTGAGCGCCGTCGTCGTCGATTTGCCGTTGGTGCCACTGATGACGACAACCTTGCCGGAGGCGCCCTGCTTTTTCCGCTCGAGAAAAAACAGCTCGGTGTCGCCGATCACGGAAATGTCCGCCTCGCGCGCTCGCTCGACGCTCCAATGCGGCTTCGGATGGGTGAGCGGGATGCCGGGCGCCAGCACCAGCGCGGCGAAGTCGCCCCAATTCTCGGATTTCAGATCGCGCAAGGGAATGTTTTCAGCGGACGCGGCCGCTCTCACCGTCTCGCTATCGTCCCATGCGACGATCTCGGCACCGCCCGCCAAAAGGGAGCGCGCGGCGGCGAGGCCACTTAAGCCCAGCCCAAACACCGCGATTTTTCGGCCCTTAAAGACCGTGACGGGAATCATGCAAGCGAACTTAGCGCAATTTTAGCGTGGCGAGGCCGGCAAGTGCGAGCACCACGGCGATGATCCAGAACCGCACCACCACGGTCGATTCGGGCCAGCCCTTCTGTTCGAAATGATGGTGCAAGGGCGCCATGCGGAAGACACGCTTGCCGGTCAGGCGGAACGAGGCCACTTGCACGATCACCGAGACGGCTTCCAGCACGAACAGGCCGCCGACAATAGCGAGCACGAGTTCGTGCTTGGTCGCGACGGCGATGGTGCCGAGCGCGCCGCCGAGCGCCAGCGATCCGGTGTCGCCCATGAAGATCTGCGCCGGCGGCGCATTGAACCAGAGGAAGCCGAGGCCGGCGCCGACCAGCGCGCCGCAGACGACCGCCAACTCGCCGGTGCCTTGCACGAAGTGGATCTGGAGATAGTCGGCAAACAGCACGTTGCCGACGAGATACGAGATGAAGCCGAAGGTCGAGGCCGCGATCATCACCGGCACGATGGCGAGCCCGTCGAGACCGTCGGTCAGATTCACGGCATTACCGGCGCCGACAATGATGAAGGCGGCGAAGGGAATGTAGAGCGGCCCGAGCGGGATCAGCACATTCTTGAAGAACGGGATGGTCACGACCGTCGCAAGCTGCGGATCGTTGACATGAGCGATGGCGTAAGCGGCGGCAAGAGCCGCGCCAGCCTCGACGACGAGCTTGATGCGGCCGCGGAAGCCTTTAGCCGATTGTCTGGTGACTTTGAGATAGTCGTCATAGAAGCCGACCGCGCCATAGACCAGGGTCACGAACAGCACGACCCAGACATAAACATTGGCGAGATTGCCCCAGAGCAGCACGGTGACGGTGACGCCGCCGAGAATCATCAGGCCGCCCATGGTGGGTGTGCCTTGCTTCTGCAGCAAATGCCGCTCAGGCCCGTCTTTGCGGATCGGCTGACCTTTGCCCTGGCGCACGCGTAAAGAGCGGATCGCGCGCGGGCCGAAGAAGAAGACGACGAGCAGCGCCGTCACCAACGCCGCGCCGGTGCGAAAGGTAATATAGCGGAAGACGTTAAAGACGCTGAGCTCGTCGGCGTAGCCAGCCAGCCAGTAGAACATGCTTCCCCCCTTCGACCCCGGTTCCTTACGCGATAGCGCTCGCGCTTCCGAAATGGCGCTTCAGCGCTTCCACAAGCGGAGCCATACGGCTGCCGAACGACCCTTTCACCATGACCACATCGCCGGCTTTCACGCCCGCAAGCAGCATTGGCGCCAACTCTTCGGGCGCCGGCGCGTAACCACCCTGCCGGCTCGTCGGCAAAGCCTCGTAAAGAGACCCCATCAGCGGCCCAGAGGCAAAGACAATATCCACGCCGCTTTCGTCAATCGCTGGCACCAATCCGGCATGGAGATTTGCGCCCTTTTCCCCTAGCTCGAGCATATCGCCGAGGACGGCAACTTTCCGCTTGAATTCGGTTCTCGGCACGAGGCCGAGCGTCGCCAACGCCGCCCGCATCGACGCCGGATTGGCGTTATAGGATTCGTCGATAATGGCGATGCGCCCTCTGGGCCCGTCGATGACGCTGCGCGCGCCGCGCCCAGCTTCAGCCTGCCAGCCGGAAAGCGCGCGCGCGGCGGAAGCGAGATCGGCGCCGGCGAGCTTCACCGCGGCGAGCACAGCCAAGGAATTTTGCACGAGATGACGGCCGGCTGCGCCGATGCGGTAGCTGACAGTCTCGCCCATAAATTCGGCGGTGACATCGGAGCCCTGGTCGCCGAGCTCCGCCTTGAGCAGACGCACGTCGCAATCCTTGGCTTCGCCGAAGGCGACGATCCTCGCGCCGCATTTTTCTGCTTCACGCCGAAGCCGCTCGAAGTGCGGATTGTCGCGATTGAGAATTGCGGCACCTCCGGGCTCGAGACCTTGGAAGATTTCCGCCTTGGCGTCGGCGATGGCCTCAACGGAAGCGAAGAAGCCGAGATGCACCGGCTCGACCGTGGTGACGATGGCGATATCGGGGCGGATCAGTTTGCTCAAGCCAATGAGTTCGCCGGCGTGGTTCATGCCAGCTTCGAACACGCCGAAGCGCGTATCGCGCCGCATATTGGCGAGCGAGAGCGGCACGCCCCAATGATTGTTGTGCGACTTGGCGGAAGCATAGACCGAGCCGCTCGGTTGAAGTGCCAATTTCAGCGCCTGCTTGGTGCCAGTCTTGCCGGCGCTGCCGGTCACCGTAATCACCTTGGTCTTTTCGGCGCGCGCGCGAGAGGCTCGGCCCAAATCGTTCAGCGCGACCATGGTGTCGTCGACGCGGAGCAATTTCTCCTCATGCGCGGAGGTTGGAAAGTTTCGATCGACGATGGCGAGCGCTGCGCCTTGGCCGAGCGCCATCGCAACGAAAGCATGCCCGTCGCGGTTCGGGCCGCGGAGCGCGATGAACACCTCGTCGGGTTTGAGGCTCCGGCTGTCGATGGAAACGCCGCTCAGGGCAAGGCTCGCCGGCGCGGGACTCTCGCCACGCGTGGCTTTAAGCATCTCGCCCAAGGTCCAGAGCGGCTCAGTCACGGGCAATTGCCTCTCTTAGTGCCGACGCGACGGCGTCGTGGTCGGAAAAAGGAATGATCTTGTCGCCGACAATCTGGCCGGTCTCATGGCCTTTGCCGGCGATCAGGAGCACGTCACCTTCGCCAAGACCACCAATTGCCTGTTTTATGGCGCAGGTGCGATCGGCGATCTCGACGGCATTGGGCGCGGCGGCGAGGATCGCGCGCCTGATTGCGGCGGGCTCCTCGCTCCGCGGATTGTCGTCGGTCACAATGACATAGTCGGAATTCTCTACCGCGGCCGCCCCCATCTCAGGGCGCTTCCCCTTGTCGCGATCGCCGCCGCAGCCGAACACGACGACGAGCCGTGCGTTGACGTAAGGGCGGAGCGCGGCAAGCGCTTTCGCCAAGGCATCCGGGGTGTGGGCGTAGTCGACAAAGATTGGCGCGCCGGTTTTCGTGGTGCCGGCAAGATCGAGCCGCCCCTTGGCGCCACGCAAATTTGCAAGTGCTGGGATCACGCGAACAGGATCGCCTCCGGTCGCGATGACGAGGCCGGCCGCTACAAGCGCGTTGGCGGCTTGGAAATCGCCGACAAGCGGTAGCTTCACCTTGTAGGTCTTGCCCTTATGGAGGATGCTGAGACGCTGCGCGAAGCCGTCGCGGTCCGCGGAGATAAGGCAGAGATCGTCGCCCTCATGACCAACCGTGATGAGACGAAGCCCGCGCGACTTGGCAATCTCGGCGACGCGCTTACCTCCTTCGCTGTCGACATCGACGATGGTCGGCGCGCTTAACGGAAGCAGCTCGCGGAACAGCCGGAGCTTCTGCTCGAAATAATCTTCGAAGCTCGCATGATAGTCCAAATGATCGCGCGTGATATTAGTGAAGGCGCCGCCCGCGAGATGCACGCCGTCTAGGCGGTGCTGCTCAAGCCCATGGCTCGACGCTTCGAGTGCGAGATGGGTGACGCCGCCTTTGGCGAGCTCAGCGAGAATGGCGTGCAGCTCGATCGGGTCGGGCGTGGTGTGATTGAGCTTCGCCGTGCCTTTCGGACTCACCACGCCGATGGTGCCGAGGCTCGCCGAGGAAATTCCTTGCGCTTCCCAAAGCTGGCGCACGAAGGATGCCACAGATGTCTTGCCGTTGGTGCCGGTGACGGCGACCACAATCTTCGGCTGGAGCCCGAAGAAGCGCGCGGCGATCAGGGCCAGGCGGCGGCGGGGATCGGCATCTTCGAGAACCGGCGTTGTGGCTCGCTCCGGCGCATCCCCTTGCGGCACGAGGATTGCGGCTGCACCACGCGCCAGCGCGTCAGCGATAAACTTGGATCCATCGGTTCGCGTACCGGGCAGCGCGGCGAAGAGAAAGCCCGGCTTCACAGCGCGGCTGTCCGCGGTGAGCCCGAGGATCGGCACGGCGCTCCAAGGCGCCGGTAGACGCGCTTCGGGGCCCATCAACTCACCAAGGGTCATCCTCGCCATGCCTCGAAAAGGCACCCGGCATCCCTATTTTAAGGGTCGGCCAAGGTCCTGAGAGATCGGGTCTTTTAATAGGAGGCGAGCAGGCGGGCGTCAAATTTGTGCTGGTCGTCCTCGAGTTTCGGCGCAACGCCCAGGATCGGCGCGACACGCTTGATGATGCGACCGGCCGTGGGCGCCGCGTTCACGCCGGCCGTGGCTTCGTTATGGCTCGCGGCGACGCGTTGGGGCTCATCGAGCATGACGAGCACGACATATTCGGGGGCGTCGGTTGGAAAGGCCGATAAGAACGAGGTGAGAAGCGCGCTGGTAGAGTAGTGACGGCCGACGACCTTCTCCGCCGTGCCGGTCTTGCCGCCGACGCGATAACCTTCCACTTCGGCGCGCTTGGCGGTTCCCTTCAGCACATTGAGACGAAGCAGCGACAACATGGCCTCGCTCGTCTCGCGCTTCAGCACGCGCGTGCCCACGCTCATCCCATCCTCGCGCGACCGCGGCAGGAAGGTTAGCGGCACGGCGATGCCGCCATTGACGAGCGGCACCATGGCGGAGGCGAGCTGGAGCGGCGTGACGGAAAGTCCATGACCGAAGGCGACCGTCATGGTGGTGAGCTTCTCCCAAGTCGCAGGCACGATCGGGCTCGCGCTCTCGCCAAGCTCAGTCTTGCCTCTGGATAACAAGCCAAGCTTGGTGAGATAGGCGCGCTGCCGCACGCCGCCGAGATCGAGCGCCATTTTCGCGGCGCCGATATTCGACGAGTAGATGAAGATCTCAGGGACGGTCAGCCGGCGCTTCTTGCCGTGGAAGTCGTCGATGGTGAAAGAAGCGACGTGGATCGGCGCGGATGCGTCATAGCTCGAGCGCAAATTGACGGTGCCGGCATCGATAGCGGAAGCCACGGTGAAGACCTTGAACACCGAGCCCATTTCATAGACGCCGGAATTGATGCGGTTGAGGCGATCCTTGTCGAGCGCCTGCTCGCGACGGTTCGGGTCGTAATCGGGAAGCGAGGCCATCCCCACCACTTCGCCGGAATGCACATCGACGATGATTCCGGCAGCCGCCTTGGCACGATAGGTGTCGAGCGCCGCAGCCAGCTCCTCGTGCAGCACGTGCTGGACGCCGAGATCGAGCGAGAGCGTCACGGACTCGCCACTGACCGACGCCATCGAGAGCTGCGGATTCTCGTCGATGAATTGCTCGATACCGGCGAGACCGCGATTGTCGGTGTCGACATGGCCGACGACGTGACAGGCGGTCGCGCCGACCGGATAGACCCGCCGATATTCCTCGACGAAACCTAAGCCCGGCACGCCGAGCTCATGTACCTCGGCTTGCTGCTTCGGCGACAGCTCGCGTTTGATGGAAACGAAGCGGCGCCCTTGCTTCAACTTCTCGCGAAGCTCGGCGGCATTGACGCCGGGAAGCACACCGGTCACCTGCTCGACCAGCTCGTCTCGGTCGATGACGCGCGGGGGGTCGGCATAGAGCGTCGCGCTCTTGATGTCGGTCGCGAGCAGAGTGCCTTTGCGGTCGAAGATGTCGGGTCGGTGCACCGTGCTGGAAATGTCATACAAACCGCTGCCGCCGGGCTCCGTGACGGCGAAGCCGAGGGTGACCAGGCGGGCGCCGATGGCGACGAAGCCTAGCACCAGCGCCAAGCAAATCAGGCGGAAACGCTTCCGTCCCCGCGCGAAATTGGCGCTGTCCGTGGCGGGTTCAATCTTGGCGGGCTCGGACACTCGATTAGAACTCTCGCCTAGGGCACGGAGGCTTCGATCGGCGCCCAAGGCGACGGCGCCGGCTTCGCAAGTTTGGCCGGCTTTGGCGCTTTTTGCGCGCCGGATGCGGGCTGCGGGGGCTTGGATGTCGGTTTCGGCGGAGCCTTAACTACAGCCGGGAGCGGCGGGAGCGATGGCGAGGAAAGCTCGGCCGAGGCGCGCTCCAGATCGCCGGGCGAGGCGGTCTCAAGCGCCAGCATTTGCCGCGGCTTTGGCGGCGCGAGGTCGAGATATTTCTGGGCGAGGCGCTCGATCCGCTCAGGCCGGTTGAGCAGGCTCCATTCGGCCCTGAGCACGGCGACCGAATCACGCTCGGCCTCGATATCCTTGGAAAGGCTGGCGATAGCCACGTCGAACGTGCGCGTGTCGTATTTCACCTGATAGATGACATAAGCGAGCACGACGAGCGCGAGGCAGAGGCAGATATTGAAGAAACGCAACATGACAGAACTCTTCAACTAAAGGAGCGACGGCTCCTAGATGAGACGGCCGATATCCAGCACGCCAAGGGCGGCAAGATCGAGAGCATGGGCCGGAGCGTCGGTCCGAACCGCCGCCCGCAAATGCGCCGAGCGCGCCCTGGGATTCGATCTGGTTTCCCCCTCGCTAGGTATAAGGGGACGCCGGTTAATGAGGTGGAAGCTTGGAGCGCCCGCGGCAGATTTTTGTTCGGGGAGGTGACGCGAGCCTTTTGGCGCCTCCAGGCTCCGACTGGCAAGGAAGCGCTTGGCGATGCGGTCTTCCAGCGAATGGAAGGTGACGACGGCGAGGCGCCCCCCCGCTTTCAGAAGCAGTTCGGCGGCGCTCAAGCCGCGCGCCAGCTCGGCCAGCTCGTCATTCACATAGAGGCGGAGCGCCTGGAAGGTCCGGGTCGCGGGGTGTTTCAGCTCGTCGCGCTTGCGGCCCAAGACACCGGCGACAAGACCGGCCAGCTCATCGGTGCGCAGGATCGGCGATTCGCTCCGCCGTTTGACGATGGCGCGGGCAATGGTCCTCGCCCGCCGCTCCTCGCCGAAAATCGCGATAATTTCTGCCAAATCCTGCTCGGAAAGGTCGTTGACCACGTCGCTGGCGGAGGGGCCGTCTTTCCCCATGCGCATATCGAGGGGGCCGTCGCCCATGAAGGAAAAGCCGCGCTCGGCCTGATCGAGCTGCATCGAGGAGACGCCGAGATCGAGCACGACGCCGTCGACGGAGGTGAAGCCCTCGGCCGCCGCAATCGCCGCCATGTCGCTATAGCGCCCAAGCGCCAACACCAGCCGTCCGCGCGACATTTCAGCGAGCTCCCGGCCGCAAGCAAGCGCGTCGGGGTCCTGATCGATGGCGATGATCTTGCAGTTGGCGGCGGCGAGAATGGCTTGGCTGTAGCCGCCGGCGCCGAAGGTGCCGTCGACGATGACATCGCCGTCTCTAGTTTGAAGCGTCTCCAGGATTTCGGTGAGCATCACGGGAATGTGGCGGGCCGGTCCGCCGGCGGCCGTAAAGCCCGTGCCGCGACCCGCCATCATTCCCGTGATCCCTCTGGCCCGCCGCTTCCGCGGCGCCCCGCGCCGAGTAGTTTGCGGAGATCGCGCACTTTCTGCCGCGCGTCCGCCAAATGTCGTTCAAAGCGTTCCGGCTCCCACATTTGAAATTTTTCACCCAGGCCCACGAAAGTGATGTGCGTGGTGATGCCGGCATGCTCGCGAAGCCGCTCCGGCACGATGGTACGTCCGTCCTGGTCGATGGTGAGAATTTCGCTGGTGCCGAACAGCGCAGTCGCGAGCTGATCTCGCTCATCGGAATAGGGCGCGAGGTCCTCGACAAGGTGATTGATTTTGTCGATGAGGCGCTGGCCGCCCGCGTCGAGCGCCGGCGCATCGAGCGACGGATAGCAATAAATGCCATCAAGGCCGTCTTTGGCGAGGACAGTGCGGAAGGAAGCCGGGACCGAGACGCGACCTTTGATGTCGATCTTATTGGTGAATGCAGAGACAAACTGGTCCATCTCCCCCTCTCGGGCACGTGAGCCGACGCGAACCAAAACCAGTCAGGTGCGAGACCTGCCCGCTTCGGTTCGGTGGGTGGGAGAAGTGGCGCAAATCCCCCCGTGGCCTCGTAGGAAGCGCGGCCGAAACCTTCTCCCACCCCTCACCGAACGGGCAAGCATGGGATAGCATGGGATTTTATGGGCGTCAATGGAAAGGGCCGGGAGCACGGGATTCAGACGTGGAGAATCCACAAAAAAGCTCAGCCCGTCATCGACCTTCAGCTTGAAGGTCGCGCCGTCATTTGGGCTTCGTTGCGAAGCACGATACAAACGCTACGGAAAAAGTTAAGGCGCGGACCGAAGCGATTCGGGGCCGGGTGCGGCGGGCTGGATGGTCAAGGGAAACTGGACGGCGACACTTTGCGGCGGCGCGATCGCGCTTGGCTTAAGCGTCTGCGCCCTCGCCGCCGCGGAGGACGAGCCGTTCGCCAGGCTGGGGCCGCCGGATGCCCCGGTCAAGCTCTTCTATACCGACCAAGGCGAGGGTCCTCCCCTCCTCCTGATTCATGGCTTCGGCACCAATATCTTCACCTGGCGCCATTTGGCACCCGACCTCGCCCGCGACCACCGGGTGATCGCGGTCGATCTCAAAGGCTTCGGTAAATCCGACAAGCCGCTCGACGAGCGTTACTCGGCGGCGGACCAGGCCGACCTGCTCGCCCAGATGATCGAGGAGCGGAATTTGCGCGACCTCACGCTGATCGGCCATTCCTATGGCGGCGGCATCGCGCTGCTTTTGGCACTCCAAGATGACGACAGAGTCAAAGGGCGGATCGCCAAGCTCGTGCTGCTCGACACCATCGCCTATGCGCAGACCATGCCGACCTTCTTCAAGATGCTCGACATGCCGGTCGTCTCGCAGATCGGGGTGCGCGCGGTGCCAAGCTCGTTCCAGGTCGAGGTGGCGCTGAAGATCGCCTATTTCGACGACGACAAGATCGATGAAGAAGAGGTCAATGCCTATTCAGAGCCGCTCGAAACCGCGGAGGGCAAGCACGCCATGATCCATAGCGCGCGGCAGATCGTGCCGCCCGACCTTGAATCGATCTCGGCACGCTACAAGACCATCGAATTGCCGACGCTGATTCTATGGTGCGACCACGACCGCATCGTGCCGCTCGATGTCGGCCTCAAGCTCCGGCGCACGATGCCGAACTCGAAACTCCGCATTGTCTCCGAATGTGGACATATGCCGCAGGAAGAGCAGCCCGAGGCGGTGTTGAGCCAGATCCGCCTCTTCTTGGCCGACAAGGATAATACGAAATAAGTTTTTCCTATCGATCCGATAGGGAAATACGATTTGTGCTGATTTACCCGGGCGCCTAAACTTGGCGCCAAGCGACCCCCCAAGCCCACAAGTGTACGAGGTACCTATGTCGAAGAAGCCGACCCTGACGACGACGGCCGGAGCGCCGGTCGCCGACAACCAGAATTCCATCAGCGCAGGCCCCCGCGGACCGGTCCTCATGCAGGACTACCAGCTGCTCGAGAAGCTCGCGCATCAGAACCGCGAGCGCATCCCTGAGCGCACCGTGCATGCCAAAGGCTGGGGCGCTCATGGCACCCTCACCATCACCGGCGACATTTCCAAATATACAAAGGCCACGTGCTTGCAGCCGGGCGCCAAGACCGAGATGCTGGCGCGCTTTTCCACCGTGGCGGGCGAGCTAGGTGCTGCGGATGCGGAGCGCGACGTGCGTGGCTTCGCGCTGAAATTCTACACGAGCGAGGGCAATTGGGATCTGGTCGGCAACAACACGCCGGTGTTCTTCGTCCGCGACGCTTACAAATTCCCCGACTTCATCCACACTCAGAAGCGGCATCCGAAGACCAATATGCGCTCGCCGACGGCGATGTGGGATTTCTGGTCGCTGTCGCCGGAGAGCCTGCACCAGGTCACCATCTTGATGAGCGACCGCGGACTTCCGGTCAGCGTGCGCAACATCAACGGCTATGGCAGCCACACCTACTCGCTGATCAACGACAAGGGCGAGCGGCACTGGGTGAAGTTCCACTTCAAGACCCAACAAGGCCACAAGCACTGGACCAACAAGGAAGCGACCGAGATCGTCGGCCGCACCCGCGAGTCGACGCAGGAAGATCTGTTCAATGCGATCGAGGCCGGCGACTTCCCGCGCTGGAAGCTGCAAGTGCAAATCATGCCGGAGGCGGACACGAACAAGCATTGGTACAATCCGTTCGACCTCACCAAGGTCTGGCCGCATGCCGACTATCCGCCGATCGATATCGGCGTGATGGAGCTCAACCGCAATCCTGAGAATTATTTCGCCGAGATCGAGCAGGCCGCGTTCTCGCCGTCGAACATCGTCCCAGGCGTCGGCTTCTCGCCGGACAAGATGCTGCAGGCGCGCATCTTCTCTTATGCCGATGCGCATCGCTACCGGCTCGGCACGCATTACGAGATGCTGCCGGTCAATGCATCGAAGTGCCCGGTGCACCATTATCACAAGGATGGCCCGATGCGCTTCTTTGAGCAGAAGACCGGGGCGGTCGATGCCTATTACGAGCCGAACTCGTTTGGCGGTGCCGTGCAGGATGAACGCTTCGCCGAGCCGCCGCTAGCGATCTCCGGCGATGCGGATCGCTACAGTCATCGCGACGGCAATGACGACTATCGCCAGGTGACCGCGCTGTTCAATCTGTTCGACTCAGGCCAGAAGCAGCGTTTGTTCTTGAATGTCGCGGAGGCGATGTGGGGCGTGCCCACCGAGATCACGGAGCGGCAGCTCGCGCATTTCAACAACGTGCATCCGGACTACGAGGCCGGGGTCAGGCGCGAGCTCGCCAACATGACCCGCGCCAAGGCGGCCGAGACGGCGCAGCAGCAGAAAATGCCGCAAGGCCTCGAAGCCGCGGAGTAGCATGATCGAGTGCCACTTGTTCTGTTATGCCCGGACTTGATCCGGGCATCCATGCCGATACGTTTCCGCGAGTGGAAGCGCCAGTGGAATGGATTGCCGGGTCAAGCCCGGCAATGACGCCGAGATTGGCGCCGCGTTCGTGCCCAAAATCAGCGCCCACAAAACTGGAGGCCGGCGCGAGGGGGACACCCTCACGCCGGCCTTAACATGTCACCAGGCCTGTAAGCCGGGTTCTGTACCGCTTGCGCGGCGATGGCCATTCATCTGGGACGCCGCTTGCGCGGCGCCTCGTGCAACCAACCCGGACGACTCGTCTGAAGAAGTGACTGGCGGTTTTTGAGGCCGCCGCGCCGTCCCTATTCGGTTTTGCTCCCGGTGGGGTTTGCCGTGCCGTCCTTGTTACCAAGAACGCGGTGCGCTCTTACCGCACCCTTTCACCCTTACCCTCCTCCGCGCGATGGGCTTCGGAGGGCGGTTTGCTTTCTGTGGCACTGTCCCTGGGGTCGCCCCCGCCGGACATTATCCGGCACCGTATCTCCATGGAGCCCGGACTTTCCTCTCCGCCGATACGCATACGCTGGCAGAGCGGCCATCCGGCCTGCTGACAGAGGTAATAAGGGGGTTTGGAGGCTATGCGTCAAGCAAAGGCGAAGAGCTTAGTTAGGCCAAGCTTGAGGACACCGAAATTGTCTTGGTCGATGCCTAAAGCCGGGCTCCATCATAGTCGTCGTAACGGTTTTTTGATCGCCGGATTGCCGCTATTCCCCTATGCTCTTTTGGAAAATTGGCCTCGCGTTTCCGCTCCATGCGGCCAATCCAACATGCATTCAGCGCCAGGAGCGGCGATGAGTCTTTTTGCGTTCCATGCCCGACCAGGACCTGATCCAACGCTGGCTTGCGACGTTTCCCGCGCTGCCCGAGCTTGAGCCTTCGCATCGTGACGAGTTGCTAGGCAGTATCAAATTCAACCGGCTCAAGAGCGGCGACATTGCCTATCGCCAGGGGCAGCATTGCCACAACTATGTCATGTGCATCGACGGGCGAACGCGCGTGTTCAAGACATCGGAGTCCGGCCGCGAGATCCTGCTCTACCAGGTAAGTTCCGGTCAGACTTGCGTTTTGACCACGTCCTGCCTGATGGCGGGAAACCCCTTCCCGGCCGAGAGCACGGCGGAGACCGACGTGCTGCTCGCCGCGATCCCCGAAAGCGTGTTTCACCGGCTGATGACGAACTCGGTGCCATTCCGCCAGTTCGTGCTCACCAATTACGGAGACTTGCTGTCGAGCCTGATCACGCTGGTCGACGAGGTGGCATTCGCGAGCCTCGACCTTCGTCTCGCGCGGCGGCTGTTGGCGGAAGCGGGCGACGACGGGGTGGTGGCGAAGACGCATCAGCAGCTTGCTTTCGACCTCGGCAGCGTGCGCGAGGTGATCAGCCGGTATCTCAACGATTGGGAGCGGCTCGGCTGGGTGCGCGTCTCACGCGGCTCGATCGAGGTGCTCGACCAGTCGGCGCTGGCAAATTATGGCGGGGACGGCGCCCATATTGTCACGAATTGATGTGCTACTTACGTGACCTGGGTCACATACGAAAATGCCGGAAACGAGCCAAAAATACATGATGCGAGGCAAC
>Ga0315287_10001950_pt1 | contig 19331 bp, 15 predicted proteins | sample YL17G11_0_MG_FD_205037 | JGI IMG/M metagenome (GOLD analysis project Ga0315287, IMG submission 205037) | Sediment microbial communities from Yellowstone Lake, YNP, Wyoming, USA - YL17G11_0 | ecosystem: Environmental > Aquatic > Freshwater > Lake > Sediment | place: USA: Wyoming | collected...
CGTCAAACCAGAGAAGATATACTGCTCGGCCAACGGCAAGAAGGCGATGATCGCGCATTTCCACCGGGAGGACTGGCCTTATGAGGTCGTCAAGACTGGCGACACGCTGAGCCTGGGCTCGAAGACGGTCAAGTTCATCGAAACCCCCATGCTCCATTGGCCTGACAGCATGTTCTCGTTTATCGAAGAAGACGGCCTGCTGATCTCGCAGGACGCCTTCGGCCAGCACTGGGCCACGAGCGAGCGGTTCGACAACGAGGTGGAGCACTCCGAACTCTTCCACGAGGCCGCGAAGTACTACGCCAATATCCTCTTGCCCTATTCAAACCTCGTGCAGCGGCTGTTCGCGGAGCTTGGAACGATGGGGCTGCGTATCGACATGATCGCCCCGGACCACGGCCTGATCTGGCGCAAAGGCGTCGGCGAAATCCTGGCGGCGTGGGATGATTGGAGCAAGCAGAAAACCACGAACAAAGTCGTCATCGTCTACGATACCATGTGGGAAAGCACCAAGAAGATGGCCTTGGCTATCGCGCGGGGAGTGGTGGCCGAGGGAGTCAGCGTGAAGATGATGAACCTGCAGGTCTGCCACAGGAGTGATGTGATCACCCAGACGCTGGACGCGAAGGCAATACTCGTGGGGTCGTCGACCCTCAACAATTCGATGCTGCCGCGAGTGGCCGATGTGCTATGCTATATGAAGGGCCTGCGGCCCGCGAACAAGATCGGCGCGGCGTTCGGGTCCTACGGCTGGGGCGGCGAGGCTGTGAAGCTGGTCAGTGCTGTCCTGGAGGAGATGAAGTTCGAACTGATCGATCCCGGCCTGCGCGTGAACTATGTCCCCACCGATGCCGACCTGGAACAATGCTTCGAACTGGGCGCCAAGACCGCGGTGGCCGTGAAGGAGTCTCATGCGGACGGGGTTTAGACCATGAAGAACACGCTGCGCGTTGCGAGTTTCAATGCGAATTCCATCAGGAGCCGGCTGGATATTATCCTGGGCTGGATGCGCGAGCACGACTGCGATGTGGTCTGCGTTCAGGAAACCAAGGTGACCGACGCCGATTTCCCCGCCGACGCCATACGCGAGGCCGGGCTCCACTGCGCATTCGCCGGTCAGAAGTCCTACAATGGGGTTGCGATAATCTCGGCCCACGAGCTTCACGATGTCGAGATCGGCACGGGCAACCCCGTCTGGGATGAAGAAGCCCGGCTGATTAGGGCGACTGTGGGCGGCGTGGTGATCGTCAACACATACGTACCCCAGGGTACGGCTGTGGGCACTCCCCGGTTTCAATATAAGCTCGATTGGCTGAGGGGGATGCGCGACTACTTCAGCCGCGATTTCACACCCGATGATCGGATACTCTGGGTGGGGGATCTCAACGTCGCCCGCGAACCGATAGATGTATACGACCCCGAGGGCCTGCTGGGCGGCGTGTGCTATCATCCCGCCGAGCATGAGGCGCTGGACTATGCGACACAGTGGGGATTTGTGGACGTCTTCCGAAAACATCACCCCGGCGAGCCCGGTCTGTATACGTTCTGGGACTACAGAGTGCCGAACGCCTTCAAGCGAAGAATGGGCTGGCGGCTCGACCACATCTGGGCCACCAGACCGCTGGCCGCCAGGTCGGTCGATTGCTGGATCGACACACAGCCGAGGCTGATGGACAAACCTTCGGACCACACATTTATCTGCGCGGATTTCCACCCGGATTAGCCTGATTGGCACGAAATTGGCAATGCACTACCTGGGGCAATAGACAGGCCGATGGAGGACCTGTTTATGTCAATGGTAGTGCGCCGGACGATCATCGTTGCGGCAATACTCCTTTTCGTGGTGGCCGTGCTCATCAACAGGGCGTTGGCCGCCGTGTCCACTCCGACCAAGATCCTCACTAATGCAAAGAACCCCATAGTGTGGCAGAGGTTCGGCCAGTGGCTCATGATCACAGAGGACCTGCCGACGGGCCGCACGTGCTACTTCCACGATCCCGCCCACAGGAGCAAGATGCTGTTCAAGAAGCCGTTGAAAGGCGCGTGGCAGCCGCTGGGGTCCGCGGTCAAGTGGCTGATGTATATCGACAACGTCAACGGCCTCGACAGGCTGATGGCGCACGATGTCGATCGGCACGTCTATTGCGTGGCGCGCTCCAGCGCCCAGCGGCAGGTCGGGGCCGGGATGGTCGACACCAGGTGCATATTCGGCCAGTATCGCGCGGGTCGGGTCGGGGACCACTATGCTGTCGATTTGTACTGCATCAATATGATCGGCGGGGCGGTGACGCAGTTCTATGCAAGCGATTCGGAGAAGAGCCAGTTCGCCCATGATGGCAGCCTGCTCGTGTATCGGGCGTATCTCGGCAATGGCGATTACCGTATCCTCGGCGCCTACTTCAACCAGCCCGGAGAGTTCGAGATTGCGGCGCGAAACGGGGTGGAACCATCAGTCTGCGGGAACCTGGTTGCATGGGCGGAGGCTGATGGCGCCGGTTGGAACATAGTGGCGAAGAACCTGCAAACAGGTGAGATTCGCGGTGTCGCTCGTACCACGGCCAATCCTCCCTGCCCGGAAGCGGGGAACGGAGCGATTTTCTGGCAGGACGCCAGGAACAAACTCAAGACGGGCATAGACATCTACGGGTATGACTGGGCGACCGGTATGGAGTTCCCCGTATCTGTCGCCGCAGGCGACCAGATCAAGCTCAGAGTCTGCGGGGACTTGATTACCTGGGCCAGCGGGCTGGTGAACTACCAGACGCTTTGGATGGCGAAATACAGCCGGTAGGGGCGATGCAAGTTACAGGTTGAAAGTCAAAAGTTGAAACTTGCCTCATAGTGGCTCGAAGGTGAGGTCGTTTCTCATCAACCCAAGGATTTTTGCGGCAAATAGGCGTATACTTATCTGGATTCGCCAGGCAGGCGGAGGGGACGAAGCTGCAATCGAAGGTGTTTCGGGACTTGAGTGGAGCGAATAGCGGAACGGAAGTCCCGAAACTTTGGGAGGTTCTGGGGAGTTGCTGAGGAGTTGTTTCGGGAAACCCTTTTCCCGAAACCGCCGTAATCCTAATCCCATCCCCCATCACCAAGCAACTCAAAACTCATAACTCAAAACCCAAAACTTCCCTTCCCCTCGCCTGCCTGACCATCAGGAGGAACGCAAATGGCAAAGCAGAAAATCAACGTGGGAATGATCGGCTATGCCTTTATGGGCAAGGCTCACAGCGTGGGCTATCGGGATGTGGCGTGGGCGTGTCCGGACGTCAAGGCCGTGCCCGCGATGAAAGAACTCTGCGGGCGTACGGAATCATCGGTAAAGCAAGCCGCCGAGCTGTTCGGCTGGGAGCGATATTCGACCGATTACAGGCGCACGGTCGAATCGGACGACATCCGGCTCATCGACATCGGTACCGGCAACGACACGCACAAAGAGATCGCGCTCGCGGCAGCGGCGAACGGCAAACACATCTTCTGCGAGAAGCCTCTGGCGATGAACGTCGCCGAAGCGAAGGAGATGGCGCGGGCGGTCGAGAAAGCCGGCGTGATCAATATGGTCAACTTCAACTACCGCGTGGTCCCGGCTGTCGCGCTCGCGAAGAAGATGATCGACGAGGGGATGGTCGGCGCGCCGTATCACTTCAGGGCCGTTTACCTGCAGGATTGGATCATGGACCCCGAGTTCCCGCTGGTATGGCGGCTCGATAAGAGCAAGGCCGGCTCGGGCTCGCACGGCGATCTGAACGCTCATATCATCGACCTGGCGCGCTATCTTTGCGGGGAATTCGACTCGGTCTGCGGCCTGATGAAGACGTTTATCGAAAAGCGCCCTCTGCCCGAGGCTCAGGCGGGCGGCCTGGCCGCGACCCAGGGTTCGGCGAAGATGGGCGAAGTGACCGTCGATGACGCGACGCTGTTTTTGGCGAAGTTCGCGAATGGGGCGGTCGGCACGTTCGAGGCCACGCGTTTCGCGGGCGGCGGCAAGAACGGCCTGAGGTTCGAGCTCAACGGCAGCAAAGGGTCTATCAGGTTCAACCTGGAGCGCCTCAATGAGATCGAGTATTACTCCATGAGTGGCAAGTCCGAGTATCAGGGCTGGAAGAACATCATGGTCACCGACGCCTCGCAGCCCTACGCGGGCGCTTGGTGGCCGGGCGGGCACATCATCGGCTGGCAGCACACCTTCGTACACCAGGTCTATAACCTCATGAACGGCATCGCCGACGGCAAGAACCCCTCACCAAGCTTCACGGATGGCCTCAAGTGCCAGGAGGTGCTGGAAGCTGTGGAGAAGAGTGACGAGGGCGGGGGATGGGTGAAGGTATGAGGGGAGGCAGTCCGTCGGTCCGATAGTCCGGCAGTTCCCGCCCCGAATGCAGTATCCAAGCCCCTCGGCCTTATGCTATAATAGCTCTGCCTGCCGCGGCAGTAAACGTGGCCGGACGCTGTTTCAATGTGGAGGATTTGCTAATGCCTGGTATTCGTCCTGCGATTACGATGTTGTCGGAGTCGGATGTGAACCGAATAGTTAACGAGGCTATGTCGGTTCTGGGGAAGGTAGGTATCTATATCGAGAACTCGGAAGCCAAGGAACTCGTGGCTTCCAGCGGAGGGCGCATTGCCGATAATGGCCGCGTCCTGATCCCCGAGGAACTCGCCCGGAAAGCTATCTCGACCGCCCCCGAATCCGTTACTCTTTACGGCCGGAACGGTAAGCCCGTGACCGTCGGTGGAATGAACGTGAATTTCGATCCGGGGTCCGCCGCCATTTACATCCTGGATTCCGAAACACGCCAGGTTCGCCAACCGGTCACGCGGGACCTTGTAAGGTTCGCAAGGCTTGTCGACGCGCTGTCAAACATCGATGCGCAGAGCACGGGAATCGTCCCGGCGGACGTACCCAGGGATATAGCCGATAGATACAGAGCCTACATAGGCCTGCGCAATTGCGCGAAGCCGATGGTAACCGGCACCTTCGCGACCGAAGCGTTCGATCCGATGCGCCGGATGCTGGAAGCTATCGTCGGAGGGCCGGATAAGCTCAGGGAGAGGCCGATGGCGATATTCGACGCCTGCCCGTCGCCGCCGCTCAAGTGGAGCAACCTCACCACCCAGGCCCTGATGGACTGCGCCAGGGCGGGCATCCCCGCCGAAATGGTCTCCATGCCGCTTCTGGGCGCGACGTCCCCGGCCGCGATCGCGGGCGGACTCGTGCAGCACGCGGCTGAGTCCATCGCCGGCATCGTCATACACCAGCTTGCGTGTTCCGGGGCGCCCATCATCTACGGCGGCTCGCCTGCGGCGTTCGATATGCGAACGTCTACGACCCCGATGGGCGCCATCGAGACGATGATGCTGGACAGCGCCTACTGCCAGATTGGCCACAGCCTCGGGCTGCCCACGCACGCCTACATGGCTCTTTCGGATGCCAAGACCCTCGATGCACAGGCGGGGCTCGAGACGGGCATCGGCGCGATACTCGCCGCCCTGGCTGGGGTGAATATGGTTTCCGGGCCGGGCATGCTCGACTTCGAAAGCTGCCAGAGCCTGGAGAAGCTCGTGATAGACAACGACATCTGCGGCATGGCGAAGAGGCTTCTGAGGGGCATTTCCGTCGAAGAGCCGCTTGCGGCGGAGCTATACGGCGATCTCAATGCCGGCGATTTGTTCCTCACTTCCGAGCACACCCTTTCGCGGCTGAGGACCGAGTTCTTCTACCCGTCCGATGTAATCGACCGGCACGAGCGCATGACCTGGGTGCATCTGGGGCGCAAGACCGCATTCGACCGCGCAAAAGAGCAGGTGGAGCGTCTGCTCAAGGAGTCCACACCCGAGCCGCTGCCCGGCGATATCGCCCGCGAACTCGACGAAATCATGCTTGCCGAAGCCCGCAAATACGGCCTGGACAAGCTGCCGGAGGAGAGTATCGACTGAGTCTCGGGTGTTGATACGAGGCGCCATATTACGTCATTCCGGGCGGAGCCAAACGAAGCTTCCAAATATGTCATTCCGAACGAACGTGAGGAATCTGCTTTTCGAGTCTCAACCGGTGTTGCGCACTATGTTATTCCGAACGAATGTTATGACTACAATGATGATTGGAGCGAAAATGAAATCCGTATTATTCGGAATCATACTGATGGCCGGATGCGGCTCATGTGCGTTCGCCAAGGGCAATGAGAGGGAGGTCATCGAGCCGATGGTTGATGTCTTTCGATTGGAACAGGTCCGGCTCCTTGAGAGCCCGTTCAAGACGGCGATGGAGATGGACCGCAAGTATCTGCTGGATCTGGACGCCGACCGCCTGCTGCACATGTTCAGGCTGACTGCCGGCCTCCCGAGCAAGGCTCAACCGCTGGGAGGATGGGAGTCGCCGAGCTGCGAATTGCGCGGGCATTTCATGGGCCACTATCTGTCGGGATTGTCCCTGATGTATGCCGGCATGGGCGATCAGTCGCTCAAGAAGAAGGTGGACTACGTGATCGCCGAGCTGGCGAAGTGCCAGGATGCCATGCCTTCCCAGGGCTTCAACAAGGGCTATCTGAGCGCGTATCCCGAATCGCTCTTCGACCGTGTCGACAAGAGCGAAGGGGTCTGGGCCCCGTGGTATACCTATCACAAGATAATGGCCGGCCTCATCGACGCCTACACCTATTGTGGCAGCAAGCAGGCCCTGGCTGTGCTCAAGAAAATGTCCGCGTGGGTCAAGTTCCGCACGGACCGGCTTTCGGAAGAGCAGATGCAGAGCTCGCTGAACACGGAGTTCGGCGGGGTGGGCGAGTCGCTTGCCAATCTCTACGCAATCACCGGCGATCCCAAGGACCTGGCCCTTGCCCGGCGGTTCGATAAGAAATGGTTCACCGACCCGCTCGCCAAAGGCGTCGATAACCTCCGGGGACTGCACTCCAACACCCACATTCCCCAGGTGATTGCCTCCGCCACGATCTATGAACTCACGGGCGAAAAAAGATTCCACGATATAGCCACATTCTTCTGGACGCAGGTCGCGAAGCACAGGACATTCGCGGTCGGCGGCACCAGCAACTTTGAACACTGGCGCACCGACCCGGATAAGATCGCGTCGGAGATTTCCGTGGAGTCGCAGGAAACCTGCTGCACGTATAACATGCTCAAACTGACCAGGCAGCTCTTCCGCTGGTCGCCTGACCCGGACTATGCCGACTATTACGAGCGCGCCATCTACAACGGCATACTGCCCACCATCTACCCGGAAAACGGCATGACCATGTATTACGTCTCGCTCAAGCCCGGGCATTTCAAAGTGTTCAACACGCCCAACGATTCGTTCTGGTGCTGCACGGGCACGGGCGTGGAAAATCATGCGAAATACGGCGACAGCATCTACTTCCATGATGATAAATCGCTTTACGTAAACCTGTTCATCCCCTCCGAGCTGAACTGGGCGGACAAGGGGCTCAAAGTCCGCATGGAGACCAAGCTCCCCTCCGAGGATTCCGTGTCCATCACGCTCACGGCCAAAAAGCCCACCAAGCTCGACCTGAACATTCGAGTGCCTTATTGGGCGACCAACGGTGTGACGGTCAAGATCAACGGTAAGGCGCAGAATGTTTCGGCCAAGCCCTCATCTTACATCACGCTTTCGCGCGCGTGGAAGACCGGGGACAGGGTCGAGCTTGCCATGCCCATGAGCCTTCGCCTGGAGCCTATGCCGGACGATGCCAACCTCGCCGCTGTCTGCTACGGCCCTCTGGTCCTGGCGGGGAAGCTGGGCACGGAGAAGTTCACCAAGGACATTCAGTTCGCCCCGGACCAGCGCCAGCGTCATGGCGCGCCCTCGATAGACGTCCCCGTTTTCGTGGCGGCGGGCAAGGATGTCAAAGACTGGGTGAAGCCTGTTCCCGGCAAGCCGATGACGTGGCGGACCAAGGGCGTCGGCAAGCCCGACGAGGTCACGCTGATACCCTTCTACCAGCTCTTCGATGAGCGCTATTCGATCTATTGGAAGCTCTATACACCGCAGGGATATTCGTCCATCGAAGCCGAGAACAAGGCGCGCGAAAAAGAAAGACTGGAAGCCGAAGCTCGCACGGTCGACTCCGTTCAGATCGGCAGTTCCGAATCCGAGACCAAGCACGGCCTCAAGCTGGAAGCGAGCAACTCGGGCAACTATGCCGGCCACAACTGGCGCGATGCCCAGCCGGGCGGTTGGTATAGCTGGGAACTCAAGGTGAACCCGGATAAGCCCCAGTCATTGAGATGCGACTGGTGGGGGCTGGATCGCGACCGCAAGGTGGATATTCTCGTGGACGGGGTCCGCATCGCCGGCCAGGACCTGCGGGGCGACGCGGGCGAGAAGCTCTTCAGCGTGGAATACCCCATTCCACAGGACCTGACCAAAGGCAAGCACAAGGTCACCGTTCGCTTCGACAGCAAGTCAGGCACCATCGTGGGCGGCGTATTCGGCGTGTCGATGCTGAATCCGAAGAACTGACATCATATCAGCCGAAAAGAGTACTCCGTAGGTCCTGAGTAGGCCGAAGGCCGTATCGAAGGGCCGGGTATAGACTTAACCGCCCTTCGATACGCTTCGCTACTCAGGGCTAACGGGTACCACTCTCGACCCCTGACCCCTGACTCCCGACTATCGACTCCCCCGCCCCCGCCTGACCTCGCTAAGATACACCTCATACCACCCCGCGTATGGCCCTTCATAGTAGACAGCCTTTACCCTGCGCTGTGCCGAGCGCAGGTGCAGTTCCACTCTCCGGCGTCCGATTCCCAGCACCGAGGCGGTCTGTCTGACGCTGAGGCCGGAGGCACATAGCCGAAAACAGATTTCCTGCATCGGCCCCAATCGAGCGAGCCGGACCAGTTCGTCCGTCCGCTGCTCTACCAGGTAGGTCTGGACTTCCTCGGGGATGGCGTCCTTATGCAGGGCGGGAAGCCTTTCGGTCTCAAGGCGCATCCTTCTGGCAAGCCGGACCGCGGTGAAGATGCCGTGTTTCCGGCCAATGGCGTAGTCGGACTCCAAGAGGGCGTCGGCTGCTTCCTCGACATCCGTCAGGCCCGCCTCGACCAGTGCCGCTATCATGGCGATGATTGGTGTCGTAGGGACTGTTTCTTCGATGATGGGAAATGCTTTGCTCATGGCTGCCTCCAATAGTAGTATGTTGTCTACTAGTAGACAAGAGTATACCATGTTCACCAGCAGTTGTCAACTGGTTGTTTGCTATTTTTCTGAGATTTTTTTCCAGGCAGGGGCTGAGAGCATATTTGGTGAAGCTTGGCTGATGAGAGGAAGCGATCCGAACCCTGGTTAGTGAGGCGCAAGGAGGTAAAATGGGTACGAGTGGATGTTGCGCGCGACCCCGAACGCCGCGATCAGCGCCCAGAATGCCCAGTGCCAGCGATATATGAACCTGGGGTATTGGATTTGCGTGCCCAGAGCGTTGACCAGTTCGCAGACGAACACGTAACTCGCGATAACCGCCAAAACAAGCGCCAGCGGGTTCACAGCCAGGGCCGCGCGCACGTGCCCATGGGCAAGTTGGTGTGCCGCTCTGGTCAGCCCACACCCGGGGCAGTAGAGCCCGGTGAACTCGTGCAGGGGGCACTGGGGAAGCCAGCCGGACATCTTCGGATCGGCGAACCATGCCACTATGAACAAAATGACAGGCGCCGCCACAATGGGCAGCGCCTGCACGAATCGTCTTCGTTCCAATTCATCACCGATTGCGGATGACGACCGTTCCCATTATCAGGTCGTGCGCGCCCTGCTTCTTTTCGGTGAATGCGACGACCAGATAGATGAGCCCGCAGGTGCATGCACCGAGGATCCACTGCAGGAGAACGCGCCCGACAGCAGTCCCGAGGCCTATGGGAGACCCGTCCATCTTGACGACCTTCGCCCCGATGGCCATCTTGCCAACGGTCGCGCCCACGGCTGCCAACAGGCCGACGGAGTAGACGACTTGGATCACAAAGTGGAGCATCCTGGCGGGGGCCTCCTTGGCCTGCAGCGCCTGAATCGCGCTCATGTCGGGAGCCGCGCCCGGCCGGGCTGACTGAGCATTTCGCACGAATGACTGCACCGCCTCCATCCAGGCTGACGGAGTGATACCGAACATCGCATAGATGATCAACCCAACTACTGTAAGTAGGAATCCATCGATCAGCGCCGCTCCCACGCGCGGCCAGAAGCCGACATACTCCATATACGCAATCGGTGGCACGGGCCCTGGATAGCCAGCCGGATACTGGCCGGGATACTGCTGCCCATATCCCGGCGGTGGTGGCTGGGGAGCCTGGAACTGCTGGGTGGGCTGGGCAGGAGCCTGAGCTCCCTGGCCCTGCAGGTCCTGGGAACAGTTAGCGCACTTCACCGCGTCGTCTGCGTTCTGCCAATTGCATTTAGGACAGTTCTTCAACGATCGACCTCCTGATCTTCTTTAGTGACAGCCCCCGAGATGTCTGTCACCCGGGGGCGGAGTTTGCTTGAGCCACTGCAACCGACGCGCCGGTCCTACCGAGGCATCGGAGGCAGGGGCATCCCTTGATGCATCTGCGCAGCTTCTCGCGCGCGCACGAAGACAGGGAACAAGATGGCTGCGAATATTGGGATGATGAAGAGTACTCCGATTACGAGAACGATCAAGCCGGCAATCGCCCATGCACGCTGAGTCGCCTTGAACTGCTCCACGCTCTCCCATCTTCTCTGCTGCCACGCCCATTCGCTGCCCTTGATTCCAAGCACGATAGCCACGATCAACGATGCACAAGGCACGAGAGCCAGCAGGCCAATCCACACGCTGTTGCCTATCGCCCAGATCCAGTTCAACAGGAACGCGCCCCAGTTCCATCCGGCCACTCCGGGCGGAACTACCGCGGTGCTGCCGGTTCCGGACGTATTGGCTGCATAGCCCTGCGGACCGTAACCGGGCATTGGCGGGGCTGACGATGCTCCCGCCGGAGCAGGCTGACTCTGCAGGTCCTCTGAGCATTGCACGCACGTGACCGCATCGTCTGTGTTCTGCCAATTGCATTTAGGACAGTTCTTCAATGTCGACCTCCTGATCAAATGAAGTGGGTAATGCACTTACAGTGCTAAGTATATCATGTTACGAGCCGAAGCGTGACAACCAGTAGAGTGAAAAGTGGTCTGGATTGAAGTCACTTCCTGAGGGCGCGGCCATCGAGCATGATCTTGCCGATGTCGTAGTACATTCGCATTCTGGCGGCCGCCCCGCGCACGAAGCCGAGCTTTTCCTCTTTCATGCAGTGAGTACAGCCAACGAGCGTCACGCGTTCGACCCGCAGCCCGTGAGCGCGGTAATACTTGGTAATGGCGGTCTCGACGCCGGAACGCACTCGGTCGATCAGGGGGATGTTGAGGAACACCTCCCGTCTCATGGCGCGCTGCCCCGATATGTAGGGGGTGAGAAACTGCGCGAGGTCGGTCGGCCCTCGGCCGCCCTTGAATATGCCTATGGACATGTCCGCGCGCTCTTCGATCACCGGGCGCACGATGGCGTCCACCTTACCGCCGTCCATCCCGATCAGGTCCGCGTCCAAGAACAGGATCACGTCCGCGTCCGTGCCGAGCGCGCCCGCGCGCATGGCCCCGCCTTTGCCCAGATTGGTCTTGAGTTGGATGACTCTGATCTCGGGGTCGGCGGAGACGAGCTCATACGTGCCGTCCGTCGAGCCGTCGCTGACGACCAGTATCTCATCGACCGTTTCAGCGTTCTTTATGGCGTCCAGAACGGCCGATATGCGCTCTCTTTCGTTGTGCGCGGGCACGATGGCCGCTACCTTCATATTGTCTGCCCCATTTGGCGCCACTACTTTTCTACATCGACCTTCTTGGGCTTCGATTCCTCGGATACGTCCTTCCAGGCTTTCTGGAAGACCCTGATGGTCTTGTCGCGGGCCTTGCCAAGCGTGTCGGCGACCGTCCCGACTATGTCCTGCGAGACCGAATTGGCCGATTTCAGGTTCGCCAGCACCTTGTCCAGCTCAGCCTGCGCCTGGGCGGTCTTCTTCTTATCGAGAAGCTCCTTTGCGTTCAACACGTGGCGCTCCGCGGATGCCAGCGACGACACGAGGTCGGTTGCTTCCCCCTCGCCGGCCTTTCCGGGAGTACTGGTGTGTACCTTACCCGAGATCGCCCGGACTTCGTTTTGCAATTGCGTGATTCTATACTGATCGTAGCCCACAATGACCGCAACCAATATCAGAAGCGCACATCCCATACGTGCCATAGCTTACGAACCTCACTTTCGTATCGACGGAGGGCTGAGAGCAGAAGGCGGAAAGCGGAAGGCAGAAAGCCCCCACGTGTCATTCCGAACACTCACACTTTTTCTGCTGCGGGAACGACTATGCCCACAAGCTCCCATATTTGCACAGTCAAGAGTTCCCGCAGCCACGGCGTATGTCATTCCGAATGAAGCCTCCAAGTATGTCATTCCGAGCGAAGTCGAGGAATCTGCTTTTCCCTTCCCCAACTCAAAACTCAAAACTCTCCCTTCCCAATCCTCCCAATCACCGTCTTGCCGCCATAGACCTGCTGGTTCACGCCGACTTCGAACTCCACATCCTCGGCGAATATCACCAGGTCCACCTGGCTGCCGCGCTCGATGAACCCGACTTTCTGTGAGTAATCCAACTGCTGGCCGGGTTCCACGAAGCACTTGATCTTGGCCACGAACTTGTCCGCTATCAGCACGATGGCCAGTTTGATGCCGCCGCAGTCCATGAATATCGTGTTGCGCTCGTTTTCCAGGTGGTATTTGCGGGCGAACATGTCCACCATTTTGCGCAGCCACACGACCCTGATATACTCCCACAGGTCCAGCATCGGCAGGTTCACGCGGGCGCTCACGCGGTGGATCCGCTCGACCACACCCGGCAGCGGGCAATAGTTGAAATGGACGTCCAGGGGGGACATATAAATGCCGATTGCCCAGCCGTCCTCTTGGTCATAGTCGCAGCCGGTGATTTCAGGCAGAGCGATCTTTTCGCCGAGCTTCTCGGCATAGAGTTCGCCCGATTCGACCTTCTTGATGTAGACCACACGCCCATCCGCTGGAGCGAGTATCAGCCCGTCGCCGTCCCGCTCGGGCTTGCGGTCGGGGTCACGATAGAACCAGACCCGCCGCAGGAACGTCAATGCGCCCAGCCACAGGGCCGCGACGCCGAGCAGTATATAGATGATGTTCATCACTCTCGAATGCCCTTCCAGGCATAGTATGGCAGCCGGGGTATGAAATACGCCGCGAAGCCGATCACGCCCTTGGCGACATCGACCCTCTGCTGCTTATTCACCGGCCGAGGCTCGAACTTGCCGTTCCGGTAGCCGTTGTCGAGCGCGCTGTAAGAGCCAAGCAGCCCATCGCTATTATACACCCCAACCAGTTCATCCGAGGCGGTATGTTCGAGCAATTCCATCGGGAAGTCGACCATCGACTTAAGCTCGCGGGCGAGATCGATTGTCTCGTCCAGAAGACCCAGCCGGCATATCTCGCTGCGAAGCGCGTTGTAGTGCTCAATGCGCGGGTCCAGCTCCTCGTCGAGTTCGGCTATCGCCCTGATGACGCGCATCAGGATCCGAATCCGCCCCAGGTCCCAGCAGGGATCAAAAAGCCTGAGTTCGATCGTGCCCAGGCGTTTTGAGAGGATAATATCCTGGAAGCGCTCGGTCCAGTCCTCTTTTATGGGCCCGATGGCCCAGGATTTGTACATCCTGTAGGATTGCCCGAAGCGCCGGCTGTTCACAAAGGGCGAGTTTATGGTGAAAAGACCCAGAATGGGCAAGAAATGAATGAGGTTGCCGTAAAGCCGGCGCTTATTTGCCACACCGCCGATGTGGACGTGGACAGCGCACGTATTGGTCGCGGCGTCGTAGTTGATCAGATGTCCCATCGGGACCGCGAGGCCGGTACAGACCGACGCCAGCTCGGCCCGGCGCGCGGCGAGATCGTCGACGAGGGTTTCGATGTCCTCGTGGATGCCGGTGCTGATCTCCACCCCGCTCACCCAGCCCTGCTTGAGGTCCTTGCCGCGGGCGAAATTGTGGGCGGAATGGGTGTAGTAAAACCCCGGATTCCTGGCGAGCAGCCTGGCCAGGTAATAAAACGACTCCATTGTGGGCCGCTCCGGTTCGGTGATGAAAACCTCTTCCTCGATACCGAATGTTGGCATAACGGAGCAATTATACCAGTCGCCGCCCCGACCCGCAATGAGCGCCGAGCGGCCATTCTAATCGCGAAAGCGCGAAAGGGGCGAAAATCCTGATCGCAACCTGTCCTCGTGCTCGCCCATCACGCACACAACCTTCGCCGTCCTGCCCGCCTCCACCTGCGGCAGAATGCCGCCCCTTACGAGTTTGCCATCGATCTCGAGACTCGCGACGCCCTTCTGGATGTGGTCCGGGTTTCTCACTTCTATATGATATGTCGCCCCGCGGAACTTACGGGTGACCTTGTAGCCGTCCCACGTATCCGGGATACAGGGGTCGATGATGAGGCCCTCGTAGGTCGGGCGAACACCCAGCATGTAGTCCAGCGCGTCTCTCAACATCCAGACCCCGGAGCCGGTAAGCCATGAGTGGCTGGCCTGGCCGAAGGTGGGATGATCGTCGCTGGTGACATATTCCGAGTAGACATACGGCTCCATTTTGTAGACATCCGGGTCGCGCGCCTGGACCATTGGCAAAGTTTGGCGGTAATACTTGTACGCCCTGTTGCCTTCGCCCAGTATAAGATTGCCCAGGATTGCCCAGGCGGCCACATGGTTGAAAATCGCGCCGTTTTCCTTCTTGCCGGGGACGCACCTGGTGGCCAGGCCTATACCCTCGTCGAGTTGTGTATAACTTGGGGATAAAATCTTTGGCCCTCTTGAAGTTATTAACAGCTCGTCCGCCGAAGCCATCGCCCGAGGCCCTCTCGTGGCGTCCGCAATCCCCGATATTACAGCCCAGCTTTGGGCATTCATAAAGATCCTGCCTTCGGTGTTCTTGCTCGAACCAATGACATCCCCGTCGTCCCGAATGCCCCTTATATACCACGCGCCGTCCCAGCAGCGCTCGTTGACCGCGGCAGCCACCAGGCCATATTCCCGGCGATATCTGTCGGCAGTCTCCTTGAGATGTAGGCCGTCGGTCTGCTCGTGAACGTAGTCCAGCAACTCGGCGGTCTGCCTCAGGATGTAGCACAAAAAATGCGCCACCCACACGCTCTCGCCCTTGCCCTTGCGGCCCACGTAATCCAGAGTATCGTTCCAATCTCCGGGGCCGAACTTAGGCAGGTGGTTTTCGGTGAGCTGGGAAAGGACATAGTCGCACGCGCGGATCACGTGGTCCAGCACGTCGGATTCGCCGCCATCCTGAAATCGGACCACGCTTCTCAGGAATGCCGGATCACCCGTCTCTTTGACATAGTTGATCACGGCCATCGGCAGCCAGAGCGGGGTGTCCGAATGGCCGGTCTTCTCCCCGACCCCGGTGAGCTTGAAGTAGTTGTGCAGCGTGCTGCCGTCCTGGAACTGGTGAGTAAGCACCTCCAGGAGTCTCTCGGCGACCGCCTTTTGATCGCTCAAGAGCGGGCCCATCATGTCCTGGCACTGGTCGCGCATCCCCACACCGAACAACAGGCCGCCGTGGTAATACCCGGCGTTACGGTTGCAGTTGAAAGTCACCCAGCTCTGCCGCTTGCCCCAGATATTGACCATTCTGTTGAGATCGGGATCGGGGGTCTCGACGATTGCCGAAGAGAGATAATCGTCCCAGTAATCGCGCACCCTGGCAAGCGCCGCGCGGGCCGACTCGGGGCCGCGATACTTCGCCATCAGAGGCAGCGCCTGCTCCCGATAACCCTTCGCCTCGACGCAGCCCATCAGGATCACGAACTCGATTGCTTCGCCCGCCTCCAGCAAGATCTCGCTTTGAATGGCCGCGCAAGCGTCGCCGGCGGTAATGTCGGTGTTGGCCAGGCGGCCGTTTTCGAGGCCGATCGGGTTCTGCTCGCTGCGCCAGGGCCCGATGAACGCGTCCTTGGAACAATCCCAACTCTCCGCGCCCAGGTCGGAGGTGAAGAAGACATACCTGTCCCAGCCCTGGTTTGGCTGCTCGACCGACACGCCCTTGTGGGTCACCCAGTAGTTCTTGGTGGCGTAAATCGCGTTGTCCTCGCGGCTGAATTTGACTATGTTGAAGTGCTGATCGTTGGGCTGGTTGATCAAGTCTACAAGCGCATGACCTAGACAAAGCTCGACAAAAGCGGTCACTCCGAGGCGCTTGGGATCGGGCGATTCGTTTCTGATCTTGACGAGCCAGATCTCCAGTGGATCGTCCGGCCCCACGAAATAGGTGATCTCGCTTCTGACCCCGCGATAGAGCTGCCTGATGGTCTCATAGCCCATTCCCACGCGGCACTCGTATTCGTCCGGATCATGCGCGGTCGGCTGCCAGGACAGGCTCCAATAGACATCCTGATCGTCCCTGAGATACACATACCGGCCCGGCCTGTCCCAGGGAAGCGAGTTGTATCTGAAGCGAGTGATCCGGCTGTCTCGCGGGTCGATCCAGTAGCTGAACCCACCTCCCGTATTGGAAACCAGGCCGGTGTAGCGGCCGTTGGATATGTAGTTGACCCACGGCGCGGGCGTGTCCGGCCGGGTGATGACAAACTCCCGGGTTTCGTCCGAGAAGTAACCATACTTGTCAAGAGCCATTGCAGCCTCCGAATGCTGTATTGTTCCCGCGTGATTGTAACACAAGGGAGGTCGATAGTCGATAGTCGGCGGTCGGCAACCGATAGCAACGCTGAGTGGCCCGAAGGGCTGTATCGAAGGGCGGTAAGTATAGCCCAAAGATTCCATTGACACCATGCCCACCGCAGCCATATAATGAGACTAGACACCAGGGCTGCTGACGACTGTCCGGCAGTTCAGGGAGGAGATGCGCAGCTTTTCTTCCCATGAGATTGTGAAAAAACTCACGAACTGCCCGTCGGTGAAGCAGGCCGCGAAAGGTTATAGGAAGTGTGATTTGGAACACGCCGATAGGTGGCGATTTCCGAATCGCCACCTGACAGCTAAAGCGGGGTTTCCGAACCCCGGAAGCTCTCGCCGAAGCGCCCGGATTCGGAAATCCCTACCCATCATCACGTCCGAACCGTAGGCCTATTCCCCCATTTCCAACCTGCTCCTCAGCAGTTCCTCTTCGGCTTCATTGGTCCAGAATGTTCCGTCCTTGAGCCTGGCATGGACGCTTGGCAAGGTGGCCTTGAGATCGGTCAGCGCCGTGAGGGGCATCCTGATGTGCGGAAAGACGACCACCTTGCCGGGGAACCGGGCATCTTTGACGGCCCGGACGCCTTCGGCGGCGGCATCGATACCGCCCACGGCCGCCATCGAATTACATACCGGCAGCCCGCCCGATTCCGTGAACCTGAGGGTGTCTACCATATCCTGGGGCCTCGATCCGCTGGACCCCACGAATCTGTTGCCCTTCATGAACGTCGCGCTCAGGTCGATATCGGCGATCGTCCCGCGTGGGATGCCCGCGAAGATATTCAGCAAACCGCCCTCGGCCAGGTGTTTCACGGAGTCCTGGATAAGCCCGGCCACGGGGGCCAGAACAACGATGTCATCGAACCCCTTGCCGCCTGTGAGTGAGCTGATCGCCTGGGTAAGGGCATCTTCGCCGGCCTCGACCGGGTTCAGGAATACGACCTCGATGCCGTTCTCGTCCATCGCCTCCTGGACGCCCGCCCTGAGGTATTCCAGACGCTGGGTGTCTACGTCGGTGCACAGTATCTTCTTTGGGCCGTTTTTCATGCGGGCGGCGCGATGCGTGTGCATCTGCCCCATCGGGCCCGCCGCTCCCACGAACCACGCGGTCCCGCCCGGGGTCAATTCGCTGGACCTGCTCCTTGCGTAAGCGTCGGCCGCCCTGCCGGTGTTGGTCCCGATGTAGTCTATGTAGTCATAATGGACCCTGCCGATATCCACCCGCACGGGCCGGCTGATAGGCTCGCCGGCGATAATCGCCATCACGCCGTTTTTCGCCAACGCCGCGCCCAGAACTTCCACGAGGTCGGCGTCAGGGGTACCCAGTAGGATTATGTCATCAAACCCCTTCGCGCCGGTCCTCTCCTGGACGAGAGGCTTCACAGCCTCCGGCTTGAGTTTGTCTATCTCGATTATTTCCGCCCGGCAGCCTTCGCACCGGCAGATGGTCGATTTCACCGCCTCGCTTACCCCGGACAATATCAGTTTTCTCGGCGGCCCGCCCGCGCAAATCGCGCCGTCTATCGCGAAATCGCCGTGTCCCGTGCCGACTATCAGAGTGTTCCCGTCGGACTTGACATGCTTCCTCGGGTTGATTCTATAAGCGGCGACCACACAGGTCCACGGCTCCACCAGCGCGGCCTCGGCGTACCCGATATTCGATCTCACCGGGATCAGATATGAGCCCTCATCGCCGCGCAGCACGGGCTCGCCCACCAATACATACTGCTGCATCCCGCCCGCAAGCTGGTAGCCGAACGCCATGTTGGCTCCGTGAAAGTATACATCCGCCTGCACGATGAACCTGTCGCCGGGCTTGTAGGTCTCTTTCCAATCATCTCCGGCTTCCACCACCGTCAGCGAGACCTCATGACCGGGGATTACGGGCTTGTTGGCGAGATCGCGGCCTGTGATTCGCGGGTGGTTCGAGCCCTGGGTGATGAGCTTCACGTCCGAAAAGCACAGCCCGATGGCGTCAACGCGAAGCAGCACTTCATCGCACTTCGGCCTGGGCATCGGGAGTTCGTCGGGCTTGCCGGCTTTGCCGAAGTTCTCCACGCCGGCTTCTTTCATCCGCCAGGCCAGGTTCGTATCGGGCAACCCGCATTCCAGCCGCCTGTATTTATCAACAATGTCGGTCATTCACAGAGCCTTTCATGGCCTTTCGAGCCTCTCGTATTCTACCAAAACCGAGGCGGTCAGTCCAGGTGGGTAGCCGGAAGGGAGAGTTTTGAGTTCTACTGAGTTTCGGATACTGACTTAGCGTTCAGCCTATGTCATTCCGAACGAATGTGAGGAATCTGCTTTTTCACTTGCAGCCTTCGGTTGTCACCGAAAAGCAGATCCCTCGTCCTGAATCGAGTTCAGGATCGCTCGGGATGACAGTATGCGGCAGATTGTTCGCTAACTTAGGGACTGAAACTCATTAAGCTTTGAGTTTTGAGTTGGGGAAGGGAAGGCTGCAATCGTCATCCCAGTCCCCATCCCAAAGCAACTCAAAACCTCCCCTTTACACCGCACCTGCTCAGCTATATAATTGCCTGAGAGGGTGCCGCACT
>Ga0315287_10001951_pt1 | contig 19325 bp, 17 predicted proteins | sample YL17G11_0_MG_FD_205037 | JGI IMG/M metagenome (GOLD analysis project Ga0315287, IMG submission 205037) | Sediment microbial communities from Yellowstone Lake, YNP, Wyoming, USA - YL17G11_0 | ecosystem: Environmental > Aquatic > Freshwater > Lake > Sediment | place: USA: Wyoming | collected...
AGAATTTCCAGCAAGCAAACACCCTGGAGAGGTTGCGTATGCGTCTGTTAATTATTCTGGTCACGGCTGGGCTGCTGCTGTGCGCCGGCTGCAACACGGCGAAGGATACGGCCACCACTTCTGAAAAGGGCGGCGCGGGCGCCGTAGGCATCGCCGAGAAGATGAAGGGCGGCACTGTCGGCAACGCGGACGAAGATAGCGGTGAGACGTCCGGGTCCGAGAAAGAGGCCGGCGGCGGCGACTAGCTCGTTCACACTGCAGTTGCAGTCGGATGTGACTTGCCTCGGCAAAGCGGCTAAGGGCGTTGCTTACCGCTAAAGAGTTATCGGATTGCCAATATCAGATATGGGGGGGGCGATGGTATACTTTAGCCAACGCGAGCTTGGCTAAGATTCCGGCCGCTTGGTTCGTTTTGTTAATGATGCCAGCAGAATGGCGTGCAGATGGACCGAGCTGTGGCAACGGAGAAGCAGCTCACTTAGTCGCGAAGGGAGTTTTCATGGGGGTCCTGAAGGGGGACTCTACGATAGTGCGAGCAGAGGCAGTCGTGTTTGACCTCGACGACACTCTGTTCGACAAGACGCTGTGGCTGATCCCAGCTATCGAGTATGCCGCGCGTAAAATGGGCTACGACTACATTCGCGTGGGGGAGCTGGCATACGCGTATGTGGCGGAGCGGGGCTGCGCCGACGCGGGGATCTACAACGCTGTGCTCGAGGGCTGCGGCCAGAGCGACAGCGCGATCAACATCCGGGCCTTTGCCGCCTGGGTCAACCAGTACGTACCGAAGGAAAGCAGCATCTCGCTGCACCCCGGGGCGCTGGAAGCGCTGATCGATATGCAGCGGCGCTACAAGCTGGGCGTGATTGCCGACGGGCCCGTGCTCAGCCAGCGCGCCAAGATCAGAGGGCTGGGACTCGAGCCGCTGCTGGGCAGCGTTGTCTACAGCGACGAGATCGAGGGTATCCGCTCACGCAAACCTGACCCGCGGCCTTTCCGCTTGGCGCTGGCAGAGCTCAAGTGCCGCCCGGAGCAGGCGGTGTTCGTCGGTGACAATCCAATCAAGGACTTCATCGGAGCCAGTACGCTGGGGATGCATACTGTCCGCGTGCTGACCGGAGAGTATGGCAAGATGGACTATCCCACTCCGGAGCACGCCGCAGATTACCAGGTGTCTTCAGTCGCACGCCTGCCGCAGCTGCTGGCGCATCCCCCTTCGTCGCACGCGTACGTCGAGCAAGCCGCGGAGGCGCGTGTGCCAAGCAAGCAAGACCTGCGCAGAGTGACCTAACAGGCCGCGACAGCAATGGGGTAGGGGAGCGGGCGGAGGCTGCAGAGCTAAAAAAAAATCCTGGCGTCGTCCTACTTTCCCAAGGGGTTTCCCTCCTCAGTATCATCGGCGCTGTGAGGCTTAACTTCCGGGTTCGGGATGGGACCGGGTGTGACCCTCACGCCATTAACACCAGGGCTGCGTATTATAGCGGCGCTTTGAGAGCTGTCAACCCCTGAGGCAGAAATCTCATCTGTAGTGGTTCAACGCCAGATGGGAAAGGGAACACCTGCGCTACGAAGCGGGTTTCTCCCCGCCATCTTTCGGTTTCTGCTCCGCGGCGGGCTTCTCGTCCTTCTCGTCGTCTTTCACGGCGGTCTTGAACTCGCGGATGCCCAGGCCAATCCCCCGCATCAGCTGCGGCACGCGCGTGGCGCCGAACAGCACTAATACTATGATTAGTATGAACAGCAGCTCGCCATAGCCAAGTCCAAACATCGCTTCTCCTGTGCCGCGCCAGTATATCACTGCTGGCAGCATCGCCAACGCGCTTGAGCTTGGCTCTGGCGGGCGAAGCAGGCACCTCAATGGCTCTTTAACCGCGCTATCGATTTCGAAGCAACATAATGTCGCTTATGCGACGCTGCATCCAAGTATGGCGTTCGCCTGGATGATGAGCTTAACTGCTGCACTATCGACTGATTGCGAATGAGCTGGTTGGTGTGCGAAAGAACTGTCTTGCGCAGGTTGAGCGGCTTACTAGTGTGCAGCGCAACAATGCGCATGTGAATACACATGAAGCTCGGAGTAATCGCGCGCATCTAAGCTACAGCGCATCTGAACTACAGCGAACCTGAACAACTGCGCGTCTGAACACATGTATAGAGGTGCCGTCGTAATGCAGTATGAGATCTGCGGCGCAGCGAAGTGTGTTAATATGTTGTTGGCAGTTGGCCGACGGCGGCCAGCGGTGTTATAGGGTTGAGACCGAGATTGGAGGCCAAGATGGCCAACGATTACTATCCTGATTTCTACCGTCGTAAGCGCCAGCGGGACCACGTTTTTGTTGTCCTGAGAAACGTGTTCCTGCTTGTGCTCGTTTGCGCGCTGGGAGCGGCGCTGGCATATCTTCTATGGCGTAGCCTGATTGCACCACGCAGCACGGAGCCCGGCGCCACGCCGACGATGGCTGATGAGAGGCAGAATCTGGAGACCAAGCAGCTGCTCAGCGACGCCGGCAAGCAGAATTTCAACAGCGGCACCGTGGCACAGGAAAACGCGCAGGGGCTGAAAGTTGATCTGCAAGCCCTGCCCTACGCGCCGTCATTTCCGCTAGTACAGGTTGGTATCGGTGAAGGCAGCCCGGCTGCAGCTGGTGCGCAGGTACCGGGTGCGGACGCTGCTGGCGCGCCGGGAACTGAAGGCGCAACTGATCAAGTTGCAGCTCCACCACCTGCTGAGGGCAACGAAGCGATAATCCCGGAAGCGCCAGCGGTGGAAACTCCGACCGCGGAAGAGAATGACGCTGCGCAGAAGGCTGCAAAGGCCGAGGAGCAGAAAGAAGCAGCGGCGAAGGCTGAGGCCAAGAAGGCCGAGGCGAAGAAGGCTGAGCAAGCCAAGCTGGATCAGAAGAAGAAGGAAGACGCTAAAAAGGCCGAGCAGGCGAAGAAAGAAGAGCCCAAGGAGAAAGCTGCTCCCCCGGCCAAAAGCGGCGGTTATACCTATCGTGTCTACGCAGGCACCAAGCAGAGCAGAGAGGCTGCCGAGAAGTTGAAGAATGAGGTTGCCGCGACAGGAGTCAGCGCGACGATTGTGCAAAACGGTGGCGACTTCCTGCTGCTCGTCGGCACGCTGGAAGACTTTGAAAGCGCGAGGGCACTGAAGGATAAACTGGTCAGCAGCGGCTTCAGTGGTGCCTTCACCACCCGCAAGAGCAAGTAGGTCCGGGCCAATCCGCGGTCAAAGCTGGCTCAGAGCGGCAGCAGCGCACGCATGCGTCTGGCGGCGTTGAGCGGATCTGGCACCCGCTGGAGCGCACTGATCGCAGCCACGCGCCGTCCGCCAAGGGCGGTGAGCTGCTCGACGTTGCCCTCCCCGATCCCGCCGATGAACACCACTGGCCCGCTCAGCTGCAGCGCAGGTTCGACGACCTCAAGTCCCAGCGGCGGGCCATAGCGCAGCTTTTCCGCTGTCTGGAAGACAGGGCCAAGGAATACGTAATCCGCTCCTTCGCTGAAACGCTGCGCAGCTTCCTCTAGGCTATGCGTGGAGTATCCGATGACCATTTTGCCACCGACGGCCTGGCGCACTGCCGCCAGCGGCGGATCCCCTACCCCAAGCTGAACGCCGTCAGCGCTCAGGGCGATGGCCGTCCCGACGTCGTGGCTCATCACAAATGGCTTGCCGAGGTCACGGCAGACAGCGTGCACTTCAGCAGCCACTGCGAATGCATCCTTGGCATCCATGTCCTTGAGCCGGCACAGCACGACGTCTGCGCCGCCCTGCAGGCACAGCAGCGCGACCTCGGCGCAGCTGCGCGGCAGCGCAGCATGGCGGTCAATGACCAGCCATAGCCGGCTGGCAGTCAGCCAGGAAAGGGTCATAGGTGCAGCCATTGTAGCGTCCCTGCGCCAAGGCTACTTGCTGATTGTGTACTCGCTCACGCCATTGCTCAGGAACTGGCCCAGGCGGTCGTCGTACACTGCAACGGCGTAACCCAGCTTCGTGCAAGCGGGCGGCAGCGGCACGACGAACTCGTACTTCTTCTGGCGCACATCCACGGCAACCGAGACGCCAGGCACCGTGCCGCCGACTGCGGCCAGCGCCGCCACGGCAGGCAACTTGCCCTGCTCGATCAGCAGGTTGTTGCCCGAGGTTTCGCGGATATCCACGTAGTATGGGAAGTCCGGCCTGCTGCGGTCGACAGTAATGTCGACGTCGTAGCGCAGATCGACAGCTGCAGCCTGCTTGTCTTTGCCCTTCAGCCAGTAGCGCAGGTAGAGCTGGTAGCGCGAGACGAACGGTCCCTTGGCCGGCATGTCCAGGTTCAGTACGAAGTCTTTCAGCCCGCTGCGTCCGGTAGAAGGTGAATCAGCCAGCAGCTGATCGCGCGACTGGATCTGCATCGGCTGGTAGTCCGGCTGCTTCGCCGCTTCGCCGATCACATCTTTGACCTGCGACGGGTTGATGTCCCGGGCTACTACCTTTCCCTGCGGATCCACCAGGAATGTCGCGGGGATGGCGTTGACGCACCACCCGCGTGCGTTGCTGTTCGTCCAGCCGCTGCCGTCGTACAGTATCGGATATGAGATCCCGTAGCTGCTGGCGGTGTTTTCCAGAGCGCTGCGGCTGTTATCAAGGCTGACGGACAGCACGGCGAAATCCTTGCGGCCGCGAAGGTCCTGCTGCATCTTGACGACGCTAGGCAGCTCGCGCATGCACGGATTGCACCAGGTGGCCCAGAAGTCGACGAAAACCCACTTGCCCTGGTAATTGCTGAGGTCCTGACTGCCACCGCTTAAGTCAGCGCCAGCCAGCGAAGGCGCAGCGCTGCCGATGTCCAGGCGGCACGGCGCAGCCTGTGTGCCGTATGGGGGCGCGGCAAGCAGCCCTGCCGCTGCGATGGCCAACATCGAAGTGCCAAATCTGATTCTCATTACCTCAACCCGAACTCTGTGAACTTCGCAATAGTAGCACAGTTGGCTCCTTATCGGATTCCACGGCTGCATATTAAGCAGCTACCGCCAAGCCGCGGATAATTGCTCCTGACGCATATACCCGCTGGGGTATAGTAGCATGAAGCAGGCAGACACTGCAAGGGGGGGCCGCAGAACCGGTATACCGCCAGCGGTATGTGCTTTGAGGCTAGACTCCGCGTGCAATAATCTGATGCTGTGCCGGCAGTGACAGCGCTATGCCAGGTCGATGCTCCAGCGCGGGCAGTACTGCGCCAGCAGGCCGACGCTGGAGTAGTACACGTCGGTGGCATCGATGGTGTGCAGGCACTGGCGGATGTTCTTACCGTATTTGGCATCGCAGCGGTCGCAGATGCGCTCCGCGCGCACGATGACTGAGCGGTCCTCGTACTTGTAGGGGCCGCAGCGCAGCGGGTCGGTGGGGCCGAACAGCGCGACCACCGGCTTGCGCAGTCCGACGGCCATGTGCACCGGCCCGCTGTCGGGGCCGACGTACAGGTCAAGCTTGTCCAGCACCCAGGCCAGCTCTTCGATCGTGGTCTGGCCCACCAGGTCGACGACGGTATTGTTGTAGCTGTAGACGCCATCGAACAGCTGCCGGTCGGCGGGCCCGCCAATGAACACAAAGTCGCAGCTGTTAACGGGGAAATGATTCACGTATTCATTCAGGCTGGCCGCTGTCCAGCACTTATACTCCCGCGTGGCACCCAGGCTGAGGCCAACAATCGGCCGTCGACGTCCGAGGTTCGGTCCCAGCTTCTCCCGGAGCCAATGCGCGGCCTGGTCGCGGTCGATGAACAGCTCCTCGGAAACGTCGTCCACCGGTACGCCATACATGCGCAGCAGGTCGGCTTTAGTCTCGATCAGATGCTGGCGCTTCTCGGGCATGCTGAAGCGCCGCGTGAGCAGCAGGTCGCGCAGCTCGTGCCGGTACCCCACCCTCTCGCGCACGTGGCCCAGCCAGGCCATGACGGCGCTGCCAAAGCTGTTATGAAAGATGAACGCCAGATCGAAGCGCTCGCGGCGCAACAGCTGCAGCGCCTCACGGAAGGAAGCAATGTCCCAGTCGCCACGCGAGCGGTCGTAGGGGATGAGCTCGTTGATGTGCGGATTCTGCTTGTAGCTCGCCAGGCTGCTGGGCTGGCCGAGCAGCGCCAGGTGCGCGTCCGGATATTGCCAGCGGATGGCGCGGATCGCCGGGCTGAGCATGATCAGGTCGCCAATCATCGACCAGTCGATCACTACGATGCGCTTGGGTATCCGTTCGGGCAAGGTCGCCATTATAGCCCGCCGATGATTGCTGGCGATGGCTTAGTCCGTCGGCCAGCAGCTGCAGTTCTGCTGGGCACCAGCTTGCGCTGTCCAGCGCAAGGCGCAACATGTACCTGTAGTGTAATGACGCTCAATCCACAACCGCGCTATACTATGCTTGCTGCAACTCGTGAATCCATTCACGTAGGCAATCCAAGACGGACATAGGGAGTATTACATGGTCTCCACTGCATCGAGTTACACGATCACCATGCGGGTCGAGGGCCCTTCGAAGCTGGGCATCATCCACGACATCCTCGGAGTGATCGCTGCCGCGGGCGGCTCCATCGGCGCCATTGATGTCGTCGATCGTGACAGCAAGCACTGGGTGCGCGACTTCACGGTGAACTGTCTGGACACGGATCACGAGAAGCGCATCACCCGCGCTGTGCGCTCGATGGAGGGCATCAAAGTTGTCGCAGTCTCGGACGAGACGTTCCGCATGCATCTGGGCGGCAAGCTTACGGTGGAGTCGAAGTTCGACCTGAAGACGCGCGCGCAGCTGTCGATGGCCTATACGCCGGGCGTCGGCCGCGTCTCCTCCTACGTCGCGGAGGACCCCGAGCGCGCCTGGGCGCTGACGATCAAGCAGAACACCATCGCCATCGTTTCCGACGGCACGGCAGTGCTCGGCCTGGGCGACCTGGGCCCGGAGGGCGCCATGCCGGTGATGGAAGGAAAGGCGATGCTTTTCAAGCGCTTCGGTGGCGTCGACGCCTTCCCCCTGTGCATCGCCGAAAACAATCCCGATAAGATCATCGAGTTCTGCCGCCAGATCGCGCCGACGTTCGGCGGCATCAACCTGGAGGACATCTCGGCGCCGCGCTGCTTCTACATCGAGGAGCGGCTTAAAGAGCTGATCAACATCCCGGTATTCCACGACGACCAGCATGGCACTGCCATCGTGGTGCTGGCGGCGCTGAAGAACGCCGTGAAGATCGTGGACAAAAAGATTGAGGACCTGAAAGTCGTCGTGCTGGGTGTCGGAGCCGCGGGCGTGGCCTGCACCAAGATCATGCTGGCCTCCGGAGTTAAGGAGGTCATCGGCCTGGACAAGAAAGGCATTTTATACAAGGGACGTGACATGGGCGGGAACTCCACCAAGGAGTGGTACGCCGAGCACACCAATCCCGACGGCATGAAGGGCGGACTGAAGGATGCGCTCAAGGGCGCCGACCTGTTCCTCGGGCTGTCCGGGCCGAACCTCTGCCAGCCTGAATGGATCAAGCTGATGAACGACCAGCCGATCGTGTTCGCGATGTCCAACCCGGTGCCAGAGGTGATGCCGGAGAAGATCATGGACTGCGCGGCGGTGCTGGCCACCGGCCGCAGCGACTATCCCAACCAGATCAATAACGTGCTGGCCTTCCCCGGCATCTTCCGCGGCGCGCTGGACTGCCACGCGCGGGACATCAACGAGGCGATGAAACTGGCCGCCGCCGAAGCCATCGCGCAGTGCGTGCCGCAGGATAAGATCGACCCGGACTTCATCATCCCCTCGGTCTTCGACGAGCGCGTGTCGCGCAACGTGGCCAACGCCACGATCCGCGCGGCGCAGGAAACGGGTGTCGCGCAGCGCCGCCGCAAGCTGACGACGATCATGCCGGACATGTAGCAGCAGCCGGTGTTGCGGCGCTCTTCACCTGCGGCATTGCCGACGTGGCTGGCGCAGCTACTCCTCGGCCTGTTCCTTGGACGCCTGCTGCTGCTCGTATTCAAGCAAGTATCGCTCGTACTCCTCGAGGCCGCACGGCATGGTGAGCGACTCGTAGTCCACTTGCCGCAGCAGCTCGAAGACCGGCTGGAGGCAGTTGCAGTAGAACTCGCCGTACTCCAGTGCATTGTCGAACCACGTGCAGTCCTGCCCGGCGACGACCAGCGCTGCTTGCGAGCCTTGGTACAACTCCTCGGTCGTCGGCTGATCGTCGCTGAACTCCTTGTAGGTGTTACGGGTGTAGAGGCACGCGCCGCGCACGCAGCGCAGCACATGCACCTGCTCAGCACTGAGATCGCCGGCCAGATTTTCCAGCAGGTAGCCGGGAATCATCGTCGTCATTACATTGCCGGTCAGTGCGTAGATTGGACTGGTGGGCAGCACGTCGCCGAGTCTGGCGCTGAACTGCTGCCAGGCATTCAGGTACTGCAGATCGCCGGACATGGCGCTGGCTACCTGCAGGTTCTTGCCCTGCTCCTTGATGCGGATGAAGTTCGGCGTGTCGTCGCGCATCGAGCTGATCAGCAGCGCGCTGGTCAGCTCAGGGCTGCCTGAGTACTCACCGCGATCCAGCCGCTCGTAGAGGAACGAGTAGGGAAAGAACATCGGGTAGTGCAGCTCGGGCGCTGCGTTGCCCCGTTCCAGATCTGCAATCGCCAGATCCATGTCACCGTTACTGAAGTGCAGCATCGCGCGTTCGTAGTACGGCCAGGCCTGCTGCGGAGCTGCGCTGATCGCCGTCGTCAGATCCGCTAGTTCGTTTTTCATCAGCTGCTCGTCATGCGCCACGAGAAGCTCCCTGCGTAGCTCCTCCGTCTGCTCAGGCGTCAGATGCTTGGCGGCAAAGGCGACATCTGTCGCTGATTGCTGATCGAGCCAGGCGCTGTGGCTCTGCCGCTCGATGTTGTAGAGCAGCACGTAGCTGTCTGCGTCAGGCGGCAGCATGGTGATCACCTGGCGGAAGTCTGGGTAGCATTGCCGCAGGTAAGCCATGCGCAGCTCTTCCGCGCGTGCGTTGCGCGCTTCCTCGATCGGCCGGCCGGCGTCGTCAGCGCCGACTGGATACTGCGCCAGCGCTTCCCGCTCGGCGCGCTCGCTTGCGCTGGCAATTCCGCAGATGTATACCAGTTGCCAGTAGCTCGGGTCGCCGCCAAACCGGTCATTCCATGCTTCCACCGTCGCTAGCGGCAGCACGCAGGGCTCGATTCCGGCGCGCAGTGACGCCACGGGATCGGCTGCCGCATCGGCAAAGCGCTGGGCCACTGCCTCAGCGTAAGTGTCGAACAGCGCATCGCCGGTGGGTTCGAGGACGAAGGCGGGCCGAGGGCTCTGGCCCGCGTCCTGGGCTGTACTGCCTGCAGGCGCAAGAACGCCGGCCAGCATCAGCGCAAACGCGCACACCAGCGCGGTCCTTGGTGAACAATGAGACACTGTGTTGGCAAACATACTGCGCCCCTCCCATTGGAGTTCAGACCTGGAAAGTATACCGCGGCGGAGCAAAGCGTTGCAGCGCTCTGCGTGGTATACCTATGAGGATGTCCGTTAAGGGACCTAGCGAGAATTTCCTCAACACACCGCCCTGCCCGTTCCGGCGGGTGGGCTTTGGCAGCGCGCACTGCACGGTCAGCACCGACAACCACGTTAGTGAAGTCGACCCGCTGACCTGCCTGAACTGCGAGGTGCCGAAGATCATCGGCCAGCCGCGCTGCCGCTACCTCAGCCTGGGCACCGAGCTCAAGCCGTACCGCGGCGAAGGCAGGCTGGTGACGGCGATGGCCTGCCGCGCGCTGAACATCAAGCTCTACAGCCTGAAGACCTGCGAGGAGTGCCCGCTGTACAGCGAGGTGGACAGCCTGGCCGAGACGATAAAGCAGCAGCGCGACCTCGTCGCCATCCAGGTGCCGATCCGCGAGAGCTTGGTCGAGGAGATTGCCCGCGACATCAAGATGGACTACGGCGTGCGCGAGGAAGAGGCGCCGCCGCTGCTGCCCGTGCGCTGCTGGCGCTTTCCCGAGGGCCACTGCCGCAAGCTGCCGGTGTACACGCCGGGCAAAGTCACCGTGGTGCTCAAGTTCAACGACCGCAACAACGAGCTCTACCGCACGGCGATCCTGCCGTCGATCAAGGAAATGAACCTGCAGCCGTACCGAGTGCATGACGAGCTGGTCAGCGACGAGGAGATGTGCTTCACCTGCGAGAACCTGCAGGAAAGCGACTTCGTGATCCTCAGCCTCGACGACTGGAGCGTCAACGAGGTGTTCCTGGTCGGCATGGTCTACGGCCAGGGGCGCCGCGTCGGGATGCTGAAGAATGCCAGCCTGCAGCCGGTGCCGCTGATCCAGTACATGCAGCATGACGTGATCAACTACGAGCAGATCAGCGAGCTTAAGCAGCGGCTGATGGACCACTTCATGCCCTACGTCAAGCCCAGCCAGCGCGAGCAGCAGGGATGATCAACATCGACCTGCCGGAGAAGCTGGAGCTGACCTGCCCGGGCTGCGCGACCAGCTTCGTCATCTCCCCCAAGCTGCTGCACCAGCGCGGCGAGCTGCATTGCCCGGCCTGCGGCAAGCAGTTCAACATCTACGACGGGCTGACCGGCCAGACACGGCGCCAGATGTACTACGCCGTGCGCGATGCCGTCGAGCAGCGCGTCTACGAGCAGTACCAGATGAACCGCCACGACTACTTCGAGGACTGGGGCAACATCGTCAGCGGAAATTCAGATCCGCCGCCGGCCAAGGATCCGGAGTAGGTTCCCCCGGTCACGTCTGCTGTTTGCCTGACAGGCTATAGAGCTCGAAAATATGGGCTCACACAGCGGTTTCAGCCGCGAACAACACCCTAAACCCGGCCGTGCTATCATATCGGCGATTTAAATCCAGGAAGGGCAGCAAGCATGGCAGCAAAGAAGCGGGCACTGCTTAGCGTATCCGATAAGCGGTTCGTTACAAATCTAGCGCGGGACTTGGTTAAGCTCGGTTTCGAGCTGGTGTCGACCGGCGGCACGTACAAGAAGCTGAAGGAAGCCAAGATCCCCTGCAAGGAGCTTTCACGCCTGATCAAGTCGCCCGAGCTGCTTGGCGGTCGCGTGAAGACGCTGCACACCCACGTGCACGCCGGGATCCTGGCCGATCGCGATGTACCAGCACACGTCAAGGAGCTGGAGCGCGAGGGCATCCAGCCCTTCGACCTTGTGGTGGTCAACTTCTACCCGTTCTCCGAGAAAGTCAAGGCCGGCATGGCGCCATCCGCTGCCGTGGAGTGGATCGATATCGGCGGGCCGACGATGGTCCGCGCTGCCGCCAAGAACTTCAAGCACGTCGGCGTGGTGACGAACATCGAGCAGTACCGCGAAGTGCTGCACCACCTGCGCGAGCATGGCACGCTGCTGCCGCAGTTCCGCATACAGCTGGCGCGCGACGCGTTCATCATGGTCGCGCAGTACGACGCGGCGGTGGCCAAGTACTTCGAGGAGACGGCGCCGGCCTCCGCGCAGGTCGCCGAAGCGCCGAAGAAACACGCCGACATCCTGCCCGCCCAGATGACGCTGCAACTCAAGATGACGGAGAAGCTGCGCTACGGCGAGAACCCCCACCAGCAGGCGGCGCGCTACAACGTCAGCGGTATGCCCAGCGTGCACTTCAAGGTACTGCAGGGCAAGGAGATGAGCTACAACAACTATCTCGACGCCGGCGCTGCACTGAGCATCGTCAGCGCCGACTACCCGCGGCCGGTGGTGGCCTGCGTGGTCAAGCACCTCAATCCGTGCGGCATCGCTGTGGGCGAGAATCCGGTGAAGGTGTTCATCCAGGCCCGCGAGGCCGATCCGACCAGCGCGTTTGGCGGCATCGTCGGACTCAACTGCAAGGTGGACATCGCGCTGGCCACCGAGCTGCGCAAGACCTTCTTCGAGATCGTCGTCGCGCCGAGTTTCGAGCCCGCGGCGCGTGAGCTGCTGGCGACCAAGATCAACCTGCGGCTGATCCAGGCCGATCCGCTGGAGTGCCGTGAGGCGCGCCTGCATGCGCCGCGGCTGAACGCGATGCCGTTTGGCATCCTGCTCGAAGGCCAAGACATCACGCAGGAGACGTGGGAGCAGCTGCAGGTCGTGACCAACGTCGCGCCGCCGGAAAAGCTCAAGGAAGACATCCTGCTGGGCCTGACTTACATCCGCTTCCTGAAGAGCAACTCGCTGTGCGTGGTCAAGGACAGCGTGATGGTCGGCGCCGGTATGGGCCAGACATCGCGCGTCAAGGCCACGGAGATCGCGCTGGAGGCCGCTGATAAGCGCGCGCCGGGCGCGGTGCTGGTCAGCGACGGCTTCTTCCCCTTCAGCGACAGCATCGAGCTGGCGGCGAAGGCGAAGATCGCCTGCGTGGTGGCGCCGGCGGGCAGCAAGCGCGACATGGAAGTTGTCGCGGCAGCCAACAAACTCAAGCTGCCGCTGATCTTCGCGCCGCTGCGGCACTTCCTGCACTAGGCCAGGCTGCAATTGATGAGCTACGTCTAGGTGCCGTCAGGCATGAGTGTCTGCGCGCCGATAGTGCCGGCGATGCAGCCAGCGAGCGCTCCGACCGCTGAGGCCTGCGCTGCTACTTGGCCTTGTGGTAGAACGGCGTCTCGCAGATCTTCGCCGCCACGCGCTTGCCGCGGATATCCACCAGCACGGGCGTGCCGATCTCGCTGAATTCCTTCTGCAGCAGCGCCAGCGCGATGCCCTTGTTGAGCGAGGGGCTGAAGCTGCCGCTGGTCACCTGGCCGATCTCCTTGCCGCGCTCGCTGAACACCGGTGCGCTGTGCCGCGGCGCTCCCGCATTCTGCTCGACGATGAAGCCGGCGATGATGCGCTTCACGCCTTCGGCCTTCTGCTTGACCAGGAACTCCTTGCCGAGGAAGTCCGGTCCCCAGCGCAGCGCCCACTCTAGGTTGGCCTCGAGTGCCGAGATCGAATCGCTCAGCTCGCTGCCGTAGAGGCTGTAGGCCATCTCCAGGCGCAGCGTATCGCGTGCGCCCAGCCCGATCGGCGCCACGCCGAAGGGCTTGCCCGCGGCCATCAGGCGGTCCCACAGCCACGGCGCCGCGGCATTCTCGCAGATCAGCTCGAAGCCATGCTCGCCGGTATAGCCGGTGCCGCAGATCGTCAGCTTGTTGCCTTGCAGCTTAGTGCGGCGGAAGGTGAACTGCGCCTGGCTGCGGATGGTCTTGAGCCCGATGCCTTCCAGCACGTCATCGGTGAGCGGGCCCTGCACGGCGATCATGCTCAGCTCGTCGCTGCGGTTGGCGACCTCGCAGTCGAAGTTGTTATGCTTGACGATCCAGGCGTAGTCCTTCTCGACGTTGCTGGCGTTGACGACTAGCATGTAACTCTCGGGATTGATCTGGTAGACGAACAGGTCGTCCACCACGCCGCCCTCGGGAGTAGCAAACAGCGCGTACTGGCACTGGCCGTCGCCGATGCGGCGCACGTCATTGGAGGTCAGCCACTGCACCAGGTCGAAGGCCTGCGGGCCGGTGATAAAGATCTCGCCCATGTGTGTCAGGTCGAACAGCCCCACCCGCTCGCGGACGGTGAGGTGCTCGGCTTTGATGCCTTCGTACCATAGTGGCATGTCGAACCCGACAAACGCGCCCATGCGCGCGCCGAGGGTGAGGTGACGGTCGTACAGCGGAGTTTGTTTCAGACTCTGAACGGCAGACATGCTATCTCCTCTTCTCGGGGGCCAGCTTGAAGTAATAGCCCTTGACGATCTTGACGTAGGATTGGGTTTCGCGGTACGGCGGTACTCCTCCGTACTTTTTCACCGCGCCGGGGCCAGCATTGTAGCTCGCGGCGACCAGATCCAGCCAGTTATCGTTGTTGCGCCAGCGGTAAGTTTCGCGCTCTAAATATTTCACGCAGCCGTACAGGTTCTGGATCGGATCCAGCGGATCGTGAATCCCGAAACCTCGCGCTGTCGCCGGCATCAACTGGCCTAACCCAAGTGCGCCGCAGCTGCTCACTGCGCCGGGCCTGAACGAACTCTCGGCGGCGACCACGGCCATCACCAGCCGCGGATCCACCACCCACCCCGTCTGCTCCGAGTAAGTCAGAATTGCTCGCACAATCACGCGCGCTTCGTCATCCGACAGTTTCTTGTTGAACTTGCGCGCAGCACCGATGTAGCTGTCTTCGTGTTCCGGATAGGGCTTGAGCTGGCTGGCCAGCACCGGCATCGAACCCAGCTGGCTGGCATAGCCCTCGAGATCGCCGTACGCCAGCCCTGCCCAGGCCGAGGGCGAGCTGTGGCGGTCATCGTACTTTGGCGCGTACTTGCTGCGGTCCTCCTGCGCGATCCGTTGCCGCGCATATGGCTCCAGGCCGTTCCACAGCTTGCTGGCAGCCTTATTGAAGTCCGAGTACGAGTCCTTGTTGAAATCCGCGCGCGGGCCGCACCAGTAGCGGCTGAACACGTCGTCGACCGTCTTGCTGTCGTTCATCACCTGGCTCAGCTCCGACAGCGCCGTATCCATATCGTCGAGCACGTTGGGATACGTGCCGAGCTTGCGGCCGGTCGTCAGCTCGTACATCGCCCAGGAGTCGTAACGCGCCCAGCTGATGCGCTTGCCATAGTGCGCCTCCGCAGCGACGATGGCCAGCGCAAACTCGGGTATGATGCCAAAGCGATAAGCCGCGCGCTCCAGCCGCTGATAGGTATCGTCCAGGTACTGCTGGCGCTGCCCGATCTGGTCGGCGCGGATGCCCGCGGCGAAGGCCAGCACCTGGCGGTATGCATCCTGCGCACTGAGCTGCTGTGCGCCCGCAGCGCTGCCGTCGAATGTGGCGCCAAGCAGCAGCACGGCGGCAGCCAGCAGCGTGAGCCCCAGACGGCTCGCCGAGCTAGCCCTGCTCTGCCAGAAAGGCTTCCCAGTGATGGGCAACAGCCGCACGGAATTCCTCTTGGGTTCCATCATTGCGTATGATGGTGTCCGCGTACTTTTCCTTTTCTGCCAGCGGCATCTGTGCCGCTATCCACTTCTGCGCCTGCTCAGGATCGACGGACGAACGCTGCAGCAGGCGCTTCAACTGGTTCTCCGGCGAACAGCTAATGACCCACAGGCGGTCCATGTCCCCGGCCATCCCGGCTTCGATCAACAGCGGAGCGACGACAACCAGCGGTTCGTCGGACGCTTCAGCAGCCTCGGTATTAGCGCACACCACTGCTTTAATCAGCGGATGCAGGATCCTCTCCAGCGCGCGCCGCTTCTGCTCATCATTGAATACGATGCCTGCCAGCACCGCTCTGTTCAATGCGCCGTAGGGCTTGAACACCTGCGCCCCAAAATGCGCGGAGATCGCGGTCAGCACCGTCGGATCGTATGACGTCAGGTAGTGCGAGATATCGTCGCAGTCAATGATGCGCACACCCGACTTGGCGATCTCCAGCGCGGCGGTTGTTTTGCCGGTGCTGATTCCGCCGGTGACACCCAGAATCATGCCCTACTCCGCTGCGGGCTCGCTGCTGGTCTCTGCGCCTTCAGCGGGCTGCTCCTCGGCCGGGCTCTCCGCGGCCGGTTCCTCGCTCGCGGGCTCAGGCGACAGCTTGACTTCTGCTTCCGGCGCAGGAGCTGGTTCCTCAGGTGTTTCAGCAGGCTCTTCCACCGGCTCGGCGGCGGGAGCAGGTGCCGCAGCTTCGCTCTTCGGGCGTTCCACGCGGTCGCGGCGTGCCACGGCCGTCAGGTCGAGCTTGCTACCCAGGATGTCGCCTAGCGTAACCTTGCCGGCCACACCGGAGTGGTCCTCGATCGGCGAGCTTTCCATCATCGTATGAACCGGCGCTTCCTCGACCGTCTCGCTGGCGCGCCGCAGGCTGACGCGGATGCGGCGCTTGCCGGTGTCCACCGACAGCACGTTGCCCGAGACGGTCTCGTCTTCCTTCACCACGTCGCCGGGGTGCTTTAGCCGCTCATCAGCGATCTCACTGATCGGCACAAAGGCCTCGAAGAAGTCGTCGAGCTTGATCACCAGGCCGCTTTGCATGACCTGCAGCACCTGGCCGCTGACCTTCTGGCCGGGCGTATAGCGCGAATACACTTCTTCCCAGGGGTCGCGCTCGCAGGCTTTGGCCGACAGGCTGACGCGGCGCTCCTCGGGCTGCACGCGCAGCACCTTGACGCGGATCACGTCGCCGGGTTTGTACAGCTCCGACGGGTGGTTGAACTTGCGGTAGGACAGCTCGCTGACGTGCACCAAGCCGGTGACGCCGTTGTTCAGCCTGACGAACATGCCGAAATCGGTCAGACTTTCGATCTTCCCTTCCAGCTCCTCGCCGGCGAACAGCGTGGACAGCGGGTCGACCATCGTGGCCCGCCGCGACAGCGAGATCTTGTTCTTCTCGCGGTCGATGTGCAGGATCTTGACCTGCACGACATCGCCTGCCTTCAGTACTTCGGACGGTTTCTTCACGTGCTCGAAGCTGAACTCGCTAATGTGCAGCAGGCCGGTCAAATGCTCGGTGATCTTGATGAAGGCGCCGTAGGGCGAGAGCTTGTCCACCACGCCCTCGACGACCATGCCCTCTTGCAGCAGGCCAAAGTCGCGGGTCAGCGCTTCTTCTTCCTCGCGCTTCATGATGTCGCGGCGCGTGAAGACCAGCTTGCGCGCCTTGCGGTTCATGTCGAGGATCTGCGCCTTGTAGAGCTGCCCGATATTGGGCTTGCCCTTGAAGTTGGTGTGGTGGATAAAGCCCTGCAGCAGCCCGTAGGCATCGGCCATGTAGCCGTTCTTGACTTTCTCCTGGACCTTGATTTCAACCTCGCGGCTATTGTCGCGGTCCTCCTGCAGCTTGTTCCAGGCGATCTCGTAATCGACGCTCTTCTTGGAGAGCTTGTACTCGCCGTCGACTTTCTTGATGATGCGGACCTTCAGCTGGTCCCCCACCTGAAGCCGGGCGAGCTCTTCCTGGACGATCTGATCAAGTTCGAGGTGACCCTCGCTCTTGGCGCCGATGTCGACGAAAACGCCGTCTTCGCTGATCTGGACAACAGTCCCATCGACTACTTGACCCACCTGAAGAGCACGACCAGCAAGATCCTCTTCCAGTAGGTTGTTGAACTCATTCGTCATGACGATACTCCGGGTTTCTTGAAGCGAACAGATATGCTAGCACCCGCAGCAAAGCTGCGCAAGACCTTATTGATCTACCCAATTACCGCACCAAGTAGCGCGGGATGCGGAATCGCGTGCTGGCACGCCATGGCGACCTGCGGTGGCTACAATTGTTCCATGGATCGCGCATTCGTCACCGGCGTGAGCGGGCAGGATGGCAGCCTGCTGGCGGACCTGCTGCTGGCCGAAGGGCTCGAAGTATACGGCCTTGTCAGGCGCAAAGCGGACGCCACAAACTGGCGTATCCGGCACCTGGAATGCGAACAGCTGTTCCATCTAGTGCATGGCGATATGCTGGACACTTCCAGCCTGACCCGCGCGCTGGCGGACATCCGCCCGCAGTACGTCTTCAACCTGGCGGCGCAGAGCTTCATCCCCTACTCCTGGGATGCCCCGCTGGCGACGGCTTCCGTCACGGCGCTGGGCGCGCTGAACCTGCTGGAAGCAGTGCGCGCAGCCGGCAGCGCGGCGCGCTACTACCAGGCCAGCTCGAGCGAGATGTTCGGCAAGGTGCTGGAGACGCCGCAGCGCGAAACCACGCCGCTCTACCCGCGCAGCCCTTATGGCGTGAGCAAGTGCTTCGCGCACTGGATCACGGTCAACTATCGCGAGAGTTTCGGCCTGTTCGCCTGCTCGGGCATCCTGTTCAACCACGAGAGCGAGTGCCGCGGCATGGAGTTTGTCACGCGCAAGCTGACCTACGCCGTGGCGCGCATCAAGCGCGGGCAGCAGCACGCCGTCCGTCTGGGCAACCTCGACGCCGCGCGCGACTGGGGCTACGCGCCGGAGTACGTCGAGGCGATGTGGCGCATGCTCAGCGCCGCCGAGCCGCAGGATTACGTGATCGCCACCGGCCGCAACCATACGGTGCGCCAGCTCTGCGAGGCGGCGTTCGGCGCGGCGGGGCTGAAGTGGGAGGAGCACGTCGAGCTGGATCAGGCGCTGCTGCGCCCGGCGGAAGTGAACACGCTGCTTGGCGACGCGAGCAAGGCTAGGCAGCAGCTGGGCTGGGAGCCGCGCGTGAGCTTCGAGGAGATGATCGAGCGCATGGTCGCCGCCGACCTGCACCGCGTCGACAACAGCATCACGTGGGAGACCTAGCCGGCGCGTCTGCACGGCGCTGCTGTACGCTACCAGCAGCCGCTTGACCGCTGCAGGGCGCAGGGCTATAATCCGCGTTCGCCGTCTGCGCACTGTGAGCCATCGCGGTAATACCGCATCGGCCCCGGAAGCGGCGGGCCACCGCTTCGCAACGCTTCGGCGTTGCGCTTAGTGTATGCGCGGATGAGCATTGTTGCTGTCAGAGGTCCGACATGGACGTACGTGGTTCACGCTGCAAGATCTCGCGCGGTTTGGGGCGCAAGGTCGACCAGAAAATCGAGGACAAGGATCCCCTCGGCCGCCGCGGGCCGATCCGCCGCCGCGCGCGTAAGAAAAGCGACTACGGCATGCACTTGATCGAGGTGCAGGTCTGCCGCGCGATGTACGGCATCTTTGAGCGCCAGTTCCGTAACTACTTCAAGAAAGCCAAGGCCAGGAGCGGCAACACCGCGGAAGAGCTGGTGATCATGCTGGAGCGCCGGCTGGACAACGCGATCTATCGCAGCGGGCTCGCCGAAACCCGCCGCCAGGCGCGCCAGCTCGTCACGCACCGCCACTTCTGGGTCAACGGGACGCCGGTCGACCGCCCGAGCTACCTGCTGCGCCACGGCGACGTCTTTGAAGTGAAGCCGACCAGGCTGGTCCGCCCGTTCTACAAGGACCTGCAGGAGAAGCTGGATGACCCGCGCGAGGGCTACTGGATCCAGCGCGTGGGCAAGGAAGGCTTCAAGTACCGCGTGGACCGGCTGCCGCTGGCGACCGAGGCCGAGCAGAACTTTGACCCCGCGTTTATCGTGGAGTACTACAGCAAGTTCGTCTAGGCCGGCGGGACGGACACCCCCGGTGGGACGGACGTCTGGTCCGTCAACCTTCTTTGTAGACACGGACAGAATACCCGCGCTACCGCGGCTTCGCGCCAGTTGACGCACTTTGGCGCGCGGAATACCATAGGTCCACCCTATAGGGCGAGGAAGGCATGAACGGATTTTCAGGCAACAGGCCGCCCACGGTTGCGCGCGCGCTTTGGCCGCGCACATCATTGCTGCTGCGAGCACAGCGCTGTGCAGTGGCGGCTCTAGCGCTGCT
>Ga0315287_10001952_pt1 | contig 19324 bp, 15 predicted proteins | sample YL17G11_0_MG_FD_205037 | JGI IMG/M metagenome (GOLD analysis project Ga0315287, IMG submission 205037) | Sediment microbial communities from Yellowstone Lake, YNP, Wyoming, USA - YL17G11_0 | ecosystem: Environmental > Aquatic > Freshwater > Lake > Sediment | place: USA: Wyoming | collected...
AGTGGTTGCCGATCCGCGGATCGTGCGAGATACCCTCCACGACGGTGTCGATGTTCGTCCCGATCTGCTCGCACAGCCGGGCGATCTCGTTGATGAACGAGACGCGCGTCGCGAGGAAGGCATTGGCAACGTACTTGATCATCTCGGCGGTCCGGAGGTCGGTGACGACGATCTCGCCGGGCAACGCCGCGTAGAGCCGCGCGACCGCGCGAGCATCCTCTGGTGAGCGCGAGCCCACGACGATCCGCTCGGGATGGAAGAAGTCCCAGACCGCGGTCCCCTGGCGCAGGAACTCGGGGTTGGACACGATCCGCGGTACGCGCTGCTGCCCCTCGATCGCCTGGCCCAGGATCTCCTCGATCGTCTCGCCGGTGCCGATGGGCGAGGTGCTCTTGTTGACCACGATCGGGGTGGTGCCGTTCAGGTTGGCCGCGATGGACCGCGTCGCGGCCCGGATGTTACGGAGATCGGCGGCTCCCGCCATGGTCTGGGGCGTGTCGACCGCCAGGAAGATGTACTCGACGCGCGGGATCGCCTCCTCGTAGCGGGTCGTGAACGCAAGGCGTCCCTCGTCGAGACCCTGTCGAAGCACCTCGGTGAGCTCGGGCTCGTGGAGGTCCACCAACCCGTCGTTGAGCCGCTCGACGAGCTCGGCGTTCACGTCGATCCCGGTCACGTCGTGTCCGAGCGCCGCGAGCCCGGCGGCCATGACCAGGCCAACATGCCCGCAGCCGATGACGGCGATGCGCGCAGCACCGTCGCCCGTCGAGGGTCTCTCCGCCTCGCCCATCGCGGTCAGCGTCCTTCGCCGCGGAACATCGCCGGGATCGTCCGCGCCATGATCGTGATGTCAAGGACGGGCGACCACCGCCGGATGTACTCCAGATCGCGCTCCACCCAGCGGTCGAAGTCGGGATCTCGCCGCGAGCTGACCTGCCAGAGGCCCGTGATCCCGGGCTTCATCACGAAGCGGGCATGGTGCCACGGCTGGTACCCGGCAAGGTCGTCGAAGGGATGGGGCCGAGGGCCCACGAGGCTCATCTCCCCGCGCAGCACGTTGAGCAGCTGGGGGAGCTCGTCGATGCTCGCGTGCCGAAGGAAGCGTCCGAGGCGCGTGACGCGGGGATCGTTCGTCATCTTGAACGACGCCCCGCCGGCGATCTCATTCCGGGCGCGGAGGGCTGCTCGCTCAGAGTCGGCGCCGTTGCGCATCGTCCGGAACTTGTAGATCCGGATTGGGTGCTCGCGAAGGCCGGCGCGCTCCTGCCGAAAGAGGACCGGCGCGCCGTCGACGAGGGCGATCACCACCGCGGTTCCCAGCAGAAGCGGGCTCAGGACGAGGAGGCCGGCCGATGCACCGAGCAGGTCGACTGCCCGCTTCGCGGCGAGACCCAGCCGTCCGGGCGGTGACGCGGGTGCTCGCCGGTCGGCGCGGCCCGGTGTCGCGGTGGCGCGTTCCGGCTCCGCTGCCCCGCCCGCGCCGCGGCGCAGCCGGGGCAAGAGATCGACGATCGGGGCGGCTGGAGCCGGTGTGGGCGCCGGAAGCGCGCCCGCACGATCTCTGGTCGAGGCATGAGTCCGGTCGCGGGTGACGACCGAACGAGGCGGTGGAGCAGCCTCCTGGTCGAGCAATAGAACCCCTCTTCCGTGACACTCGAGACGCGGCGATACGGGGTGACCCCGCCCCCATGACCTCCCGGGCAAAACGCCGGATAATTCCGCAGACAGAAGAGCACGGCCCCGGACCATCGTCAAGGTCCGATGGCCCTCACTGGTGCTCGAACGCACCGATCCGATCGCAACGGACCGGTCCGGACCCCCGCGAGTTGGTACGGTTGACCCATGTCACCCCGTCCGCGGACCAAGCGATGCGAATCCTAATCGCTCACAGCTTCTATCGCCTCCCGGGCGGCGAGGACCGCTACGTCCGCCAGCAGGTCGAGCTGCTGGGTCGCGACCACGTGGTGCACCTCGAGGAGCGAGTCAACGCGGAGCTGCCGGCGGGACCGTCGACCGCGGTCAAGATGGTGCGTGCCCCGCACGAGCGGACCGCGATCCGGCGCGCGATCCGGGCCTTCCTACCGGACGTCATCCACCTTCACAACCCATACCCTGCGATGGGACCGGAAGTCCACCTCGCCGCACGTGCCGCCGGGATCCCGCTGGTCCAGACAGCCCACAACTTCCGGCTCCGCTGTCCCAACGGGCTGCTCTTCACCGAGGGACTGCCGTGCGGGCGCTGCGTGAGGGGTCGCTACGATCAGGCCGTACGGCACGCCTGCTTCCCATCGCGCGCGCAGGCCGCTGCCTACGCGTCCGCTCTCTGGTTCAACCGGTTTGTCCTGCGTCTCGACGATCGTGTCGACCTGTTCGTCGCGCCGAGCCGCTTCATTCACGGCCGCCTCGTAAAATGGGGGATCCCGCCCGAGCGCACAACCGTCGTGCGAAACTTCACGGTCCCGCCGGTCGATCCGCCTCCGTTGGGCAGCCAGGGTCTCTACTTGGGTCGCCTAGCGGCCGAGAAGGGCATCGGCGTGCTGCTCGAGGCGCTCCGCCTCGCTGGCGACCCACCCTTCGCCATCATTGGCGAGGGTCCCGAGGCCAGCGACCTCATCCGACGGGCCACGCAACTCGGTCTCAGGAATACCCGGTTCCCAGGAGCAATTCCGGCAGACCGCGTCCCAGAGGTGATCGCTGCGGCGCGCTTTTCGGTGATCCCGTCTATCTGGGATGAGAATGCGCCGCTTGCCGCCCTTGAGGCGATGGCGGCCGGCCGCCCGATCATCGCGTCGAACGTGGGCGGACTCACTGAGCTTGCGGCCGATCGCCGCGGAATGCTTGTGCCACCTGGCGACCCCGATGCACTTGCTGGTGCGATGCGTCGGTATGCGACGGACGAGGCGTCCTCCCTTGATGACGGGGCACGGGCCCGGGCGTTCGTGCTGGCGGAATGCTCGCCTGAAGGCCACCTCGCCGGGCTGGAGGCTGCGTACGCGCTCGCCCGCGAATCGCTTCGCGCGCGGCTCGCCTAGCTCTAGGTCTAGGGCGTCGGAGAAGGCCGAGCCTCGAAGGTATGGATGGCGAAGTACGGGTATGACTCCATGTCAACCAGCCGATACCTCCGTGCCATGACCCGATCGAGGGCCTCGATCCCTTCCGGATCCCAGTAGAAGTCGCGATTGACTGCCACCACGACCCGTGGACTGCCGGCGGTCACCCGCCAGATCTCATCGTCGATCCGGGACTGGTCGAGTTCGCGGCCGTCGATCGTCGCCCTTGCACCGTAGTAGGCAAGCAGCTCCGGCTGCCCCCACAGCAGGACAGACGAGGTGGATGGGTCAGCTTGCCGACTGATGAAGGCCGCCGCCCCCCGGTAGTCATCGCGCGCATACCGCGGTTCGAGGAAGTAGTGACCCAGCGAGTAGAGATTCAGTGCGACAAGAGCGAGGAGAGAGAGGCGCGCCGCCCCGACCGCGATGCGGTCCCCGCGCCCTGGCTCACGGCCATACCGCAACGTAGCCGGGAGCAGCAGCACCAGCGGTGCCAGAAGGTAGATCGAATGACGCGGCAGCCAGTTCAGGCCACTGGCCGCGGCGAAGGCGACACCGAGGGCGAAGCCGAAGACGAGGAGGAGGCCGACGATCCTGTCGGCCCGTCTCGCGCCTGTCGTCTCGGGTCCAATCTTGAACCCACGGAGCACCAGCACGACGAGGGTACCGGCGACTACGGCCAGGAGCATGAGGCTCGGCCAGTAGTCGAGGAGGACCCGTACCTGGTTCTGCCCATGCAGTTCCTCGAGCGGAGGTCCGTAGGTCGTTCCCACCAGGAGCCCATAGATCACGAAAAGCCCGTTCTGGAGCAGCGACCCGGTGGCGGAGGAGATCGCCCCGGATTCCTGGGCGAGAAGACCAGAGCCGTAGAAGACGATCGCTGGGAGGGCGAGCACCGCGACCGGCCACCAGAGCCCGACAGCCGCGCGCGGATTTCGTCGGACGAGGAGGTCGGTCAGGAACAGGGCCGCCGTGAATGGCGCCAGCAGGATGCCCGAGGCGAACCCGATGCCACAGGAGACCCAAAAGGCACCTCGCGCAACCCAGCTTCGGCGGCCGTGCTCCTCACAGACTAGCTCCAGGAACGACCAGAGCTGGGCGGCGGCGACCAGAAGGAGAAGGGAGTAAGGACGTACCTCCTGGCTGTACGACACTGCGAGCGCCGACGTGGTCCCGATAAGGGCAGTCCACAACGCATGGTGCCTCCCGTAGGCCCGCCACGCGGCCGAGACCAGGATCACGACGGCGGCAGCGCCGAGGAGGACCGACAGCAGCCGCAGAGCGATCTCGCTGTCTCCGATCGCGGATCGCCAACTGAACAGCACGAGGAAGTACAGGGGCTGGTACCGCTCGCTTCCGGGAGCGACACTGAGTTGGGCCATGACCTCCTGGAGCGTCGGGCCGTTGGTGAGGGCAAGCGAGAACCCTTCGTCGTACCAGAGGCTCTGCCCGGTGAGCCAGGCGAGGCGGAGCCCGACGAGGGCCAGCACGAGCAGGACACCGGTCAGCACCAGGCGCGCCCTAAGAACGCCGATGCCTCGTGCAGGAGGGGACGTCAGCACGTCCGAGGTCCTACGCGCTGACGTCATCCGCGACCAGTCCGGCGACCCGGCGGCCCTCGCGGATCGCGTAGTTGGTCCCGCGATCCTCCGGATAGATCTGGGCCATCGAGCACAGATAGAGGCGCTCGATCGGCGTCCGCACATCCGGGATCATGTCACCGTAGTTGCGAACCACCACCGGCTGGGCGTAGCGAGCCCTCCAGACATGGTGCCCGACGATCCACGCCGGATCGAACGCCGGGAACATCCGACGGAGGTGCGGCAGGCTGAAGGCGAGGATCTCGTCCGCCGACAATGCAAACAGTTCGTCGTCGGGCGAAAGGTATGTCGAGAGGTAGACGATGTGGCGGCCGGCATATGTAGCCGGCGGCTCGAAGTTCGTGTGCTCGATCACGCCGACGAATGGAAAGCCTGGGTCGTTGACGTTCAGCCAGTACATGCCAGAGAGGCTTCGATCCAGGACGAGGACCAGGCAGACATTGGCGAGGTATTCGATGCGACGGAGACTCTCAAGGTAGTCGGCGGGAGCGAACGGTTCGAGGAGATCGGCCACGATCGGGAGCGCGGGCGTGATGAGGACGGCGTCCGCCTCGACCCGCGAGCCGCCGACCACGACACCGTCGGCGCGTCCGCCTTCGACGATCAGGCCGTCGACGCTGGCGCCGATGTGGACATCGCCCCCGAGGTCGGTCACCGCCCGCGCCACCGTCTCGGCGAGGGAGGCGAATCCCCCGCGGTAGTACGCGAGGGCCTCCGCTCCACCTCGATCTCGACTCCCGCCACGGAGCACGAGCTTCTTCCAGAACCACACGGCGGACACATCCTGCGCTCGCGAGCCGAACTTGCCGACCAGCAGCGGCTCCCACACGGTCTGGTAGACGCGATCGCCGAAGAGATGCTGCAGCCACTCTGCGGCCGACAGTCCCTCGAGCGATCGCCAGTCCTTGACGCGCTGAGCCCTCAGGACGCCCGTCCCGAGTCTGATCCGATCGAGCGGCGGCAAGGGGCCGAAGCGGAGCACGTCGAGGGGCGTGCTCATGCGGTAGACGCTGTTCGCGTAGAACATCCCGGTTCGCGTGGTCCGCGACAGGACCTGATCCGAGGTCCCGAGGTCGGCCGTCAGCCGGAGGATCTCGCGATCGTTGGTGAACCAGTGGTGGTAGAACCTCTCGATCTGCTGTCCCTCGACGCTGAAGCTCCCGGCCAGGCCACCCAGGGCTTCTTCCTTCTCGAACAGCGAGACGTCGACGCCGCGCCGGCTGAGCTCGAAGGCAGCGGCAAGACCGGTGAAGCCGCCACCCACGACGACGACATGCGGCTTGCGGCTCATGCCACGCTCCCGTCGACTGCATCGACGGAACCGACCGAGCCGAGTGCGGGCCGCACATAGACGACGAGCGCGAGGCCGACCAGTGTGACCGGCCACCAGAGAACCGCGTGGACGGTAAATGCAGCTGCGGTGGACAGCTCAGCGCTTGCGCCGAATGTCTCCAGGCCGATCCGGGTGAAGAAGTCGAACGTCCCCACGTATCCGGGCGTGCTGGGGATCATCGTGGCCAACGTCCCAGTCGCCATGGCGAAGAGGGGTCCGAGCGGCTCGGTCATGAGCCCGAGCGACGTGGCGATCGCTCCGAAGACGGCTGCCTCGATCAGCCAGATCAGCAGCGAGAGAGCGACAAGGCCCATCGCTCGTGATCGAGGGACGAAGGAAAGGAGCGCGTCGGCGACGTGCTCCGCGATGCGCCCGATGCGCCGCGTCAGGGAGTGACGCATGAGGAGGTTGGACCGCGTCAACCGCAGGACCAAACGTTGCGTCGCCTCAGGCCACATCAGGATGATGCCAGCCGCGACGACCGACAGGAGCGCCAGTCCAACACCAATCCGAACGAACGATGTGGGTATCGCGTCGATGTGGGCCTGGCTCAGGCATACCATGAAGATGATCAGGATCGCGATCAAGTCGAGGGCTCGCTCCGCAAGGAGCGTTCCCAGGACCTGGGGAGGGCCCGCGCCGAGCTGGCGCTGAAAGCCGAAGACGCGGACGACATCACCGGCTCGGAACGGGAGGATGTTGTTGAGGGCGAAGCCGACCAGGAGCGGCCCGGCGCAGTCGACGGGTCGAAGAGACGGCGAAAGCGGCTTGAGGAGAAGCCACCAGCGGACAATCCTGAGCGAGAACCCGGCCGCGACCGCACCGAGGCCGAGAGCCACGAAGGGCAGCCGCGCGGCCATGATCGACCTCAGCGTCTTGGCCGCATCGACGTTGACCACGGTCAGGTATAGGAACGCGCCGGCCAGGATGACGCCAAGCGCAATCCGCGTGATGCGCCTGCGGTTGATCCCAGCCACGTTGCTGCTCACCACTGTGCTCCGCGAGTCCTCCTGCTCCAAACCGTCCCCGATGATACGGGGCCACGACGTGATCGCACGGCCGATGCACGGCCGTGATGCCACGGCGCAACTGCACCGCGTCCCCGCGCTTGGTGTCTGACATCCGGCGCATCACCCGGTGAGGGCCCGGTCCGGGCTGGAGCCTCCTGCGCGACGGTCTCGGTCGTGCGCGCCCGTGCGGCCGCCCGCTGACGGGTCGGCCCCTCCCTGTCACGCTCCACGATCACGTCAGGCCTGCGATCCCGAGCGCCAGCTTCCGGGCGTGGAACGCCTCAGCGTAGCGGACGTCTCCACCCGCCTCCAGGCCTCTGATCCGTGCGAGACCGCGGAACGTCTCCTCTCCAAACCAGGTCCGACTGGCCTGCGAAGGAAAGCAGGTCTCGATGAGGCTGACCTTTCGATCGAGGATCACCGGATCGAGAGGCACATAGAGGTTCGGGGTGGTCAGGTCACCGTCGTACTTCGGAATCTCGTACTCGAGGATCAGGTGGTCGCGGAACGTGTTCCACGCCAGCTCTGCAACAACCCGGTGATCCTGGTGGGCATCGTTCAGTCGTGGAGTCAGCACCAGGTCCGGCGGAGCTGACGCCTTCAGTTCTTCGAACAGGTCCTTCACATCGGCCGAGCGCGACGGGAAGTAGCCATCAGGGATGTCGTGGAAGCGGATGTCGCGGGTTGCCACGCCCCCGAGAAACGCTTCGGCGGCGACATTCCCTTCGCGGATCCGGTCGGGCGTGCCGCTGAAGACGACCCAGGACGCCTCCATGAGCCACCCTCCTGCGATGAGCTGAAGGACGGTGCCGCCCGCTCCGATCTCGATGTCGTCGGGGTGTGCTCCCAGGCACAGGAGGCGAAGGCCTGGACCGAGACCGGGGACGAGCGGCAGCATCGATCAGCTCGGCCGATCGGCGAGCCAGACGGCCCAGGGCGGTGCGCCGCGCTCGTAGAGGTCGTCCAGATCCTGTTTGTCCTTCAGGGTATCCATGGGAGCCCAGAAGCCGTCGTGGCGAAATGCCATCAGGCGACCAGCGGTGATCAGACGGCGAAACGGCTCTTCCACCAACTCCTCGCCCTCGTGGATGTAGTCGAAGATCTCGCGGCGGAAGATGAAGTACCCGCCGTTGATCCGGGTCTCCGAGTCCATGACATGCGTGATCGTTCGGACCTCCCCGTCGGGGTCGGTCTCGACGATGTGGAAGGTGTAGGTGGGCCGCACGGCCAGGAATGCGGCTACCTTGTCCGTCCTCCGAAACGCGTCGATGAGCTCCGGCAGTGGGGCGTCCGTGAGCGTGTCGCCGTAGTTGGCGAGGAACATCTCGTCGTCCTCCACGTACCGCCGGATCGCCTTGAGCCGCTGGCCCACGACCGCGTGGATGCCGGTGTCGGCGAAGGTGATCCGCCAGTCCTGGATGTCGGTCTGCATGAGCTCCAGGGAACGCCCGCCATCGGTCATGACGAAGTCGTTCGACAGCGCCTCGCTGTAGTTGAGGAAGTAGGACTTCACGAGATCGGCGCGGTACCCAAGGCAGAGGATGAACTCCCGGTGGCCGTAGTGGGCGTAGTACCGCATCACGTGCCAGAGGATCGGGCGCGTCCCGATCGGGATCATCGGCTTGGGGGCGACGTCTGAATACTCCCGCAGCCGCAGCCCCAGCCCACCCGAAAACAGCACGACCTTCATGATCTCGCGTCCCCTCCGGACAACACCGACCGAAACAGTTTGGCCCAGCGACACGCGGCGTGCCACGCTACACCGCTGACTTCGTTGCGCGGGCGCACCGAAGTGAGGCAGGTGCGAGCTTGATCGCCCGCAAAGCAGGATGTCAGGACGGTACCATCGGCCCACCCGGTACGAGGACCGGCCGGTTGGGTCCCTCGCGGGCGCCTTCGGAGGAGTCGATGGGCGGACGTAGAGGCGCGCGATCGGGGGTACGGCAGACATGAGGTTCACGGAGATGGCCCTCCGCGGTGCGTTCACCCTCGATCTCGATCGCCGGGAGGATGAGCGCGGCTTCTTCGCCCGCTCGTTCTGCCAGCATGAGTTCCTGGCGCATGGCCTCGAACCTGTGATTGCGCAGGCGAATGTCGCATTCAACCGTCGACGGGGGACGCTTCGCGGCATGCACTTCCAGTACCCGCCGGCGGCTGAGACGAAGTTGGTCAGGTGTACCCGCGGGGCGATCCTCGATGTCATCGTGGACCTTCGACCCGAGTCGCCGACCTTTCTCGACCACGTGGCGGTTCAGCTGAGTGAGAACAACGGGCGGTCGCTGTACATACCCCAGCGCTTCGCCCACGGTTACCAGGTTCTCCAGGACGCGACTGAGATGACCTACATGGCAGGGGAGTTCTACGCCCAGGAACTCGAGTCCGGGCTGAGGCACGACGACCCTCGACTCGGGATTGCCTGGCCGTTGCCGACCGGCGACGTGTCGTTGAAGGACACGAAGTGGGCGCTCTTGGATGAAATCGAGCCTGACGTTCGACGCATGATGACCCTGGGGTGAGCCGATGATCATCGTCGACGCGGCGCTCCGGGAGCTCGAGCGGTCTGGCACACCGATAAGGGTCGGTATGGTCGGCGCCGGCTTCATGGGTCAAGGCTTGGCCAACCAGATCGTCAACAGCGTCCCGGGAATGCGACTCGTGGCCGTCGCCGGCCGACGCCTTGAACGCGCCGCCCACGTCGTGGACTACGCCGGCGGGGCACCGATCAGCGTCGACTCAGCGGATGGCCTCGACGCGGCCATCGGGGGCGGGGGCACCGCGATCACGACGGACCCGCACCTGCTATGCCGGTCCCCCAACGTCGATGTCATCGTCGAGGCCACCGGCGCGGTCGAGGACGCCATCCACGTGGTCATGGAAGCGTTCCGGCACGGCAAGGACGTCGTCCTCCTGAACGCCGAGCTCGACGCGACGATCGGGCCGATCCTCCAGGTGAAGGCCAGGGAGCACGGGGTCATCATGTCGGCGTGCGACGGCGACGAGCCGGGAGTCCAGCTCAACCTGGTCCGCTGGGTCCGGGGTCTGGGGCTGGTCCCGCGCGTGGTCGGCAACGTGAAGGGCCTGCAGGACCCATACCGAAACCCGACAACCCAGCAAGGGTTCGCGGAGCGCTGGGGCCAGAACCCCGCGATGGTCACCAGCTTCGCGGACGGGACGAAGATCAGCTTTGAGCAGTCGATCGTCGCCAACGCCACCGGGTTCCGGGTCCTCCAGCGGGGCATGTCCCGCGGCCGGGAGTTTCGGGAGCTCCCCGAGAAGCTGCCGGAACTCTACCTCCCCATTCTCGATGAGATTCGCGAGCTCGGCGGCATCATCGACTACACGGTCGGGACGATCGGAACGAAGGTCTACGTTCTCGCCGAGCATCTCGACCCGAGGCAGCGACACTATCTGGACCTCTACCACATGGGCCCAGGGCCCCTCTATGCGTTCTGGGTTCCCTATCATCTCGTCCATTTCGAGGTTCCCAACGCGATCGCCCGCGTTCGGATCTTCCGGGATTCACTGGCGCCGTCGTTGGGGGGGCCTGTTGTCGAGGTGTGTGCGGTTGCCAAGCGGGACTTGGTCTGCGGGGAGACGCTCGATGACTACGGCCACTACATGACATACGGCGAGGCAGTCAACGCTGACGAGATGATGCGTGAGCGACTCCTGCCGGAGGGGCTGGTCCAAGGCTGCGTGCTGCGTAGCGACATCCCGCGCGATGCCGTGATCCGCTACGACGACGTTGACCTTCCCGCAGGGCGCCTTGCTGATGCACTGCGTACGGAGCAGTACGTGCACTTCTTCGGCTCAAGTCCGATCTGATGCGCTGTCCGCCTCACTTGTGCGATGTCGACTGACCCCCGGCCCGGACCGTGACCGACCCGCCGCCCCGCCTCACGATCTGCACACCCACCCACGAGCGCCCGGAGCTCCTTCGGCGCGCCCTCGAGTCCGCGATCCGCCAGGTCCATACCGCCCCGACCGATGTAGAGATCATCGTCTCGGATAACTCGACGAGCGACGAACCCGAACGGATCGCGCGCGAGCTGCTCGCCACGTCGCCCGGTCCGGTGAGGTATGTGCGCAACCGCCCGCCCCTGAGCATGGTCGAGAACCACAACCGATGTCTCGAGCTCGCGACCGGTCGGAGCATCGTCTTCCTCCATGACGACGATATGCTGCTTCCCGGTGGGCTTCGAGCCATCCTCGAGGTGATCTCCGCTCCCGATGCCTCACCCGTCCACCTCTTTGGCGTCAAGGTGATCCGGATCGACGGTCGCGTACGCCGCCGCCAGGTGCCGCGACGAGATGAACTTCTCCTGCCGGCCCGCGCCCTTCGGAGGTTGTTGACCGAGTCATCATTCGTTCGTCTCCCCGGGCTCGTCGCACGGGCCGATACGTACCGCGCGGTCGGTCCCTTCGATCCCGACGCGGGCAACGCGATCGACTTCGACATGTGGGTACGGCTCTTCTCTCGCTACGGCCTCCACACCGTTCCTCGGCCAGTGGCGGCCTACTCCGTCCACGACGACGCGCTCACCACGGGGATGTTCACCTCCGAGGCGATAGACCGGCTGATGCGGGTCTTCGATCGCGCCGCGGCTGCGGGGACTCTGAGCCGCGACGAAATTCGGCACCGCCAGGCAACCTGGTTCCACCAGTTCCTGCTCGCTGGCGCCGGTCGACAGTTCGAACGACGTGACCGGGCTGGCGCTGCACAGGTCATGCGCCTCTTCCGTCTCCCGGCGATCCGGCGCCTCGGCCCATCCGCCCGGTGGCTACCTGTCAGGCTGGTGTTTGCCCTGATGGTCCTCGGAGCACGGCGTCCCAGCGATGCGTGACGTCAGCCGCGAGCAGGGCGATAATGCGGGGAGTTGTTGGGGACAACCCGTTGCGTTCCAGATGCACGCGGGATCCCTCAGCCTCGGCCGCTGCGCCATATCGGACTCCTTTCTGCCCTTCGACCACGCCGTCTCCGGTGACTGCGTCCTAGCCGGCGGTGGCCGGCGACTCGGCGTGCGGCGGACCGTTCCTACGCCGGAAGGGCGGGTGGCATGTGCGGGGAGATGACGTGAACGGGCCCGAACCGCAAGCTGCTACGGCGGCGGATGTCGTCGCCGCGGATCTGGCGTACATCGTCCGCGGCGCCCGAGACGAGTTCGTCGCGATGGCCGGCCGGCGCATCCTCATCACCGGCGGTGCCGGGTTCCTCGGCTACTACCTCGTGCAGTCGCTGCTGTTCTGGAACGATCAGATCGAGCCGGAGCAGCGGATCGCGGTGACGGTCTTCGACAGCTACGTGAGGGGAGCGCCCACATGGCTGATTGACCTCACCGGGCGCCACGACCTCACCCTGGCCACGCAGGACATGACACGCCCGTTGCCGGCGGTCATGCCGCGTGTCGAATACGTCATTCATGGGGCCTCGATCGCCTCCCCGACGTACTACCGCAAGTACCCGATCGAGACCATGGACGCCAATGTCACCGGACTGCGCAACCTGCTCGACTACGCGCTGGACGGCGACGTGCACGGGATCATGTTCATGTCGAGCAGCGAGATCTACGGCGACCCCACCCCGGACAGCATCCCGACACGCGAGGAATACCGCGGCAACGTCTCGTGCACGGGTCCCCGCGCCTGCTACGACGAGGCCAAGCGCTACGGGGAAACGCTCTGTGTCAACTTTGCCCGCGCCCGCGGCGTGCCCGTCAAGGTGGCGCGTCCGTTCAACAACTACGGGCCGGGCCTCAAGATCACCGATCGCCGAGTGCTGCCCGACTTCGCTCGCGACATCATGGCCGGCGGTGATGTGGTGATGCTGTCCGACGGCTCGCCGACGAGAACGTTTTGCTACTCCGCGGACGCCGTGATCGGCTACCTGAAGGTGCTCGTGCGGGGCCGTCCCGGGGAGGCGTACAACATCGGTGTCGAGGGCCCCGAGATCTCGATCCTCGAGCTGGCCGAGCGGTTGGTAACCATCGCCCGCGACGTGGTGGGCTACGGTGGCCGCGTCGTGCGACAGGCCAGCGGCGATTCGGACTACCTGCTTGACAACCCGAGCCGCCGGTGCCCCGACATCACCAAGGCACGGCGCGAGCTCGAGTTCGATCCGCGGGTGACCCTTGACGAGGGGCTGCGGCGCCTCCTCGTTTGGTACTCCGGCAACAGGGATGCGGAGGACGCCTAGGCATGGGTGGCTGGGCCAGAGTGCGGGTGTGATCGCGTCCTCCGATGCGGCGCCACCTCGGGTCTCCGTGATCGGGACCGGGTACGTCGGCCTGGTCACCGGGGCCTGTCTGGCTGAGCTGGGGCAGCACGTCATCTGCGTCGACATGGACGAAGAGCGAGTGGCGATGGTGCGCCGCGGAGAGTCGCCCATCCACGAGGTTGGATTGCCAGAACTCCTCGCCCGGCACGTCGGCCGCCGACTCGACGCGACGACTGACCTCCGCTGGGCCGTGCAGAGCACCGACGTGACGCTGATCACCGTCGGGACGCCATTCGCGGACAACCAGATCGACCTGCGCTTCGTGCGTCAGGCCGCCGCTCAGATCGGGCGCGCCTTGAGGACGAAGGCCTCGTATCACGTGGTTGCCGTGAAGAGCACGGTGGTCCCTGGGACGACTGACGAGACCGTGCTCCCGATCATCGAGCGCGAATCAGGCCGACGGGCCGGAAGCGATTTCGGCGTGGGCGTGAATCCCGAGTTCCTCACCGAGGGTCAGGCCGTTCGCGATTTCCTCGATCCCGACCGGATCGTGATCGGGGCAATCGACGATCGCACGACGGAGCGCCTGACTGGGCTGTATCGGGCATTCGAGAGCGCGACTTGGATCCGGACGAACAACCCCACGGCGGAGATGATCAAGTACGCATCCAACGCCCTTCTAGCCACCGCCATCTCGTTCGCCAACGAGATCGGCAACCTCTGCAGTGCCGTCGGTGGCGTCGACGTGGTCGACGTTATGAAGGGCGTGCACGCCAGCGACTACCTGAGTCCGCGAATCAACGGAGAGCGGGTCACCGCTCCTATCGCCTCGTTCTTGTGGGCCGGCTGCGGCTTCGGCGGCAGCTGCCTGCCCAAGGACGTCAGCGCGCTCGCCGCCCACGGTAGGCAGCGGGGCTCCCCCATGAGTCTGTTGGACGCGGTGCTCCGGGTGAACGAACGCCAGCATGAGCAGGTGCTCGCCCGGCTGCGCAAGCACTTCCCGTCGCTTCGGGGTGTCCGCGTGACCGTGCTGGGCCTGGCGTTCAAGCCCGACACCGACGACATGCGCGAATCTCCCGCCATCCCCATCGTGCGCGAACTTATCGCCGAAGGAGCCGACGTTCGCGCCTACGACCCTGCGGTGGACGCGAGGACGGCGGCGCGGATGCTTGGTGTCGAGATCGCCCGGTACGAGACGCTCGAGCCGGCGGTCCGGGAGGCCCAAGCGATCGTCCTGGTCACGCGCTGGGACGAGTTCCAGCGCGTGACCGACCTGCTGCTCGACATCGATGCCCCGCCGCTTGTGGTGGACGGGCGGCGCATGCTGGATCGGAGCCGGGTCGCGAGATATGAGGGCATCGGTCTGTGACGAGGGACGGCGGCGGCGCTATCGCCGCGTTCGAGTTGGCCTTGGACGACGCCCCCGAGGGCGAGGAGCCGATGCACCTCGTGACCGATCCCTCTCGCTCTACCGGAGCGTCATCGTCGTCGGCCTGCAAGACCCTGTGGGCGATGAGGTGCTGGTTCGGCTACCGTAGTTGCTTGGCACCTCCACGACGGCGCCCGTCGTCGCATGCTCAGGCAGGCGATCATCGCTTCGGCGTACCGCCGAGCGTGTTGAGTGAAGAGGCGACATGCCTCGTGGGTTCCAACCCGCCGTGTTGACGACTTCGGCTTGTCCGCTGTGCGGCGGGCGCCTGGTTCCTCAATGGCCGGCCGCAAGGATCTGGCGGTGTCTCAGCTGCGAACTCCGGCTGCGTCACCCCTTGCCTGACGAAGCCGCTCTCCGTGATCTGTACCGTGCCGCCTGGGAGACGCCCGGAGTTCACAGCGCCGAAACCGGGGGAACGTCCATGGAATTGGCTCGAGAGTACACGCGCCGCCTGCTCGCGACGCTGAACCTTGATGACTTCGGCGGACTCAGGCTCATCGAGCTGGGCGCCGGAGATGGCGCAATGAGTCGGGCGCTCCGCGAGCGCGGGGCGGAGGTCTTTGCCGTCGAGCCATACGGCTATGACGGGCTCCTTGCTCAGGGCATCGACGCCTATCGAACCCTTGACGATCTTCCCGCATCGTCGCCCTTCGACGGCGCTGTTTGCCTCGAGGTGGTCGAACACCTGACGGCCCCCTGGGCCGAACTGAAGAAGCTGCGCTCCACCCTGAAGCCGTCAGCGTGGATACTGGTCACGACGCCGAATGTGACCGGGCTCAACGCCCGCCTGAACGCTGAACACTGGCGTGAGGCACGTAAGCCGGGTCACGTTGTCTGGTTCGCACCGCGAACACTTGAGCTGCTGCTAATGCGCGCGGGTTTTCCGCGTTGCCGCAGGCTCAAGTGGCACATGGGAAGCCGAGGATCGCCTGCCGGACTCCCGCGCTGGGCGCTCCAGTTGCTGGGTCTGGACGGGCGGCTTCAGTACCTCGCGCACGCGGTCTGACGACGCGTTTGCAGCCTCGTGGCCGGGGACCCACCGGCTCATCCCATGGCCTCCTTGGTCGTCTTTGGTGGGCCCGACGGTGACATCGAGCCGACTCCCCCTCGCCAGCCTCGAGAGCGGTATTGCCCGACCGGACGCGGTAGCGGTGGGCGATCCGAGGGTGCTCTATGGTTGAGTCCCCGGACTTGGATTCATAGCGGACGCCCGTGAACGGGAGCGGCCACCGCGTCATTCTCGCGCCGTCCGGTAGGAACCGACGACACGGAGGAACACCACGACGGCCGAGGACGGGATGGCCGTGCTCGAGACCCTGCGCAAGGCGACTGCCGAGGGCGACGTCGACTTCCTGCGGGGGGCGTTCGGGTCTTCGCCCAGGCGGTGATGGAGGCCGAGGTCACCGAGCTCACCGGGGTGCCCCACGGGGAGCGCGACCCAGAACGGAGGCTCACTCCGCGGAACGGGTACCGCGAGCGGCGCTGGGACACGCGCGTGGGCACGCTCGACCTCGCGATCCCGCGCGTGCGGGCCGGCTCGTGCTTCCTCTCGCTCCTCGAGCCCCGACGTCGCGCCGAGCGGGCCCTGCTCGCCGTGGTTCAGGAAGCGTACGTGGCCGGCGTCTCCACGCGGCGGGCGGAGACGCCGTGGAGGCCCCCGGCAGCGCCGGCATCAGCAAGAGCGAGGTGTCCGGATCTGCGCCGCCCCCGACGTCGAGGTCGAGGTGTGGGCCTTCCGCAACGGTGGCAGACCCTTGTCCGAGGCCTCATCGAGCGTGGCCTCCACGGCGTCCGCCTCGCCATCAGCGACGACCACCTGGGGCTGCTGAAGGCCGTCCGGGACCAGCTCCTCGGCGCTGCCTGTCAGAGCTCATCGGGTCCACCACACCCGGAACGCCCAGGGCCTCGTGTCGCGCTCGGCCCGGAGCATGGTCGCCTCCGCGATCCGGGCGGTCTTCGAGAAGCCCGACGAGCGCTCGGCGCCGGAGCGGCCGGGCATGGTCATCGAGAGCATCCGGCCGCGGTTCCCCGCGGTCGCGGACCTGCTCGCCGACGCCGAGCCCGACCTCCTGGCCCACTTCACGTTCCCGACAGCCATCGCCGCCAGTGTCAGAACGCCCGGCTGGCGGATGAGGAGGGCGCGGGCGAACTCCGCGGGCTGTCGCGCCGGTGGGCGGCGCGGACCCAACCCGGTCGTGATAGGGCGACGGATTCGGCCAATCGTCGGCGGAATAGCGAGGGTCGCTTCGGCGTGATCTCAGGTCACCCGCGACGTCTCCCGGGCGAGTCGCTGCGCGAGGTGATCGCCGAGGCGATGGGCAAGCTGCACGATCGCGACGGTCGGCGACGTCGACCCGGATACGGGGAACACCGAACTTCCGACGATGTACAGGTTGTCGATGCCGTGGACCCGGGCGTCGGCGTCGACCACGCCGGTCGCCGGATCGGCGCTCATCCGGGTGGCGCCCACGTGGTGCCACGTTCCCACGATCTCATTCGGCCACGGGTCTTGACGGTCGAGGCAGCCGGCGCTGATCCCCGGCTCGATCCTCTCGAGCTCCCCGAGGAGGAGCTCGACGGCGCGTCGATGTGTCCGCTCCTCGACCTCATTGACGCTCCAGGTCGTACGCACCCGCGGGACCCCGAGGGCGTCGCGCTCGGCCGTCAGCTCGATGCGGTTCTCCGGGTTTGCCACCTGCTCCACCGAGCCGATGATCTCCAGCCATCGGCGGAGCGGAGCGGGGCCGACCACAGCGCCCAGCGCTCCCAGGACTCCGGCAACGGGCTGGCGAAGGACTGCCCCAACGTCTGACGACCTCAGCCGCGTGCGTCCGCCGCCGCCATCCTGGAAGTACGGGCTCTCGTTCCATGGAGACCGGGTGGCGATCGCGATCCGGCGAACCGAGGGCCAGACGGACGCGTCCTGACCGGCGTAGCCGAACTGGAGGTTGGCGTGCCAGGTCAGCAGTTCCTCGCGGCGCTGGATCCCTGGCGCGATCTGCACCCGGAGGAACCGGAGCGTCCCGGCGGCGCCGCCGCCGACGAGCCTGCCGAGCGCCGTGTTCCCCGACCGGACGCGGTAGCGGTTCGCGACCCGCGGGTGCTCCATGAAGCAACGCCCGACCATCCCATGGGCATTACCGACCCCATCGGCGTGTCTCCCCGTCGAGGCGAGGAGGAGGCGGGCGTTCTCCACGCCTCCACCGGCGAGAACGAAGAGGGCGGCGCGGACACGGAATGTCGGCCCTTCGATGCTGCGGACCACGACCTCGTTGATGCCGTCCCCGCCTTTGCCGGCGAGGAGCTCGGTCACCGTGGAGTTAAGGTGCACAGCGATGCGCTCGGCCGACACGAGGGCGTCGCGGTAGTGGCTACCGAACCGGATCGGTCGACTGAATTGGACGAGCACGGGCTCGACGCGCGTGGTATCCAGCGGCCATTCGGCAAGCCGCATCGCGTGGGCGGCCTCGTCCGCGGCGCGGGCCGCGGGCGTGATCCCGCAGCGCAGCAGGGCCTCGTCGAGATAGGGGTCGAGCGCCCCGTCCGGGAACGGCCAGCCGCCCCTTGACACCCACGGGCGATCCTCCATCGAGGGCGGGTCGAGCGGCGTGCAGATGCCGCCCCACGACTGGCTCGACCCGCCCAGCATGCGGACCCGCGTCTCGTGGAGGGGGTAGTACGGCCTCCCCGTCGTCTCGCCTCGCGCCAAGGTCTGGATCGTCGGGTCGAACGCGAGGCCGCCGCTCTCCAGCAGCACGACCCGGTGACGCGTCGTCTCCTCGAGCCGCAGGGCGAGCGAGATGCCGGCGGGACCGCCGCCGACGATGCACACATCGGTGGCGACGACAGACCCGTCGGGAATCGAACGCCCGTCGATGATCACTCGCGTAGCCTCGCTGGATGTCCCATCAGGAATCGATGTCGCCCATGCGGTCCAGGAGCTCGGCGGCGACCGCCCGATAGTCGTCCGCCACTGGGCTCGTAGGAGCATACTGGGTGATCGGCAGCCGGAACGCCGGCGCCTCCGCGATGCGGATCGCCTCGCGCACGGCGTGGTCCAGCACCGTGTTGCCAAACTGGGCGCGCAGCTTGGCAACGACCTCACGTGTGTGGACGGTCGAGTTGACGCGGCAGGCGACGACCCCCAGGAGGTTCACCTCCCTGTTGACCTGCCGCCGCGCACGCTCGATCGAGGCGAAGACGCTGGCCACGCCCGCCATCGCGAGCGCGTGGGCTTCAACCGGGATGACGATGTGGTCGGTGGCCACGAGGGGAGCCAGGGACAGGTGCCCGAGCGTGGGCGGTGTGTCGACGAGCACAAGGTCCCAGTAGTCGGGCAACCGGTTGAGAGCGCGCACGACGGCGAGGCCGACCTGGTTCGCGCTCTCTTCCCCCGACGGCACCAGGCTGGGGCTGGTCGGGATGAGGTCCACGCCGCGCGCCGTCGAGGTCTTGACGAGCTCGGAGACGCGGATTCCGCCCGTGGAGAACTCGACGAGCCCGATGGACGATTCCCAGCCGCCGAGCCACGCGGTCGCTGATCCCTGGGGGTCGAGGTCGACCACGAGCACGCGGAGGTCATGCTCGGCGAAGGCGGAGGCGAGGCTGACGGTCGTGGTTGTCTTGCAGCTTCCCCCCTTGTTGTTGGCCAGCGTGATCATCCGCATCTCAGAGATCGCCGTTG
>Ga0315287_10001953_pt1 | contig 19317 bp, 19 predicted proteins | sample YL17G11_0_MG_FD_205037 | JGI IMG/M metagenome (GOLD analysis project Ga0315287, IMG submission 205037) | Sediment microbial communities from Yellowstone Lake, YNP, Wyoming, USA - YL17G11_0 | ecosystem: Environmental > Aquatic > Freshwater > Lake > Sediment | place: USA: Wyoming | collected...
AGCGACAACTCCGGCGAGGCGATCTCGTTACCATTTGTTATCCGGCAATGGTACGCGGCCCGGGCCCTGGGCGCAGCCCCCCCTATTCGCGGTGGTTCGCAAAGCGTCGGGCGCCGGTCGAAATGCCTGCCAACGGCGCGCTCCCGCCACATGAGCAACTGTTGCCCATCGCCGCGGGCCGGCTGAGGGGCACTTCGCGGTGCGGGTGGCGGGGCACCTAGACTTCGGGCCATGCCGCACGCCACTTCCGCCCACGACCTGTCGCGCGGCTTCGCCCTCGGGGTGCTCGGTGTCGTGATCTTCGCGATGACGCTGCCGATGACGAGGCTGGCCGTCGGCGACGCGAGCGATCCGCAGCTGCCGCCGGCCTTCGTGACCGCCGGCCGCGCCGGGTTGGCCGGGCTGCTCAGCCTGGTCTACCTGCGCAGCGTCGGTGCGGTACGACCGGCGCGCGAGCATTGGCGCTGCCTGGCGATCTGCGCGCTCGGCACCGTGCTGGGCTTCCCGCTGTTCCTGGCCTTGGCGCTGCGCCATGTCGATGCGATGCACGCCGCCGTGGTCACCGGGGTGCTGCCGCTGGGCACCGCGGTGGCGGCGGCGCTGTGGCTGCGCCAGCGCGCGTCGCGTGGCTTCTGGCTGTGTGCGGCGATCGGCTGCGCGCTGGTGCTGGCTTTCGCCGCGCGTCAGGGCAACGGTGCGTTGAGCGTGGCCGACGGGCTGCTGTTGCTGGCGGTGGCCAGCGCGTCGATCGGCTATGTCGCCGGTGCGCAGGTGTCGTCGAAACTGCCGGCCGAGCAGGTGATCTGCTGGGTGCTGGTGTTGTCGCTGCCGCTGACGCTGCCGGCCATGCTCGCCACGTGGCCGGCCCATGCCGGCGCCGTGCGTTTCAGCGCGTGGGTTGGCTTGGCGTATGTCACGCTGTTCTCGATGTGGCTCGGCTTCTTCGCCTGGTACCGCGGCCTGGTGCTCGGCGGCGTGCTGCGCGTCAGCCAGGTCCAGCTGCTGCAGCCGTTCCTGGCGCTGCTGTTCGCCGTGCCGGTGCTCGGCGAGCGTCTCGACGCGGTGACCGTGGCATTCGCGCTGGCCGTGCTGGCCGTGGTGTTCGTCGGCAAGCGCATGCCGGTGCAAAGATCCAGAATCAACGACGCGTCGCTCGGCGCCCCAGGAAGCGCCTCACCATGACCTTGACCCAGCACCCGTTCACGCTCGCCCGCAGGGCTCAGCGCATGAACCCGTCGATCATTCGCGAGATCCTGAAGGTCACGGAACAGCCGGGCATCGTCTCGCTCGCCGGTGGCCTGCCGTCGGCCGACACCTTTCCGATCCAGGCCGTGCGCGACGCCACCGAGAAGGTGCTGCGCGAGGCGCCGCGCGAGGCGCTGCAATACGCCGCCAGCGAAGGCTTCGCGCCGCTGCGCGAATGGGTCGCGGCGCATCTGGCGCAGCAGCACGGCATGCGCGTCGACGCGTCGCAGGTGCTCATCACCAATGGCTCGCAGCAAGGCCTGGACCTGGCGGCCAAGGTGCTGGTCGACGCCGGCTCGCGCGTGCTGGTCGAGACCCCGACCTACCTCGGCGCGCTGCAGGCCTTTGCCCCGTACGAACCTCAGGTCGACTCGCTCGATTCCGACCACGAGGGCCCCTTGCCCGAGGCCCTGGCCGCGGCGGCCGTTGTTGGCAATGACCGTGCGCGCTTCGCTTACCTGCTGCCCAATTTCCAGAACCCGACCGGCCATGTCTACACCGAGGCACGCCGTGCGGCGCTGGTGGCCGCCGCGCGCGCGGCCGGCCTGCCGCTGGTCGAAGACAACCCCTACGGCGACCTCTGGTACGACGCGCCGCCGCCCTCACCGCTGGCCGCACGCTGGCCCGAGGGCGTGCTCTACCTCGGCTCCTTCTCCAAGGTGCTGGCGCCGGGCCTGCGCCTGGGCTATGTGGTCGCGCCGCCGGGGCTGTGCCCGAAGCTGCTGCAGGCCAAGCAGGCGGCCGACCTGCACACGGCGATCTTCAACCAGCGCGTGGTCTACGAGGTGATCCGCAACGGCCTGCTCGAAACCCATGTGCCGACGATCCGTGCACGCTACAAGCTGCAGCGCGATGCGATGGAAGCGGCACTGCACAAGCACCTCGCCGGCCTGGCGCAATGGCAGCGGCCGGTCGGCGGCATGTTCTTCTGGCTCGAGTTGCCGGCCGGGCTGGACGCGATGGCGCTGCTGCCCCAGGCCGTCGAAGCCGGCATGGCCTTCGTGCCCGGCGAGCCCTTCTTCGCCAGCGCACCCTTGCGCAACACGCTCAGGCTGAGTTTCGTCACCGTGGCCGCCGACCAGATCGAGGCCGGCATCGTGGCGCTGGCGCGCGTGTTGCGCCAGGCCGAGGCGGCGCTGTGAGCCCGCTCGAGCGCCGCTTCACGCAGCTCGATGTCTTCACCGACCGCGCGCTGCTCGGCAACCCGCTGGCCGTCGTGCACGGCGCCGACGGCCTGAGCGACGACCAGATGGCGGCCTTCGCGCGCTGGACCAACCTGTCGGAAACCACCTTCCTGCTCGCACCGACCGACCCCGGCGCCGACTACCGCGTGCGCATCTTCACGCCGACCGTCGAGCTGCCGTTCGCCGGCCACCCGACGCTGGGCTCCTGCCACGCCTGGCTGGCGGCGGGCGGATCGTCGCGCACCGCCGGCGAGGTGGTGCAGCAGTGCGGCGTCGGCCTCGTGCGCATCCGCCGCGACGGCACGCGCCTGGCCTTTGCCGCGCCGCCGCGGCGCCGCAGCGGGCTGCTCGACGACGCCATGGTCGAGCGCATCGCGCGCTTTCTGCAGGTGCCGCGCGCCGCGATCGTCGCCCACCAGCATTGCGACAACGGCCCGGGCTGGAAGGCCGTGATGCTGGCCTCGGCCGACGCGGTGCTGGCGCTGCGGCCGCTGCTCGGCAGCGAGTCGGGTCTGGAAGTCGGCGTCGTCGGCCCGGCGGCAGGGCCGGGCAAGGTCGGTGTCGTTGGGGCCCACGGCGCGGGCGCGCAACCGGCGTTCGAGGTGCGGGCCTTCTTCCCTGCACCCGGTGGCGGCCTGGCGGAAGACCCGGTCACCGGCAGCCTGAACGCCGCGCTGGCGCAGTGGCTGATCGGTGATGGCCTGGCACCGCCGCGGTATGTGGCTGCGCAGGGCGCAGCCCTCGGCCGCGCCGGCCGCGTGCATGTCGCGCAGCAGGGCAATGACATCTGGATCGGCGGCGACAGCGTGGTCGTCGTGCAGGGCAGCGTCGCGCTGTGAGCGCCGCGCTCGATCACCTGGTGGTGGCCGCGGCCACGCTGGCCGAGGGCGTGCAGTGGTGCGAGGCGGTGCTCGGCGTCACGCCCGGCCCGGGCGGCCAACATCCGTTGATGGGCACGCACAACCGCCTATTCGACATCAGCAGCGAGGCCTTCCCGCAGGCCTTCTTCGAGATTCTCGCCATCGACCCCGCTGCGCCGCCGCCCGGCCGCGCGCGCTGGTTCGGCCTCGACACCGTGGATCTGCGCGGCGGGCCCCGCCTGCTGCACTGGGTGGCGCGCAGCAGCGCCATCGAGGCCCAGGGCCGGGCCTTGCGCGCGGCGGGCCTGGACATCGGCCCGGCGATTGCCGCGTCGCGCGACACGCCGCAGGGCCGGCTCGCGTGGCGCCTCAGCGTGCGCGACGACGGCCGCTTGCTGGCCGGCGGTGCCTTGCCGACCTTGATCGAGTGGGGCCGCACGCCGCACCCGACCGCGTCGATGCGCGCGCCGGGCGTCACGTTGCAGGCGCTGACCCTGCGGGGCCTGACGCCGGCCGCGATCCAGGCGCTGGATGCGTCAGGCGTGGCGCACGCCGACGACGCCGGCCCGGCGCTCAGCGCCACACTCGACACCCCGCGCGGCCGCGTCACACTCGCTTCGAATTGATCCGCCATGCAAACCTACAGTGCCGACGAACTCGAAGCCGCGCAACGCACGGTCTACGCGGCGATGCCGCCGACGCCGCAATACGCCTGGCCCCTGCTGCGCGAGCGGCTCGGCGCCGAGGTCTGGGTCAAGCACGAGAACCACACGCCGCTCGGCGCCTTCAAGGTGCGCGGCGGCCTGGTCTATCTGCAAGGCCTGGTGCAGAGCGAGCCGGCCTGCCGCGGCGTGATCAGCGCCACGCGCGGCAACCATGGCCAGTCGATCGCGTTCTCAGCGAAGCGGCACGGCCTGGCGGCCACCATCGTCGTGCCGCATGGCAACTCGGTCGAGAAGAACGCCGCGATGCGCGCACTCGGCGCCGAGCTGATCGAACATGGTGGCGATTTCCAGCAGGCACGCGAACACGCCGCGGCGCTGGCGCAGGCCCGCGGGCTGCACTTCGTGCCGTCGTTCCACCGCGACCTTGTGCGCGGCGTGGCCAGCTACTGGATCGAGTTCTTTCGCGCGGTCCAGCCGGCCGTGGTGTTCGTGCCCGTCGGCCAGGGCTCGGGCATCTGCGCCTGCATCGCGGCGCGCGCCCACACCGGTGCGGCCACGCGCATCGTCGGCGTGGTCTCGGCGCACGCCACGGCCTACCTCGAATCCTTCCGCGCCGGCCGCTGTGTCGAAGCACCCGTGACCACGCTGCTGGCCGACGGCATGGCCTGCCGCGTACCCGACGCGGAGCCATTGGCGTTGATGCGGCGCGAGGTCGACGACATCATTACCGTCACCGACGACGAGGTTGCGGCCGCGATGCGGGCGATGTTCTCCGACACCCACAATGCGGCCGAAGGCGCCGGTGCGGCGTCGCTCGCCGCCGCCATGCAACAGCGCGACCATTGGCGCGGCAAGACCATTGGCGTCACGCTGTGCGGCGGCAATGTCGATCGCACGGTGTTCGCGCGCGTGCTGGCCGGCGACGAAGGCAAAGGGTGACGATGACCGAGGAACTGTTCCGCGATGACGCCACGCTGCACGAGTGCAGCGCAAACGTGCTGGCGCTGAGCGAGGGCGGCGTGATCCTCGACCGCACGGTGTTCTATCCGCTCGGCGGCGGCCAAGCCGGTGACGCCGGTGCACTGCTGCTGGCCGACGGCCGGCGCGTGGCGATCGTCGAGGCGCGCAAATCCAAGGAAAGCAAGGAGCACCCCGGCGCGGTCCTGCACCTGCTGGCGCCCGACAGCGACCTGTCACTGTTGGTGCCTGGATTGGCCGTGACGGCGCAGATCGACTGGGCCCGCCGCCACCGCCACATGCGCTTTCACACCACGACGCACCTGCTGTGCGCGCTGGTGCCGCACCCGGTCGATGGCTGCTCGATCACGGCGGGCTACGCGCGGCTCGATTTCCACATGGTCGAGCCGCTCGACAAGGAGACGCTGACGGCCGGCATTGCCCGCCTGGTCGCCGAGGCCCATCCGGTGCACCACCGCTGGATCAGCGAAGCCGAACTCGACGCCAACCCGGGCCTGGTGCGCAGCATGAGCGTGCAGCCGCCACGCGGCCTGGGCCGGGTGCGCGTACTCGAGATCGACGGTGTCGATCTGCAGCCCTGCGGCGGCACGCATGTGGCCAACACCGCCGAGATCGGTGCCATCGTGGTCACGAAGATCGAGAAGAAGTCAGCCATGACCCGCAGGGTCGTGCTCGGCTTTGCCGCGTAATGCGCGCCCATGAAAGAGCCCGCCGCAGCGGGCCAGTTGGGCGCAAGTCAAGCGGTTACTGCTGCGCCGGCTTCTGGTAGGCGTCGTGGCAGGCCTTGCAACTCTCACCGACGGCCCCGGCAGCGGCCTTGATCTGGTCGAGGTTGCCAGTCTTGCCCGCGGCGGAGAGTTTGAGCACGTCTTCCTGGCTCTTGGCCACACGTGCGGCGAACTTGTCCTTCTCGGTCCAGATTTCGGGCTTGGCGCGGGTGTTGCCCTTGTCGCTGCCCTCGATGAAGGCGGCGAACTGCACGCGGCTGTTGAGCAGCGCGACGATCTCGATGTTCTCCGCCGCCACCTTGGCGTCGAACGGCACCTGACCGTTGATCATGGCGAACAGGCGCGCCATGTGATTGCTTTGCAGGTACATCGCGCTCTGGCGGTACTTGATCGCGGCGTCGGCGTTGCGATACTGGGCGGCGGCGGGCAGCGTGGTCAGCAAGGCGGCGAGGGCCAGCGTGGTGCTGGCCAGGGCGGGGCGGTACTTCATCGACAGCATGCAGTTTTCCTCCAAGGTGGGGTGCGGACGCGGGGCCCGTATCGGCGATCGCCGATGTGGGTGTCAAAAGTTTACGCACGCCCCGGGGCAGTCCTTGCACGCTTCGGGTAAGCACGGGTAAGGCCGCGCAAGGCGGTTGGCAGCGTGGGCGGCGGCGCGTTATCGTTGCGATCCGCCCGCTCGCCCGCCCCCACTGCATGAATCCAGAGCCTCCTTTGCGCAATGTCCGCGTCTGGGACCTGCCGACGCGGCTGTTTCACTGGGCCCTCGCGGCCGCCGTGGTCGGCGCTGTGGTCACCAGCCAGGTAGGCGGCAATGCAATGGTCTGGCACACCCGGCTGGGGCTCGTCGTGCTGGCGCTGCTGGCGTTTCGCCTGGTCTGGGGTTTCGTCGGCGGCCACTGGTCGCGCTTTGCCTCGTTCCTCTACGGCCCGCGCAGCGTGATGGCGTACCTGCGCGGTGACGACGGCCCTGGCGGGCGCTATGCCATCGGCCACAGCCCTGTCGGGGCGCAGTCGGTGTGGGCCTTGCTCGGGCTGCTGGCGGTGCAGGTGGTCACCGGGCTGGTGGCCGACGACGAGGTCGCCACCACCGGGCCGCTGAACCGCTTTGTCTCGACCACGGTAGCCAACGCTGCCAGCGCCTGGCACGAAGAAGTCGGCAAGTCCTTGCTGATCGTGCTGGTGATCGCGCATGTGGCCGCAGTGCTGTACTACCTGCGGCGCAAGCAGAAGAACCTGATCGCGCCGATGATCCACGGCAACATGCCGCTGCCCGCCGACACCACGGCCTCGTTTGACGGCGCCGGCCGGCGGGTCGTGGCGCTGGCGGTGTGGGTCGCCGCCGTGGCGCTGGCCTGGTGGGTGGGCAGTCTGGGTAGCGTATGAAAAGGAAGCCGCCCACCATCGAGCTGTTGACGCCGGCCACGCCTGCATTGCTCGACGCGACGCGAGGGATCTTTACCGAATACGCCCACAGCCTGGGCATCGACCTGTGTTTCCAGAATTTCGAGGCCGAGTTGGCCTCCTTGCCCGGCGAGTACACCTCGCCGCAGGGCTCGCTGTTGTTGGCGTTGGTTGCCGGCGAAGTGGCAGGCTGTGGCGCTCTGCGCCCGCTGCCCGGGTCCGACTACGCCAATGCCTGCGAGATGAAGCGGCTGTATGTGCGGCCCGCGTTTCGCCACTTTGGTCTCGGTCGGCTGCTGGCCCAGGCGCTGCTCGACCGGGGTGCGCAGGCCGGTTACTCAGCCATGCTGCTCGACACGCTCGACGACATGGAAGCTGCACGCGAGCTGTATGCGAGTCTGGGTTTCGAGGAAATCCCGCCGTACTACTTCAACCCGATCCCGGGCGCGCATTACCTGAAGGCGAACCTGGGCTGACGCCGGGATGAAAAAAGGGCGGCCAAGGCCGCCCTTTCCCGCGCTGCCTGAGTTGCTTCAGGCAGCGTTCAACCACATCGCGGTATCGAACGCGCTGCTCATCAGCGGCATGTTCATGCCGAAGCTGGCGTTCGCCGCAGCCGCCTTGGCCGCTGCCGCATTCTTCGCCTTGCTGCCGGCCTCGGTGCCGGTGTTGCTCGTGGGGGCCACCTCTGCCGCCCGCTCCCATGACCCGATTTCTTGGGAGCGGGCTACTGAAAAGAATAGAAGCACCTGAACGGGATTTTTCGCTCGGCCCAGAAGTCGGCCGCGTCGCGAAACGCGTCGAGAAGCTGCTCGCGCGTTTCGCGATCGAAGCGCGGGTTGTCGGGCAACTGTTCGAGCACGACCACGAAGCCGGGCTGTGCGCCTGCCTTCTGCACCAGGTCGGTCATGCAGTCGTACAGGGCGTCGAGGTTCTTGCCGAAGTGCGCTGGAAAGGTGAACGCCTCGGCAATGCCTTCGAGCACGTCCTGCTTGGACTGTGCGTTGGCCATGTTGGCGTAGAGGAAATGCTGGCCCGCGTCCCGCGCGGCCAGCATCAGATCCTCGACGCGGTAGGCGCGGATCGACTGAACGATATTTGGACGGACTGTCTGCAAGAGCATGGTCGCGTACCTCCTGAAGTCAAAGAAAGAAAACGAATCGCGTTTCGGAGCCGGCTCACTGCACGATGCGCCTGAAGCTCGTGTAATGGTCGGCGGTGTAGTAGCAGGCCTCGGGCGCGGTCGCTTGGCTGCCGCCGCACACGATGCGGCGGGCCCCACGGTCGCGCGAGCCGGGTGTCTTGACCGTGTACTCGCGGTAGTAGCCGCGCCCATAACGCGGCAATTGCCGTTCGCGGTTGCCGAACACGGCGCCATCCTTTGAATAGGCAAATGGCCCACCGTTGCGAATCAACAGCTCCGTCTGTTGGGCTTCCAGGGGCAAGTCTGCCAGTGCCACCACGCCCACCTCGAACCCATCGGTGCGCGCCTGAGCCGGTAGCACGATGACAGCAACCAAAGCGATAGCGAGCCCTAACTTTCGAAGTGGCCCTGCGATCAGTGAGCAGCTTGTCAAGCCTGGATTTGCGCCTGCGAACGCCACGGGTTTACCCCGAAAACTCAAACGCGCATGGTACCGGATCGGCCAAAAAACCTCAAGTGATTGCCCAAAATTGGGGCAGATTCTCTACTTGTATTGTGAGCACACACTACCAATAATGGAGCTATCGCACATGGATCCTTGCCCAGTCTTGTGGGGAATCCACCGTGCGAGCACCGCGCGCTGCGGCGCACCAATCAGCGCTGTGCGTTGGCGTCGGCGACGGTCAGCGCGCTCATGTTGACAATGCGCCGCACCGTGGCTGAGGCCGTCAGGATGTGCACCGGCTTGGCTGCACCGAGCAATATCGGGCCGATCGCGATGCCACCGCCGGCGGCGGTCTTCAGCAGGTTGTAGGCGATGTTGGCGGCGTCGATGTTGGGCAGCACCAGCAGGTTGGCGTCACCCTGCAGCGTGGTGCGCGGCATCACGGCCGCGCGTGCGGCCCCATCGAGCGCGACGTCGCCGTGCATTTCGCCATCGACCTCGAGCCAAGGCGCCTGTTCACGCAGCAAGGCCAGCGTGCGGCGCATCTTGCGCGCACTCGGCAACTCGCTGCTGCCGAAGTTGGAATGCGACAGCAATGCGGCCTTGGGCTGGACCCCAAAGCGCAGCATCTCCTCGGCCGCCATGACCGTGATCTCGCACAGCTCCTCGGCGCTCGGGTCGGCGTTGACGTGGGTGTCGACCAGGAACACCTGGCGACCGGGCAGCATCAGCCCGTTCATGCAGGCGTAGGCGCTCACGTCCTGCGCCGCACCCGGCTTGCCGCCACGGCGCTTGCCAATCACCTGGTCGATGTACTGCAGATGGGCGTGGGTGGTGCCCCACGTCCCGCACAGCATGCCGTCGACCTCGCCCTTGTGCAGCAACATGGCGCCGATCAGCGTCAGGCGGCGGCGCATCTCGATCTTGGCCACCTGGGCGGTGACGCCCATGCGCTCGGTGAGGCGATGGTAGGTCTGCCAGAAGTCGCGGTAGCGGTGGTCGTTCTCGACGTTGACGATGTCGTAGTCGGTGCCTTCCGTCAGGCGCAGGCCGAAGCGCTCGATGCGCTGGGCGATCACGGCCGGACGGCCGATCAGCGTCGGTCGTGCCACGCCCTCGTCGACCACCACCTGGACCGCGCGCAAGACGCGCTCCTCTTCGCCTTCGGCATAGGCCACGCGCTTGGCCTTGGCTTGCTTGGCCAACGCGAAGATCGGCCGCATCGTCGTGCCCGAAGCGAAGACGAAGGTCTGCAGCCGTTCGCGGTAGCCTTGCATGTCGGCGATCGGACGGATGGCCACGCCCGATTCAGCCGCGGCCTGGGCCACGGCCGGGGCGATCTTCATCATCAGCCGCGGGTCGAAGGGTTTCGGAATCAGATACTCGGGCCCGAACGCCAGCGTCACGCCGGCATAGGCCGCGGCCACGACCTCGTTCTGCTCGGCCTGCGCCAGCTCGGCGATCGCGCGCACGGCGGCGATCTCCATCGCGTCGGTGATCGTGGTCGCACCGCAATCGAGTGCGCCGCGGAAGATGTACGGAAAGCACAGGACGTTGTTGACCTGGTTCGGGTAGTCGGTGCGGCCGGTGGCCATGATGGCGTCGTCACGCACCGCCTTCACCTCTTCGGGCGAGATCTCGGGTGTCGGGTTGGCCAGCGCGAAGATGATCGGCCGCGCCGCCATCGCCTTGACCATCGCCGGCTTCAGCACCCCGGCGGCCGACAGGCCGAGGAACACGTCGGCGCCGGCGATCGCCTCGGCCAGCGTGCGGTGCGGGGTGTCTTGCGCGAACTCGTCCTTGTCGGGGTCCATCAACTCGGTGCGGCCCTTCCAGACCACGCCGGCCAGGTCGGTGGCGGTGATGTTCTGGCGTGGCACGCCGAGCTTGAGCAGCAGGTTCAGGCAGGCCAGCGCCGCGGCGCCGGCGCCGGAGGTCACGAGCTTGATCTTCGCGATCTCTTTGCCCGCCACCTTCAGGCCGTTGAGCAGCGCCGCACCGACGACGATCGCGGTGCCATGCTGGTCGTCGTGGAAGACCGGAATCTTCATGCGCTCGCGCAGCTTGCGCTCGACGTAGAAGCAGTCAGGCGCCTTGATGTCTTCGAGGTTGATGCCGCCGAAGGTGGGCTCCAGCGCGGCGATCACGTCGACCAGCTTGTCGAGGTTGTTCTCGTTGATCTCGAGGTCGAAGACATCGATGCCGGCGAACTTCTTGAACAGCACCGCCTTGCCTTCCATCACCGGCTTGGCCGCCAGCGGGCCGATGTTGCCCAGGCCCAGCACCGCGGTGCCGTTGGTCACGACGGCCACCAGGTTGCCGCGCGCGGTGTAGCGGTGCGCGTTGCGTTCGTCGGCGACGATCTCTTCGCAGGCCGCCGCCACGCCCGGCGAGTAGGCCAGCGACAGGTCATGCTGGTTGACCAGCTGCTTGGTCGCCGCGATCGCGATCTTTCCCGGGGTCGGGAACTCGTGGTACTCGAGGGCGGCGCGGCGCAGCTCGGCGCGTTTGGCTTCCTGGGTCGGCATGGTGGCGTGCTCGGGTGGAGGGCGGGGTTGCGGCGGGGCGACGATGATGCCGCATGGCCGAAGCCGGCACCATAGCGCGGGGCGGCGTGCGACCGATGCGCGAAAACGCGTATCGGCTTTCTGTGTGGCGGCTGGCCGCTGTCACTCCGCAGGTGCTGGATAGCGCACGCCGATGATCTCGAGCCGCTCCGGGCCGCCCGGCGTGGCCAGCGTCACGTCGTCGCCCTCGCGCGCCTTCAGGAGCGCGCGCGCGATCGGCGACACCCAGCTGACCTCGCCGCGCAGGTGGTCAACCTCGTCGATGCCTTTGATGGTCACCGACCGTTCTTCGCCGCGGCTGTTGACGAAGGTCACGGTGGCACCGAAAAACACCTGATCGCAGCCGTGGTGCAGCGACGGGTCGGTGACTTCGGCGATGTCCAGCCGCTGGGTCAGGAAGCGGATGCGGCGGTCGATCTCGCGCAGGCGCTTCTTGCCGTAGAGGTAGTCGCCGTTCTCCGAGCGGTCACCGTTCTTGGCCGCCCACGACACGACCTCCACCACCTTCGGTCGCTCGTCGTCGAGCAGGGTCAACAGCTCAGTGCGCAGGCGGGTGTAACCCGCAGGCGTGAGGTAGTTCCTGACGCCGGCAGGCAGCGGCGGCAAGGCTGGCGTGCCGTCGTCGTCAGCGCCGCTGTTGTCGCCTTCTTTCGTGAAAGCCTTGTTCACGACCGTCGATCCCCAAAGCACAACGGGCCACTCGATTGCTCGTGTGGCCCGCTGATTCGATTGGTGCGGCTGGCAGGATTCGAACCCACGACCCCTTGGTTCGTAGCCAAGTACTCTATCCAACTGAGCTACAGCCGCGAAGCCGCGAAGTATATCAGCGGCTCTGGCCGGCGCCGGGCGCTGCGACGGCTCAGTCGATAGCGCCAGCAGCTTCATGGCAGCGCGCCGCACGGGCTTCGTCGCCTTGTGCGCGCGCCAGCGCGGCGAGGCGGCGCCAGGCGGCGCGGCGAGCGCCGCTGTCGAGCGTCGGTGATGCAGCAGCGCGTTCGAGCGGAGCGCGGGCCTTGCCCCACAACTGACACTCGGCGTAGGCGCTGCCGACCGCAGCCTGCACGGCAGCCTCGCCAGGCAGCGCACGTTCAGCCGCCTCCACGCGTGGCAGCCAGTCGATCGGCAGGCCGGGCAGGTTGCCGATCAACGCGAGTGCCACCGCGTCGCGCTCGTCGCGGCCCAGTTCGACCAGATCTTGCCAAGCCGGCAGCAGCCATTGCCGGCCGCGATCAGGCGCGCCCAGGCGCGCAGCGCATTCGGCGGCACGCGCGGCGACGTGGGGATCGGCATGATCCGCGCTGTCGAGCTGCTGCCAGGCCCGCTCGAGCTGGTCGGCGTCACGCGCGGCACCCAGGACTTCGCTGGCCAGCGAGCGCAGCAGGCTCTGTGCCGCCGTGCGCGAAAACGCCTGGTGCTTGGCCAGCAGGCGCGCCGTGCGCAGGGCTTCCTCATGCTGGCCAGCCAGCCGCTGGGCCTGCAGCTTGAGCCGCAGCGCCTGGGTGCGTCGCGCCACGCCGGGTGACAACTCCGCCAACAGCGCCAGGGCGCGCGTGGCGTCGCGATCGTCGAGCGCCCATTCCGCGGCCATCAGGGGCACGCCGTCGTCATTGCCGCGTTGTGCCGGCCCGGGTTGGCGGCGCAAGCGGCGCAGCTGGGCCAATTGGCGGTCGCGTTGCGGTCGGTCCTGCAGCCGGTGCAGGCTGGCACCCCACAGCAGGTGCGCGAGCGAGCGGGTTTGCAGGTCGCCAACGAGCTCGGGCGTGGCGTCGTGGATCGCCACCGCGCGCGCGGCGGCCTTGCGGGCGCGGCTGTAGCGCGCGCCGAAATACTCGGCGAGGGCCTCGCGCAAGGCGGCTTGCGCCGCGCGCTCTCGCCGCCGCACGCGCCACTCGTGGGCACGGGCAGGCAGGCTGGCCAGCGACGCCAGCGCCCGCATCGCCAGCAGCAGCACCAGGCAGCTCAGCACCAGGGCGATGACGAACAGGTTCAGCGACACGTCCAGCCGCCAGCCGCTCCAGTACAGGCTGACCAAGCCGTCGTTGCGGCCCAGTGTGGTGGCAGCGACCACCGCGGCCACGAACAGCAGCACCAGCCAGATCACGCCACGCATGACGGACTCTCAGCGGCCGGCGGCCGCAGTGGCCAATGCGGCCAGCGTTTCGTCGGGACGCGGCACGCTGGTCTGGCGCGCCTGGGCCGACACCTGGCGCAACAACTCGCCGACCGCCACCACGCGTTTGGATCCGCGCTCGAAGTAGCGGTCGAGCGCGGACTGCGCGTCGCGGAGGTCGGACTGCGCGATCTCGAACTGGCGTGACAACAGCCCCAGCCGCGCATTGAGCAGACGCAGCTTGAGATTCTCGCGGACGAAGAACTGCTGCTCGGGCGCGACCAGCATCGCCTCGGGGTGGTCGATGCGCGTCACGCGGACCAGCGAGCGGATCTCCTCTGCGACACGGGTACTGTTGGCCTTCCACCATTGCTGTGCGCTCTCGCGCCAGTCGACGTTGGCACTGGCGGCGGGAGCCGGCGATGGCGCGCTGGCCGGCCGAGGTGCTGCAGCGGCCCTGCCGCGCGGTTCGGCCAGCGCCAACAAGGGCAGATCGTCGACCAGCCGCACGGCCTCATCCAGGCGCAAGGTCAGGCTCGAGATATCGACCAGGCCCAGCGCCTTGACACGGTCCAGATCGCGGTTGACGGCCCGCCGCACGCGCTCGAGTCGAGGTTGGTTGTAGCGGGCCAGGCGTTCGTCGGCCTGCTTGAGCGTGGCCACGAGTGGCTCGGCACTGCCGGTGAGCGCACTCTGCTGCAAGGCCACACGCACGGCGGCCTCGACGTCGGCGACCACGTTCTCGTCACGCGAGCGTGAGACCGATTGCAGCAGCTCTTCGATCTGTGAGCGCTGCATCGAGGCCTCTGCCACGCGCGCCTCGAGCAGTGCCGCCTTGGCCGCAGTTTCGCGGGCCAGATCCTGCGCCGCGCGGGCGACCACTCGCGCTTCGGCGGCTTGTGACTGGCTGTCGGCCTGGCGCTGTACCAACTCCTGCTCGAGCATCCTGACGCGGCGCTGCGTGTTCCAGGCCAGCACCAGCGCCGCCACCGTCAGCAACAGTGCCGCGACGGCCACGGCCGTCAGCCAGCGCGTGGCGGTTTGACGTGGCGCGGTGGTCATGGCGGCGTCGATCGGGGGCCGCGCGGCGTCGCTGGGGGCGGGGGCGTTCAAGGTGGCGAGGATTGTAGGCAGGCCTCGATCTGCACCAGGCTGGCCAGCACAGCGTCCAGCGTTGGTGGTGCCTCGAACACGCGGCCAAAGCCGAGCTCACGTGCGCGCTCGGCGATCCGCGGGTGCGAAGCGAGGGCCCGCGCCCGGCGCCAGTCGACACGCGGCGCCAGCCGCGGCAGGTAGCCCACTGCCTCGGCACTCGACAGCCACCAAAGGTGCGATGCCGGCTCGGCGAGGGCACGCGCGAGCCGTGCGCGGCCGGCGGCATCGGGATGCGCCGGACCGCGGTGGTATGCCTGTGTGAAATGCACTGCGGCGCCGGCGGCGCGCAGCTGCGCGGCGAGCTCGTCGCGGCCACCATCGCCGCGCAGCACCAGCACCTCGCGGCCGGTCCACGGCTCGCCCTGCAACCCGGCCCACAGCGCGGCGGAGTCGAACTGGGTTGCGTGGGACGGCGGCGCCACGCAAAGCGCGGTCGGCACACCAGCCATTTGCAGCGCTTGCAGGGTGCCGGGTCCGGTGGCGCCGGCCCGCGTGCCCGGCGGCCAACCTTGCGCGGCCAATTCGGCCGGCCGGGCGGCAAAGAAATGGCTCACGGCGTTCGGGCTCACGAACATCGCCAGCGTGTAGCGCGGCAAATCGCGCCAGGCCGCGTGCAGCGCGCTGAGATCGACCACCGCGTCGATCTCCAGCAGCGGCAGCGCCAGCGCATCCACGCCGCGGCCGCGCAGCCGTTCGACCCACGCGTCGGCCTGCGGTTGCGGCCGCGTGACGAGCAGGCAAAGGGCCATCGTGTGGCCGTCAGTCAAGGAGGTAGTCGCGCGCGCCGGCGGCGTGCAGCGTGGCCACTGCGCGGGCGCCGAGCGCCTCGGCGGCGGCCGTGTCGGTCGCGCCACCGCTGGCCTGAGCCACCAGCAACGGCCGCGTCGGCTCGCCGGCGTGGCCCAGCGCGGCGGCCAGGTGCAAGGTCTCGCCCCGCCATTGCGCATGCGCGGCCAGTGGCATCGAGCAGCTGCCGCCGAGGCCGCGCGAGACCGCGCGCTCGGCGTGCACCGCCAGCCACGTCGGTCGGTCGATCAGCGCGGCCAGGGCGTCGCGCAACTCGGCGTCGTCGGCCCGCACTTCGATGCCGAGCGCCCCCTGGCCGGCCGCGGGCAGCATCACGCGCGCTTCGAAGCGCGTGCGGATGCGGTCGGCCAGGCCCAGGCGCACGAGGCCCGCCGCGGCCAGGACGATGGCGTCGTAACGGCCCTCGTCGAGCTTGCGCAGCCGGGTGTCGAGATTGCCGCGCAGGGGTTCGATGCGCAGGTCGGGGCGTTGAGCGGCCAGTTGCGACACCCGGCGCAGGCTCGACGTGCCGACGCAGGCGCCTTGCGGCAGATCAGACAGGCTGGCATAGCGCGGCGATACCAGCGCGTCGCGCGGGTCCTCGCGTTCGAGCACGGCGGCCAGCACAAAGCCGCACGGCAGGTCCATCGGCACGTCCTTGAGCGAATGCACCGCCAGGTCTGCGTGCCCTTCTTCGAGCGCTGTCTCGAGTTCCTTGACGAACAGGCCCTTGCCGCCGACTTTGGACAGTGTGCGGTCGAGAATCTGGTCGCCACGGGTGGTCATGCCGAGCAACTTCACCGCGATGCCCAAGCGCGCGGCAAGCAGGTCGCGCACATGTTCGGCCTGCCACAGCGCCAAGCGGCTCTCGCGGGTTGCGATGGTCAATGCGCGGTGGGCGAGCGAAGGCATGGAACGATTATCGCTAGGGCTTCGGCCAGCACCGCCGTGGCCCTCGAGCCGATGCGCGCGACGTTGGTAACATCCAATTTGGTAACTTGATTACACCTCGAACCAGCTGTAGGAGCTTGCCATGGCCCGACCCAGGAATGCCGCGCGCCGCGTCGCGATCGACGGCGATGACGACGCGGCTGCGAAGAACCGCCCGCTGGTCGACGACATCCGCCTCTTGGGACGCATCCTTGGCGACGTGATCCGCGAACAGGAAGGTGCCGAGGCCTACGATCTGATCGAGCGCGTGCGCCAGCTTTCGGTGGCCTATCGCTTGAAGAAGGACGCCTCGGCCGGCCGCGTGCTCGACCGCCTGCTGAAGAACCTGTCGGGCGACCAGACGGTGAGCGTGATCCGCGCTTTCAGCTATTTCAGCCACCTGGCCAACATCGCCGAAGACCGCCACCATGTGCGCCGACGCGAGCACCACGAGGCCCAGGGCCACTTGCAGGAGGGCTCCTTGGCGATGGCCTTCGAGCGCCTGGCCGACGCCGACATCCGCGCCAGCGAGATCGCCCAAGTGCTGGCCCAGGCCTACATCTCGCCGGTGCTCACGGCGCACCCCACCGAGGTGCAGAGGAAGAGCATCCTCGACGCCGAGCGCGCGGTGGCCGAGCTGGTCGGGCATCGCGATGACCTGCACACCGATCGCGACCGCAGTGACAACGAAGCGCTGCTGCGGGCCCGTGTGACACAGCTGTGGCAGACGCGCATGCTGCGTACGGCCAAGCTGACCGTGGCCGACGAGATCGAGAACGCACTGTCGTACTACCAGGCCACCTTCCTGCGCCAGATTCCCCGCCTGTACCGCGACCTCGAGCGCGCGTTGCACGGCCATCAGGTCGCACCGTTCCTGCGCATGGGCCACTGGATCGGTGGCGACCGTGACGGCAACCCCAACGTCGGTGCGCCGACGCTGCAACTGGCACTGTCCCGGCAGTCGGAGGTGGCGCTGCGCTTTTACCTGACCGAGGTGCACGAACTGGGCTCCGAGCTGTCGATGTCACAGATGCTGGCGCCGGTAACGCCGGCCATGCTCGCACTGGCCGGGCGCTCGCCCGACCGCAACCCGCACCGTGAAGACGAACCGTACCGGCGCGCGCTGATCGGCGTCTATGCCCGCCTGGCTGCCACACTGCATGCGCTGACCGGCACCGAAGCGCTGCGCCACGCCGTTGCGCCGCAGGAACCGTACCGCTGCAGCGACGAGTTGTTGGCTGACCTGCACACCATCGAGGCTTCGCTGGTCCACCACCACGCTCAGGCCTTGATCGCACCGCGCCTGGCGCCGCTGATGCGCGCGGTGCAGGTGTTCGGTTTCCACCTCGCCACGGTCGACCTGCGCCAAAGCTCCGACCAGCACGAGGCGGTGATCGACGAGCTGCTGCGTGTGGCGCGCATCGAGCCCGATTACGCCTCGCTCGACGAAACCGCGCGACGCACGCGAGTGCTGGCACTTCTCAACGACGCGCGGCCGCTGCGCGTGATCGGCCATGCCTACAGCCAGCGCACGCAGGGTGAGCTGGCGGTGTTCGAGGCCGCGCGCGACGCACTCGGGCGCTATGGCCGCCACGCGCTGCGCCACTACATCATTTCGCACACCGAAGAAGTGAGCGATCTGCTCGAGGTGCTGCTGCTGCAAAAGGAATGCGGCCTGCTGACGGGCACGCTCGACGATGGCGCGCGGGCTGCGCTGATCGTCTCGCCGCTGTTCGAAACCATCGCCGACCTGCGCCACGCCGAGCCGATCATGCGCGGCTACTACGCGCTGCCGGGTGTGCTCGACATGGTCTTGCGCAGCAAGGTCGGCGCCTTTGCCGAGCAAGACATCATGCTCGGCTACAGCGACAGCAACAAGGACGGCGGCTTCTTCACCAGCAACTGGGAGCTCTACCGCGCCGAGACCGCGCTGGTCTCGTTGTTCGAGCCGTTGAAGCGCGAGCATGGCCTGGCGCTGCGCCTGTTCCACGGCCGCGGCGGCACCGTCGGCCGTGGCGGTGGCCCGAGCTACCAGGCGATCCTGGCGCAGCCGCCGGGCACCGTGAACGGGCAGATCCGTTTGACCGAGCAGGGCGAAGTCATCGCCTCGAAGTACGCACACCCGGAGATCGGCCGCCGCAATCTGGAGACCTTGGTCGCCGCCACGCTCGAAGCCACGCTGCTGCACCCGACCAAGACTGCACCGAAGGCGTTTCTCGACGCTGCGGCCGAGATCAGCGAGCTGAGTTTCCGGTCCTACCGCGCGCTGGTTTACGACACGCCCGGCTTTGCCGACTACTTCTTCGACGCCACGCCGATTCGTGAGATTGCCGAGCTGAACATTGGCTCGCGCCCTGCGTCGCGAAAGGCCAACCGCCGCATCGAAGACTTGCGCGCGATTCCCTGGAGCTTCAGCTGGGGCCAGTGCCGCGTGGCGCTGCCGGGCTGGGCGGGGTTCGGCAGCGCCGTCGAGCAGTGGCTCGGCGGCGGCAGCCCCAGTCAGCGCAAGACGCGGCTGGCGCTCTTGCAAAAGATGCACAAGCAGTGGCCGTTCTTTCGGACCCTGCTGTCCAACCTCGACATGGTGCTGGCCAAGAGCGACTTGCGGATCGCCGCGCGCTATGTCGAGCTGGTCGAGGACAAGCGCCTGGCCAAGAGGATCTTCGGCGCCATCCAGGTCGAATCGGCCAAGGCCGGCGCGGTGCTCTCGCTGATCACCCGTGAGCCGCACCGGCTGGCGTCCAACGCCGCGCTGGCGCGGTCGATCGAGCACCGCTTCCCGTACCTGGACCCGTTGAATCACCTGCAGGTCGAGCTGATGCGCCGCTATCGCCAGCGCAAGGAGGGCGATCCTGCGAACGAGCGCGTGCGGCGCGGCATCCACATCTCGATCAACGGCATTGCGGCGGGCTTGCGCAACACTGGCTGACCTGCCGAGCTCATCCGCTCCCCAGCGCCTCGCGCACCGCGCCCAATTGCCGCCGCGACACGGCCAGCCACTCGTCGACCGGCGCCACCTGCACGGCCCAACCGATCTCATTGCCGCTGGCATCGTCGTCGTGCTCGGCCATGCGCCGGCGCTCGAGCAGGCGCACGGCGTCGCGAGCGACCAGCGC
>Ga0315287_10001954_pt1 | contig 19317 bp, 17 predicted proteins | sample YL17G11_0_MG_FD_205037 | JGI IMG/M metagenome (GOLD analysis project Ga0315287, IMG submission 205037) | Sediment microbial communities from Yellowstone Lake, YNP, Wyoming, USA - YL17G11_0 | ecosystem: Environmental > Aquatic > Freshwater > Lake > Sediment | place: USA: Wyoming | collected...
CCTTCCTGCCCCGTATCGGGCCGGTCGCCCTCTACGGGCTCCTGTTCACCATCGTGGTGCTCTTCGCCCTCCAGGGCGAGCAGATCACCGAGAACCCCCTCGACGTCGCACGGGTCGCCATCCCACTCCTCGTGTACTTCGCCCTCATGTGGGGTGGCGCGTTCCTCACGGGCCACCGCCTCGGACTGTCCTACGAACGCAATGCCTCGGTCGCGTTCACCGCGGCCGGGAACAACTTCGAACTGGCCATCGCCGTCGCCATCGCCGTGTTCGGCGTCACCTCCGGCGAGGCCCTCGCCGGGACCATCGGGCCCCTCATCGAGGTCCCCGCCCTCGTCGCTCTCGTCTACGTGTCGCTCTGGGCGAAGCGCCGGTTCTACCCGGCTGCAGACGCGGTCACGACGAGCTGGCCGGAACGCCCTTCCCCGCGGCCCACGCCGACGTGAGCGCCATGCGCTCGGCCGCCGGTGGGTGGCTGGCCTGGAGGCGCTTGACCAGCCCGGGTTCGAGGTCGGCCAGGTTCTTGGTGTGCAGGCCCCGCTGCATGTCGAGCATGGTCTGGGGCTGCTCCAGCAGGTCGAGGGCCTCGATGTCGGCCTGACGCTCGAAGGCCCGCGACACCCAGGCCGTGAGCAGGCCCAGCAGCCCGAAGCCGACCTGGGCGGCCAGCACCAGCAGGGGCAGGGCGGTGGGCTGGCCGACCAGCGGGATGTCGCCGGTGGTCACCACCCCGGCCTGATCGAAGATCCAGTCCCAGCCACTGAAGACCTTCAGCCCGGCGAACAGCGCCAGCAGGAGCAGGGCGATCACCGGGAGCTGCTTGCGGAGGTGCTTCAGTCGCCAGTGGCCGATCTCGTGGGCCACGACCTGCTCCACGACCTCGGGGGGGTGCTCCAGCAGGGTGTCGAACAGCACGACCCGGCGGGTGGCCCCGAGACCGGCGACGTAGGCGTTGTCCCGCCGCGAGCGCTTGCTCTCGTCGGCCACGTAGGTCCCGGAGACCTGCACGCCGGCGATCTCGGCGATGCGGTCGACCCGGGCGTTCATGTCGTCGTCGTCGAGCGGCGTGAAGGTGTTGAAGATCGGGGCGATCACGACCGGGTAGAGGAAGCCCAGGCCGATGGTGAACACGACCATCACCAGCCAGCCCCAGAGCCACCACGCCGGGGTGGTGCGAATGACCGCCATCAGGGGGAGGAGCAGCACCACGTTGATGACGAACCCGAGCACGATGCCCTTGGCCAGGTCGGCGGCGAAACCCCGCTCGGTCTGGGTCGACAGCTCCCACTCCCGGTCGTGACGCAACTCCAGCCACGCGTCGAAGGGGGCGGCGACCACCGTGCTGATCACGTCCAGGAGGGCCACGACCACGATCAGCTGCAGCACCCAGTTGGTGATGTCGAGGGCGTCGACGAGGCGGGGGGCGACGTCGGCGAACACCACGGACAGCAACACGACGGTGGAGATCGCGACCCGGGCCATCCGGGCTCGGGACACGGGCTTGCGGTAGCGGCGGGCCCGGTCCAGCTCGTCGGCCGAGAACCAGTCGTCGGGCCGGTTCGGCACGCGCCACCAGAGCGAGGGCAGACGCGGCGTCGCGGGGGTCTCGGTCGTCAAGGTCGGGCCACTCCCTCGAGGTGGTCGTCGAGCGCCTGGATGACCTCGACGTCGGCCGAGCGGGTGACCTTACGCCGGGCGAAGGCCGGCGACAGCCAGACCACCTCATCCACCTCGTCGTTGGCCACGAAGGCGCCCTGCGGCGCGCTCAGCTCGAAGTAGCGGACCTCCTTGGGCCGGCCCTTGCGGTCGGCGTAGTGCGATGTGGCCAGATGGGGGCCGAGCGAACCGGTGAGCCCCGTCTCCTCTTCCACCTCGCGCCGAGCCCCGTCCTCCCAGCTCTCGGTCGGATCCAGCTTGCCCTTCGGCAGTGACCAGTCGTCGTAGCGGGGCCGGTGCACGAGCAACACCTCGATCCCTTCCCCGGCGGCGCGCCAGACGACGCACCCTGCCGCCCTCACGGACCGGTCGCTCAAGTCCGGGCCCGGTGCAGTTCCTGGAGGCGGAGGTGGGTGTCCACCCGGCCGGTGCCCGGTGGCGGCGACCAGTCCCCTTCGGGGCCGAGGGTCCAGGCCAGCGTGTCGTCGGCCAGGTTGACCTGCAGTACCTCCATCAACCGCTGCTGCAGCGAAGGGGTGTCGATGGGGGCCAGGGCCTCGACCCGGCGGTCGAGGTTGCGAGGCATCCAGTCGGCCGAGCCGATGTACCACGCGGCCTGTCCCGGACCGTGGCCGTTGACGAAGCAGAAGATGCGCGAGTGCTCGAGGTACCGACCCACGATGGAACGGACCCGGATGCGCTCGGACAGCCCCGGCACCCCGGGGCGCAGACAGCAGATGCCCCGGATGACCAGGTCGATCTCCACGCCGGCCGACGACGCCTCGTAGAGATCCTCGATGATCGCGGGGTCGACCAGCGAGTTCATCTTGGCCAGGATCCGGCCCCGGCCGGGACCGGCCTCGATCTCCTGGCGGATGAGCCGTCGGATGCCGGTGCGCATCGAGTCGGGCGCCACCAGGAGGCGCTGGTAGTCGATGTCCCGGGCGTAGCCGGTCAGGTAGTTGAACAGGTGGGTGAGGTCGGCGCCGATCTCGGGGTCGGCCGTGAGCAGGCCGCAGTCCTCATAGATCCGGGCCGTCCGGCTGTTGTAGTTCCCGGTGCCGACGTGGCAGTAGCGGACCATCCCGCCCTGCTCCTCGCGGACCACGAGGGTGGTCTTGGTGTGGACCTTCAGGCCGAGCAGGCCGTAGGCCACGTGGACGCCGGCCTTCTCCAGCCGGCGGGCCCAGCCCACGTTGGCCTGCTCGTCGAAGCGGGCCTTCAACTCGACGAGAGCGGCGACCTGCTTGCCCGACTCGGCCGCCCGGATGAGGGCGTCCACGATCGGGCTGTCACCGTCCGTGCGGTAGAGGGTGAGCTTGATGGCCCGGACCTTGGGATCGTCGGCCGCCTGATCGATGAACTCCTCGACCGTCCCGGCGAACGAGTCGTAGGGGTGGTGCAGCAGCACATCGCCGTGGCGCAGGACCCGGAAGATCTTGACCTCGCCTTCGTCGCCGGCCAGTCGCGGCGGGATCACGCCGGACCAGGCGTCGTCCTTCAGGTCCGGACGATCGAGGCTGAGCAGCGACCAGAGGCCACTGAGGTCCAGGGGGCCGGTGACGACGTAGAGGTCGTCGTCGTCGAGGTCCAGCTCCCGTTGCAGCAGGTCCCGGACCTCGTGGGTGACCGTGGTCTCCAACTCGAGGCGGACGGCCTTGCCGAACCGGCGCCGGCGCAGCTCGATCTCGACCGCGGCGAGCAGATCGTCGGCCTCCTCGTCCTCCAGGGTCAGGTCGGCGTTGCGGGTGACCCGGAAGGGGTGGTGCTCGACCACCTCCATGCCCGGGAAGAGGTGGTGGAGATGGGCGGCGATGACCTGCTCGAGGGGCACGAAGCGCTCACCGTCGGGCATGACCACGAAGCGGGGCAGCAGCGGCGGCACCTTGACCCGGGCGAAGCGGCGCAGTCCCGACTCCCGGTCGTGGACCACGACGGCCAGGTTCAAGGACAAGTCGGAGATGTACGGGAAGGGATGCCCGGGGTCGACGGCCAGGGGGGTGAGCACGGGGAAGATGAGCTCGTCGAACTGGGTCCCGAGGTACTCGAGGTCGTCGTCGTCCAGCTCGCTCCACGACGAGAAGCGGACCCCGGCGTCGGCGAGCGCCGGCACGATCTCGGCGAGGAAGACCTGCTCCTGGCGAGCCAGGAGCTTGCTGACCCGTTCGCGGATCTCGCCCAGCTGTTGACCGGCCGTGCGGCCGTCGGGGGTCCGCATCGTCACCGACCCGGCGACCTGGTCCTTCAGGCCCGCGACCCGGACCTGGAAGAACTCGTCCATGTTCTGGGCGAAGATGGCCAGGAACTTGGCTCGCTCCAGCAGCGGGATCGTGGCGTCCTCGGCCATCGCCAGCACGCGGGTGTCGAAGTCCAGCCACGACAACTCGCGGTTCAGGAAGCGGTCAGCCCCGGTGTCGTCCACGCCCGCCATCGTACGGGCGGGTCACGACTCAGGAGGGGCGGGCCCCCAGGTCCGTCTCCTCGTCCTCGTCGTAGCCGAGGTCCCAGTCGATGAGGAGCAGCTCGCGCTCGGCGTCACGGTTCACCCGCTCACGGTTGCGCCGGAACTGCGGGTCGTGCGGGGGCAGGAGCACCAAGCGGGCGTTGACCCGGTCCCGGAAGGCGTCGATGACCGCCCGATCGCCGAAGTCCGAGCGGATCTCCCAGTGCGGGGCGACCGGCCCGAGGTACACGATCTTCACCGCGCCACGGGGCGGCTCGGTCTCGAGCGAGGGTTCGACGACGTTCGACATCGTTTTCGAGGCTACCGGGAACCAAAGCTCGCCGGCCGCCGTGGAAGAGGGTGACCGGAGGTATTGCCAGGCCCATGCGCCCCGCCGAGGAAACCGAAACCGAAACCGACTGGATGGCGTACGGCCACTGCGCCCATCGACCGCCCTCGCTGTTCTTCCCCAGCGACGGGGTCGGGGTCGACGTGGCCCGGCGCATCTGCGCCGACTGCCCCGTCAAGGACCTCTGCCTCGAGTACGCCTTGACCAATCGCATCGACCACGGCGTGTGGGGAGGCTGCTCGGAGCGCGAGCGCCGCCGCATCCTCAAGCGTCGCCGCCAGGAGGCCGAGGCCGAGGCGACCGCCCGGGCCTGATGCCTTGATTGCCGTCCCGGCGGCTCTGGTCCTCGCCCATGACGGGTGTGAGGGCGACCGCGACGGGTCCCGGTCGCCCGGCCCGCCCCCGTGGTCGCCTCGGTTCCCGGTCGCTCGTCAACCCAGGCCGAAGGCGTCGACCAGGTCGTCCATGGCGTCGCCGATGCGGCGGGCCAGGCCCAGCCGACGGGCGTCGGGGAGGTCGGCCACGATCGCGGCCAGCGTCTCGGGCCCGAGGTCGGCCACGTCGCCCATCAGGACGTAGACGACGTCGGCCCGGCGCACGATCACCGCACCGTCGTCGGTCCGCCAGGCGTCGACGCCGTCGACCGCCACGGGGGTGACGTCGTCGGCCATGGCGTCGTCGGCCATGTCCCCCGCCTGCTCGAAGACCGACAGGTAGTGGCCGTCGGCGGCGTAGACGACCTGGACGACGTCGTCGGGGTGGAGCACCGCCGTCCCCCGCTGCATCCCGCCCAACTCCTCGGGAGCCTGGTAGGGCGCCGGTACCTCGTCGCCCTCCATCCGCCCGCGCAGCGACTGCACGTCGACGGTCAAGACCGTGGCGTGGCGGTCGGCCAGGAGCGCCATCTCGGGGTCGACGTGGCCGGTGATGCCGGTCACGTGGGCGACGACGACCGCCCCGGCCACGCCGGCGGCGGCCAGTCCGGCGCCGGCGATGATCCGGGCCCGGCGCCGGCGGGTGCGGATCAGGTCGTCGAAGAACCCGTCGGGAGGCGCCACCTCCGGTAGGTCGGCCAGGAGGCGCCGAACGGCCTCATCCTCCTCCGGTCCCTCGGCGGGGCCCGCCCGGTCCTCCGGCTCGGTCACGACAGGGCCTCGACGGCGGCCCGGAGGCGGGCCCGGCCCCGGTGGATACGGGAGCGGACGGTCCCCACGGGGACGTCCAGGGCCACGGCGATCTCCTCGTAGCTGAAGTCGAGCACGTCGCAGAGCACGACGGCGGTGCGGTAGTCCTCGGGCAGGTCCCGCAGGGCGTCCTGCAGGTGGTCGGGCAGCACGGCGGCGTCCAGGGCCTCGGAGGCCGAGGCCGACGAGGGCAGGACCCGCTCGGGGTTCTCCTCCGGCAGGGGGTCGGTGGGCCGGCGCTTCTGGCGGCGCACCCGGTCCAGGAAGGCGTTGGTGGTGATCCGCGACAGCCAGGCCTCCATGGAGCCCGGCTGGTAGGTCGCCAGCCCTCGTTGCACCCGTAACAGCACGTCCTGCACCAGATCCTGCGCGTCGTCGTGATTCATGGTGAGCCGGTAGGCCACCGTGTAGAGGAACCGCCCGTAGTGACGGGCGACCTCTTCCCAACTCGGCACCTGGTCGGCGCGAGGCGGTGGTGGCGAGGGGCTCGACATGGGAACGACGCCGGGGCGCGCCCGGTTCCCGGTCGAGGCTAGCGATCCGTCAGGACCAGGCTGAGGACTCCGGGGAGTCGGTCAGGCGGTGGGGGACGAATCGTCGCTCTCGGTCGACGTCGTGGTCTCTTCCGAGCCCTTCTTGAACTCGGACTGGGCCTTGCCCAGCGACCGGGCGAGCTGCGGCAGCTTGGCGCCGCCAAAGATCACCAGGATGATGAGGAGCACGATGATGAGTTCGGGTGCACCGAGGTTCACATCTGCGAGCGTACCGTCGGCCGACGACGGCCTGCGGTCATGGGTCAGGAGGCGGCGGGCATGCTCGAGTGCATCGTGAACGTGAGCGAGGGCCGGGACCCCGACGTCCTCGACGCCGTGCGGGACGCCGGGGGCGGCGACCTGCTCGACGAGCACGTCGATCCCCACCACCACCGGTGCGTCCTCACCACCGTGGGTGAGGCGGCCGCCCGGCGGATCGCCCGTGTGGCGGTCGAACGCATCGACCTCCGCGCCCATGACGGCGTGCATCCCCGGCTGGGGGCCGTCGATGTCGTGCCCTTCGTGGCCCTCGAGGGGTCCGAACCGGCCGACGCCTGCGGCGCCCGGGAGCGGTTTGCGACCTGGATCGCCGACGAGCTCGCCGTGCCCGCCTTCCGCTATGGGGATGGCGAGGCGGTGCCGACGCTGCCCGAGGTGCGCCGGCGGGCCTTCGTGGACCTGGCGCCCGACACGGGGCCCGACCGGCCCCACCCCACGGCCGGGGCGGTGGCCGTGGGCTGTCGGCCGCCGCTGGTGGCCTACAACCTCTGGCTGGCGGAACCGGACCTGGTCCTCGCCCGCGACGTGGCGGCGGCCGTGCGGGGGGACGGCATCCGGGCCCTCGGCCTCGCCGTCGGGGAGCGGGTGCAGGTGTCGATGAACCTGATCGATCCCGACCGGGTCGGCCCGGCGGTGGCCTACGACCGGGTGGCGGCGCGGGCCCGGGTGGACCGCGCGGAACTGGTGGGGCTGCTGCCCCGGCGGGTGCTGGCCGCGGTGGCGACCGACCGTTGGCCGGAGCTGGACCTGGCCGAGGACCGGACCGTGGAGGCCCGCCTCGACCGTCGACGGGCCTGAGCGCCCAACGCGCTCAGGCGGTGTGGACGGTGATGGTGGCGGCTTCCCGGGCGATGGCCCGTTGGCGACGGATGCGCCGACGCTCACGCTCGCTCATGCCGCCCCAGATGCCGAACTTCTCGCCGTTGTTCAGCGCGTACTCCAGGCACTCGTCGCGCACGACACAGCCCCGGCAGACCTCCTTGGCCTCACGGGTTGACGCGCCGCGCTCCGGGAAGAAGAGATCCGGGTCGACGCCCAGGCAGTTGGCGTACTCCTGCCATGTCAGGTCCTCGTTGTCATCGAAGATCGATCTCACTGGTGTGCCTCCTTGTTGGCGCACCGCCCGTTGCTTCCCCAAGCGTTCGATGCCGTTGCGGTGATCGGGTCCACCCGTCCGGGACACCGCTGTAATTACACTTCTGTCATCATTCCACCGGATGACCCCCGGACGCAAGGCCACGTCGGGGAAATCTGTGCTGACCTGCGTGTTCGTGCGGCGCCGTGGCGGTGCCGTCGGGGATCAGGCGGAGCGGCGTCCGCCGGTGCGGCCCCGGACCATGGCCCGCTTCTGCTCGATGAAGTCGACCAGGACGTAGTCCCCGAGGGTCTCGGGGGTGGTGAAGAAGGCCCGGCCCTGGTTGAAGCGGGTGAGGCGCTCGACGAACTCCTTGAGGTGCGCGTTCGGGTCGAGCATGAAGGTGTTGATGCGGATGTTCTCCTTGGTGCACTTGGCCACTTCGCGCATGGTGGCCTCCACCGTCTCCCGCACCGGGGGGTAGTTGAAGTAGACGTCGCCGCTGGGCTGGATGTGGGCGGTGGGCTCGCCGTCGGTGATCATGATGATCTGCTTGGTCCCCGACTGGCGGGCCAGCATCCGGCGGCTGAGCTGGAACCCGTGCTGCATGTTGGTGCCGTACACGAAGTCCCAGGACACCTCGGGCAACTGCTCGGGGGTGAGCACCCGGGCCACCTCGCTGAAGCCGACGATGCCCAGGAAGTCCCGGGGGAACCGGCTCGAGATCAGCGAGTGCAACGCCATCGCCACCTTCTTGGCGGGCAGGAAGTTGTCCCGCATCGGCATCGACAGCGACAGGTCGAGCATCAGCACGGTGCTGGAGCGCACGAGGTGCTCGGTGCGCTCGACCTCGAAGTCGTCGGGGATCAGCCGCACCGGCGTGCCCTTGCCCTGACGACCGACGGCATTGCGCACCGTGCGTTCGATGTGGAGGTTGAAGGGGTCGCCGAACTCGTAGGGCTTGGTGTCGTGGGCCCGTTCGTGGCCGCTGCCCAGCCGCTCGACCTGATGGCCCCCCATCTTGTCCACCGACAGGCGCTTGAAGAGGTCGGCCAGGGCGTTCTGGCCGATGCGACGCATGCCCTTGGCCGTCAGCTCGAACCGACCGTCCTTGGTCTCGATCAGCCCCGCCTCCTCGAGCAGACGGGCCAGTTCGGCCAGCTTCTCCAGGCTCTCGGCCGTCTCCTCGCCCAGGTGCTCCTTGACCTTGTCGAGATCGACCTCGGCCAGCGCCCCCGGAGCCGTGGCGTTGCGCAGCAGGTTCTCGAGCTGGTCCAGGTCGCCGAGCTGCTCCATGAGGGAGACGGCCTCGCCGAAGCCGAGCGGGTCCTGGCCGGACAGGTCATAGCGCCGGTTCCAGTTCATGTCCGGGAAGGCGTCCTGCAGGTTCTGACCGAGCTGGTCGACCTGCCAACGCAGGTCCATGTCCTCCAGGAGCTGGTCGGACAGGCTCTGGAGCTGGGCCCGCTGCTCGGGCGTCATCGAGTTGAGCATCGCCTGCATGGCGGCCATGCGCTGGGCCATGAGCTCCAGGAGCTCGTCGAGGCTCTGGGGGTTCTCGGGGAAGAAGTCACCGAAGCGCTCCATGAACCCGTTGAAGTCGGGCTCCTCGCCGCGGGCCCGCTGCTCGAGCATCGTGTTGAGCTCGGCCAGCATGTCCTTCATGCGGGCCATGTCCTCCGGCGACATGTCCTGCATCGAGCCCGAGACCTGATCGACGAAGCGCTGCATCAGCTGCTCGCGCAGCCGGTCCAGCAGCTCCTCGAACTTCTCGCGGGCCTCCGAGGACGTGAACTCGTACTCCTGCAGCGACTTCACCTGGCCGGCGAGGTCCGGGGGGAGCAGGTCGAGGTCCATCCCCCGCTGCTGGACGACCTCCTCGGTGACCTCCTGGCGGCGTTGGTCGCCCGACTCGGCCGCCTCCCGGGCCATCTCCTGCAGCGAGGCCCGCTCGCGTTCGACGACCTCCCGGAGCTCGTCGGCGATCTCGTCGTAGACCCCGCCGAGGTCGTGCTGGTCCAACATCTCCCGGCGCTGTTCACGCAGCCGCTCCATGATCTCCCGCAGGCCCTGGAGGTGCTCGCCGTCGGGGGTGTCGAAGCCCGACTGGAGCATGCGCCGCAGGGCGGCGTTGAGGTCCCCGTGGTAGAGGAGGTCGTCGGTGATCTCGGCCATCACCTCGTCGGCGCCGAACTCGAACCCGACCTGGGTGCCGTCCCAGCGCGAGTAGCGGAACCGGGGCCGACCCGCAGTGCGCCGGAAGAGGGGCATCGGGCGCAGGCTACCCACGGATCCGTACGGCCACGGATGCGACCGTCGTCAGGGGACGCTCGTGACCCCTGCGGCGCTCGACGCCAGGCAAACCCCGCGATCGCCCATCCCGACGGTCGTCAACCGGTCGAGCGCGCGGACCGTCCGGCCGAGCCAACCGTGCCGTCCACGGGGCTGCAACTGCAGATGATTGACCTCCAACGGACCCCTGCTGAAGAGCGCGCGGTGGTCTCGACCTGAGGTGAGGACATGACCGCCCCCCAGCAGCAGGAGCAGTTCATCGCCTGAATAGGTCACCTGTGCCCCGCTCAAGGTCAGGTCGCGGGAGAACCGCACCACAAACGGCCCCTCGGCGTCCGACACCGACAGATCGGCTAGGGCTCGCCGGAACTCCACACTGCTCCTGACCACCAAGGGCGCCGTGACCCAACCCTGTGACCGGACCGGCGTGCCGGCGGGCATGAACCAGTCGTCGTCCCCGCCCCAGTAGGTCGGCGCCGATCGCTCCTCGTTGTCCTGCCAGAACGCCATGGGGCCGATCGGCTGCCGGTTGTCCGCCATGTTGAAGCGATCCAACGTCGCTTGTTCGTCGTAATGGAGGTGGATGTTCGCCGCCTGCGTGGAGCCGACGACGCCGATCACCTGACCGCGTTCGACACGCTCACCCACCGCCACCACGGAGGCGCTCAGGTGCTTGTAGACGCTGTAGGGGCCATCGGAGTGCTCGATGGCGACGAACCGGCCTGGACGACCACAGTAGGCCGTCTCTGCCGGGCACCCGTCCGGGTCGCCGTCACCCTCGATCTCCTCGTCGACGACGACCACCACGCCAGGGCCAGCAGCGCGGACGGGAGTCCCCGGGGCCAGCTTGAAGTCGATCGCCGGCCACGGGTGATCGGTCCCGGACAAGCAGTTCCGGAAGGTGCATCCCACGACGGCCGGGCCCAGGAACGGCAGCGACTCGGGCACCTCGGGCCCGTCGGCGGCAGCCGGGGCGGCGGCGATCATGGTCAGGGCGAGGGCGATCGCCAGGCGTCGCACCTGAACGCCGACCCGTCGCTCGGTCCGGAAGATCAGCAGAGACCTCATTCGTCGATGTTCGTCCTGAACGGGGCGCCTGGGCCCGACGCCTAGCCGCGGCTGCGGTAGGTGGCCCTCCCGCCGGCGGCCTCCTTGTTGAGGCGCTTGGAGAGGTGCAGGCCCTCGAGGACGAACTCGACGGCGGAGGCCACGGTGGCCGGTGACTCGTCCTCGGTGAGGCGGTTCACGGCCTCCCGTAGCGCCGGGAGCTCGGCGGCCAATTCGGCGTAGGCGGCCGAGCTGATGTCCTCGCCGGCGTCGACCGCCCGCTCCTCGAAGGCGTCGAGCACCCCGGCCAACTCGCCCAGGTCGAAGGTCTCCCGGAAGCAGGTCAGGACCGCACCGCGCAGGAGCTGGTCGATGATCTGGCCGTCGCGCCCCTCCTCGAGGGTCTCGATCTCGATCTTGCCCGAGGTCGAGGAGGCCAGCGCGTCCAGGTCGGTGATGCGGGGCACGACGTCGGTCTCGCCGTGGCGCAGCGCCCGCCGGGTGGCGTTGGCCACCAGCACCTCCATGTTGGCCACGGTCAGGCGCACCGACACGCCGGAGGACTGGTTCACGTGGGGGCTCTCGCGGGCCAACTGCGAGAGGGTGGCCACGATCTCGGCCATGAACTCGGGCACCTCCACCCGCACGCCGTCCACAGCGAAGGGTCGGGCCTCCTGGCGGGCGATGGCCACCTCGGTCTCGACGTCGAGCGGGTAGTGGGTGCGGATCTGGCTGCCGAAGCGGTCCTTCAGCGGGGTGATGATCCGCCCCCGGTTCGTGTAGTCCTCGGGGTTGGCGGAGGCGACCAGCAGCACGTCGAGCGGGAGGCGGATCTTGTAGCCGCGGACCTGGATGTCGCGCTCCTCCAGGACGTTGAGCAGGCCGACCTGGATGCGCTCGGACAGGTCGGGCAGCTCGTTGATGGCGAAGATGCCCCGGTTGGTGCGGGGCACCAGGCCGTAGTGCATCGTCAGCTCGTCGGAGAGGTAGCGGCCCTCGGCCACCTTGATGGGGTCGACCTCGCCGATGAGGTCGGCGATGGAGGTGTCCGGCGTGGCCAGCTTCTCGCCGAAGCGGTCGTCGCGGTGCACCCACTCGATCGGCGTGTCCTCACCGTGATCGGCGATCAGGTCCCGGGCGTGGCGGGACACCGGGTCATAGGGGTCGTCCAGGATCTCCGAGCCGGCCACGATCGGCAGCCACTCGTCGAGCAGGTCGGTCAACGAGCGGATCATGCGGGTCTTGGCCTGGCCCCGCTCCCCCAGGAAGATGATGTCGTGACCGGCCAGGACGGCGTTCTCCAACTGGGGCAGCACCGTCTCCTCGTAGCCCAGCACGCCCTCGACCACGGGCTCGCCGGCCAGGATGCGGGCCACGGCGTTGCGCCGCACCTCCTCCTTCACGGGCACGGATTCCCAACCGGACTCGCGGAGTTGACCGATGGTTGCGGCACGAGACGACATAGCTGGCAACCTACCCGGGTGAATCTGCCGGCGGACTGGCGGGTGGCCCCGACCGACCCCCTCCTCGAACGGGACTTCGCCGACCCGGAGCTGGACGACTCGGGCTGGCAGCCCGTCACCGTCCCCGGGCACTGGCGTAGCACCCCGGCCTTCGCCGAGGCCGACGGGCCACTGCTCTACCGGGTCCCCTTCTCCGCCGACCGGCCCGCCGATGGCGACCGGGCCTGGCTGGTGTTCGACGGCGTCTTCTACCAGTCCGACGTGTGGCTGGACGGCGGCTACATCGGCGACACCGAGGGCTACTTCTTCGGCCACACCTTCGAGGTCACCGACCAGCTGCGCGACCGGGCCGAGCACCTCCTCGCCGCCCAGGTCGTCTGCTCGCCTCCCGGGGACCGCACGGCCAAGCGCAGCCTCACCGGGGTCTTCCAGCACTGGGATTGCATCGACCCCGATCTGAACCCGGGCGGGATCTGGCGCCCCGTGCGCCTCGAACGGACCGGGCCGATTCGGCTCCGGCGACTCTCAGTGGTCTGCGCCGAGGCGGGTGGCGAGTCGGCCACCCTGCGCTTCCGGGCCATCGCCGACACCGCCGCGCCCGGCATCGTGAAGATCGTCACGACCGTGGCCGAAGGCGACACGGCCACCGAGCCCTACACCGAGGAGCTCAGCCTCGCCGCGGGCGAGAACCAGCTCGACTGGCAGGTCATCGTCGCTGACCCGAAGCTCTGGTGGCCCTGGGCCCTCGGCGACCAGGACCGCTATGACATCACCGTCGAGGCCATCGCCGAGGACGGAGCCGTCAGCCACACGCTGGAGCGGCGGGTCGGCCTGCGCTCGCTGGTGTTCGACGACTGGCAGCTGTCGGTCAACGGCGAGCGCCTGTTCCTCAAGGGGGCCAACCTGGCCCCCACCCGGGCCCTGCTGGGCGAAGCCACCGACGACGACGTGGTTCGAGACATCGACCTGGCCCGCGAGGCCGGCCTCGACCTCGTGCGGGTCCATGCCCACGTCGCCACCCCGGCCCTCTATGACCGGGCCGACGAGCGGGGGATGCTCGTCTGGCAGGACCTGCCCCTCCAATGGGGCTACGCCCGCTCGGTGCGCAAGCAGGCCGTGCGCCAGGCCCGGAAGGCCGTCGAGATCCTCGGCCACCATCCCTCGATCGCGGTCTGGTGCGGGCACAACGAGCCACTGGCCCTCGACGTGACCACGGCCCAGATGGCCGACCCGGCCGTGCTGGCGCGCACGGGGCTCAAGAGCGCCCTGGCCATGGAGCTGCCCACCTGGAACAAGACCGTGCTGGACCGCTCCATCAAGCGGGCCTTGGAGAAGGCCGACGGCTCCCGGCCGGTCATCCCCCACAGCGGCGTCTGGCCCCACCTCCCCCGCCTCGACGGGACCGACAGCCACCTCTACTTCGGCTGGTACCACGGTGACGAGCGGGACCTCCCCCGCTTCGCCGCCACGTTGCCCCGCATGGTCCGCTTCGTGACCGAGTTCGGGGCCCAGGCGGTCCCCGACAGCACCGGCTTCCTCGAGCCCGAGCGGTGGCCGGACCTGGACTGGGAGCGCCTGGAGGGCCACCACTGCCTGCAGCGGGCCTTCCTCGACCGCCGGGTGCCCGAGGCCGACCACCCCACGTTCGAGGGATGGCGGGCCGCGACCCAGGCCTACCAGGCCATGGTCATCCGCCACCACGTCGAGGAGCTGCGCCGGCTCAAGTACCGACCCACGGGCGGGTTCGTCCAGTTCCTTCTCACCGACGCCCAACCCGGTGTGACCTGGTCGGTCCTGGACCACGAGCGGGTGCCCAAGGCGGGCTACGAGGCCCTGCTGGAGGCCTGTCGCCCCGTCATCGTCGTGGCCGACCGGATGCCCGCGGAGGTCCGTCCCGGCGACGACCTGGACCTCGACGTCCACGTGGTCAGCGACCTGCGCATCCCGCTCGTGCGGGCCTCGGTCACCGCGGAGCTGGCCTGGCCCGGCGGTCACCGGTCCTGGCACTGGGGCGGTGAGGTCACGGCCGACACGTGCGTGCGCATCGGCCGGGTCGAGGCCGAGGTCCCCGACCTCGCCGGCGAGATGGTCCTGGACCTCACGCTGACCGCCGGCGACGTGACCGCCACCAACCGCTACACCACCGTCATCGCCCGGTGATCCGGGCCGGGCGGCGACTTCGCCGGGCCGATCCGGGCGTGCGAGGATCACGGCCGTGAACGTCCACCATCACAGCTACGACGCGGTGATCGTCGGGGCGGGCGGTGCGGGCCTGCGGGCGGCCATCGAGGTCGCCGGGAAGTGCCGGGTCGCCGTCCTGACCAAGCTCTACCCGACCCGCTCCCACACCGGCGCCGCCCAGGGGGGCATGTGCGCCGCCCTCGCCAACGTCGAAGAGGACTCCTGGGAGTGGCACGCTTTCGACACGGTCAAGGGCGCCGACTACCTGGGTGACCAGCCCGCCATCGAGATCATGTGCCGGGAGGCCATCGACGCCGTCGTCGAACTCGAGCACTTCGGGCTGCCCTTCAACCGTACGCCCGAGGGCAAGATCGACCAGCGTCGCTTCGGCGGCCACACCCGCAACCACGGCGAGGCCGCCGTGCGGCGGGCCTGTTACTCGGCCGACCGCACCGGCCACATGATCCTCCAGACGCTCTTCCAGCAATGCGTCAAGCGCGACGTCACCTTCTTCAACGAGTTCCAGGTGCTGGACATGGTCTTCGCCGACGACCCGGGCACCCCGGCCGGGCGGCGGGTGGCCGGCGTGATCGCGTACGAGATGGCCACGGGCGACCTCCACGTGTTCACGACCAAGGCCGCCCTCTTCGCCAGCGGTGGATTCGGGCGCATGTTCAAGATCTCGTCCAACGCCGTCAGCCTCACCGGCGACGGCCCCGGCCTGCTCTACCGCCGGGGCATCCCCATGCAGGACATGGAGTTCTTCCAGTTCCACCCGACCGGGATCTACAAGCTCGGCATCCTGTTGTCCGAGGCGGCTCGCGGCGAGGGCGGCATCCTGCGCAACGTCGACGGCGAGCGCTTCATGGAGCGCTACGCCCCGACCGTGAAGGACCTGGCCCCCCGGGACATGGTGTCCCGCTCGATCATGACCGAGATCCGCGAGGGCCGGGGCGCCGGCGCCGACAAGGACATGGTCTACCTGGACCTCACCCACCTGCCGCCCGAGCAGATCGACGAGAAGCTCCCCGACATCACCGACTTCGTGCGGACCTACCTGGGGATCGAGCCCAAGAAGGACCCCATCCCCATCCAGCCCACGGCCCACTACGCCATGGGCGGCATCCCCACCAACGTCGACGGCCAAGTGGTCATCGACGCCGACAACACCGTGCTCCCCGGCCTCTACGCCGCCGGCGAGTGCGCCTGCGTCTCGGTCCACGGCGCCAACCGACTCGGCACCAACTCGTTGCTCGACATCGTGGTCTTCGGCCGTCGAGGGGGCCGGGACATGGCCCGCTTCGTCATCGACGCCGACCAGCCCGAGCTGGCCCCCGAGCCCGAGGCCGAGGTGCTCGCCCGCATAGAGAAGATGAAGGCCGGCGCCGGCGACGCCAACACGGCCGACCTGCGGACCCGCCTCCAAGCCGAGATGACCGCCAACGCGATGGTCTTCCGCACCGAGGAGAGCCTGGCCCACGCCACCGAGGTCATCGACGAGCTGACCGAGGAGTACGAGCAGGTGTCGATCGACGACAAGGGCCAGGTGTTCAACTACGACCTGACCGAGGCCCTCGAGCTGGGCTACCTGATCGAGCTGGCCAAGGTCACCGTGGCCAGCGCCCGGGCCCGCACCGAGAGCCGGGGCGCCCACTTCCGCGACGACCACCCCTTGCGGGAGGACGAGCACTGGATGAAGCACACCCTGGCCACCCGCAAGGACGACGGCGGTGTGCACCTCGGCTACAAGCCGGTCATCGGCGGCAACTACGAGCCCATGGAGCGCAAGTACTGATGCAGGTCGAGCTGAAGATCAAGCGCTACAACCCCGAGACCGACACCAAGCCCCACTGGCAGACCTACACGGTCGACATGGAGCCCACCGACAAGGTCCTGGACGCCATCCACGAGGTCAAGTACCACCAGGACGGGACCCTGGCGTTGCGCCGCTCGTGCGTGCACGGGGTCTGCGGCTCCGATGCCATGGTCATCAACGGCGTGAACCGCCTGGCCTGCACCCAGCTCATCCAGGACGTGGGCGACAAGATCACCGTCGAGCCCATCCGGGGCCTGCCGGTCATCAAGGACCTCGTGGTCGACATGGAGCCCTTCTTCGCCCAGTACCGCTCGGTGCTGCCCTACCTGGTCACCACCGACGAGCCCGGCTACCGGGAGCGCACCCAGTCCTCCGAGGAGCGCGACCGCTTCGACGACACCACCAAGTGCATCCTCTGCGCCGCCTGCACCACCTCGTGCCCGGTGTTCTGGGGCAACTCGGGCTATGTCGGCCCGGCCGCCATCGTCAACGCCCACCGCTTCATCTTCGACAGCCGGGACGAGGCCGGGGCCGAGCGCCTCGATGTCCTCAACGACCGCACCGGCGTCTGGCGCTGCCGCACCGCCTTCAACTGCACCGACGCCTGCCCCCGGGACATCAAGGTCACCCAGGCCATCGAAGAGGTGAAGCGGGAGATCCTCTACTCGCGGATCTGACCCGCTCGCCCTCCACGAGCCGAGGGGAGGGCTGCACGCGGTTGGCGCCGACCGCGTGTTGGCCGCTCTCGTCCTGAGCAGCCACGGACCAAACCGTCAGGTGACGAAGCTGATGGGGAAGGTGGCGATCCAGGCCACGGACCCGAGGAAGACGGCGTAGCCGACCACGAGCATCGCCTGGCGGAGGCGCTCGCTGTCCAGCTTGGTGCTGATGCCGGCGAAGAAGAGGGCCACCGCGAACAGAACCACGCCGAGCACGTAGTTGCTGGCCCGCACGATGTCCCGGCGGACCGTGGCTGCCGATACCTCGGCCTGTCGGTCCAGCCTGTCGGCCTGGACCTGGGCCGCCAGCCGGTACTCCGGCAACACGAACGGGGTGGGCGGGGCGTCGGGGTCGGCGAAGGGGTCGGTGACCAACCAGGCATCGAAGGCGGGTTGGAACTCGGGGCGGAAACGGGCCTCGTAGAAGTCGGCGAGGTCCTCGTCCTCGTGGGCGTTGGCATCGATCCACTGGATGTAGGTGGCGATGTCCACCTCGGTCTGGGCCTCGGCCTCGCTCTGGGACCGGGCCGCGTCGATGCGGATGCCGTTGGTCTGGCTGGCGGCGCGGGCCTGCTCCCCGTTCCAGCGGGTGGCCTGGTAGCTGCTCCACGCCGTGGCCACGGCGGCCATGGCCAGCAGGATGGTGGCCGCCAGCTCCAGGCGTTTGGCCCTGCGCCCCCCAGCCTCACCATCAGCCATCAGCCATCAGCCAGGGCCACGCCGTTGTCGTCACAGGGGAGGGTCAGGGACAGGTGCTCGGTCGCCACTGCGGCGTCGATGAGGCGCAGGGCCCGCTGCATCGACTCGGGCTGGAGGCCGCCGACGTCGTCCTGGAACGGCTGGTTGAAGAACACCAGCAACAGCAGCAGGATCGTGATGACCGAGGTGACCGACCCCATCAGCATCGCCTGGGTCCACGGCCCCTCACTGCTGTCGGCGAAGAACAGCATGAACAGGAAGATCACCCCGGATACGAAGAAGAGCACGATCCAGAGGGGGCTGGGGATGATGCCGGTCACGCCGTGGACGCGGCTGTTGCGGGCGTCCTCCCGAGCCGAGGTCTGGTCCATCCACCGGTCGTAGGCCGACTGCTCGCTGGCGCCGGCCGGTTCGTAGGAGCGGAGGGTCTCGAACATGACCGCTCCCCAGGGGTTGATCTCGTCACCCAGCGTGCCCCGCTCCAGGCGGTCCCACTCGTCGTGGACGACCGAGCGGCCGTAGCAGACCAGTTCCCCAGTGACCTCGTCGGCGACGGGTTCGGCGAAGAACTGCGCCGTTTCGGCCTGCTGGGTCAGGATCACGGCCTCGTCCTCGGCGCCCGAGCGCGAGCCGTCGTAGGTGCTGAAGGCCAGGAACACGATGAAGCCCAGGAGGACCGAGAAGCCGGTGGCCAGGACCCCGAAGACGCCCGAGGCCCGGTCACCGTCCTGGAACCAGCTCCCCTCGGGCGCCCGCCGTCGGACCAGAAGCATGGCCGTGACACTCAACGCCGTGACCACCAGGACGACGCCGCCGGCCAGGAGGACGTTCACGGCTCAGGCCGTCCTCATCCGGGCGACTCCACGACCGGGGCCTCGTCGACCCCGTCGGTGTCACCGGTCTCGTCGTCCTCGGCCGGACCCGCCTTTCGGGCCTTGCGGATCTCCCAGGCGACCGGGGCCACCGAGACCACGATGATGACGCCGATCACCGGCAAGAGGTACTTGTCGATGCTGGGGACCGACTCGCCGAGGATGTAGCCCAAGGAGGTCACCCCGACGGCCCACAGGAAGCCGCCGACCACGTTGTAGGCCAGGAACGTGCGGTAGGGCATGCGCCCGACGCCGGCCACGATCGGGGCGAAGGTGCGGACCACGGGCACGAAACGGGCCAGAAGGATGGTCTTGGACCCGTGTTCGGCGAAGAAGGCCTGGCTCTTCTCGACGTACTCCTGCTTGAAGACGCGGGAGTCCTCGCGCTTGAACAGCGACGGTCCCACCTTGCGCCCGAAGGCGTAGCCCACCTGGTCGCCGGCCACGGCGGCGGCGAAGCATCCGGCCAGCAGGATGGGCAGCGCCGGGAGCTTGCCCTGGGACGAGAGCAGGCCGGCGGTGAAGAGCAGCGAGTCGCCGGGGAGGAAGAAGCCGACGAGGAGCCCGGACTCGGCGAAGATGATCAGGAAGAGCCCGAGCGCCCCGAAGGTGGCGAGCAGCTTCTCGGGATCGAGGTCGCCGAGCAGGGCGAGGACGGGGTGGAACACCGGCCGGAGGCTAGCGGTGGCCCCCGATCCGACCCCAGCCC
>Ga0315287_10001955_pt1 | contig 19317 bp, 17 predicted proteins | sample YL17G11_0_MG_FD_205037 | JGI IMG/M metagenome (GOLD analysis project Ga0315287, IMG submission 205037) | Sediment microbial communities from Yellowstone Lake, YNP, Wyoming, USA - YL17G11_0 | ecosystem: Environmental > Aquatic > Freshwater > Lake > Sediment | place: USA: Wyoming | collected...
GAAATTGAATTACTCTTCGACAGGGGTATTTATTACGCAAATGATGCGGGCGGATTAAGTTCACATTCTATTGGCATTCAGATTGAAATATCAGAGTCGGGAGAAAACGACTGGTCAACTTTAGTTTTAGAATTTATAAGCGGAGCTTCTACTTCGCCGATTCGTAAATCTTATCTTTCAAGTGAAACCTATACCGGTGGAACTCCAATATCAATAACTAACGGGAAAAAATACGATATACGTGTTACCAAAACCACATCAGAAAAAGGTTCAAGATATGGCGACCAGTTACGGCTTGGCTCTGTTCGTGAAGTTATAAACGATGATTTTATTTTTCCGAAAATTTCCGGATTTGGAATTGAAGCCCTTGCAACAGACCAGTTATCCGGCAGTTTGAATGTGTCTTGTGTTCAAGAGGGAGCGATTGTAAATGTTTATGGCGGCTCAACGTGGTCTTTGGAGTATAGCACGAATCCGGCCTGGGTTCTTTGGGACATATTAACGCAGCCGGTTATCAGCGGCAGCGGCACGGTTCCAGACCCATACGTTATAGAAAGATATGACGGGATAAATCCATCAAGGCTTGACGTCGCAAAATTTTACGAATTAGCACAATTTTGCGATGGATTAGTCGATGATGGAGCAGGCTCAACAGAAAAAAGAATTACCTTTAACGGTGGATTCGACACCGCGACAACGATGTGGGAATCGGCGTGGAAAGTTTGCGAAATCGCAAGATGTGTCTTGGTCTGGAATGGTGTCAATTTAACACTTGCAATAGACAAGGCTGGCACGCCAGTCCAATTATTTTCTGTTGGTAATATTCATAAGGACAGTTTCAAACAGACATTTTTACCGACCGAAGATTTAGCGTCCGAAATCGAAATTCATTACAGGGACGAGTTGCAGGATTTTGAGCGAGTACCATTGGCAGTTTTTGATATTGGTATCGAAAATATGTCAAATAAAATAACGCTTGAGCTTTTCGGAATTACAAAACAAACCGAGGCTTGGCGAGCGGGAATGTATCAACTTGCACAGAACCGATTATTAAAATCAACAATTGAATTTTCTGCCGATGTAGATGCTATCGCCTGCACAATCGGAGATATTATTTATTTTCAGCACGACGTTCCTCAATGGGGCGATGGCGGCAGAATATTATCAGCTTCATCGCAGGATGTTGTTGTTGATAAAGATTTAGCCTATGTAAGCGGCTCTGCTTATAGTCTGTATGTTCGCAGAAGCACGGATGATATTGAAGCTAAGTCGGTATTATCAATATATAATGCTATTACGGCTGTTAATCAGGGAAGTAAACAATTCACAATCGCGGGAAATTATGCTCTTTGCTACAAAGACGGAGATAGAATAAAAATTGCCGACTCGACCGGAAACGATGGTATTTATACGCTTGACGGTGATTCTGTTTACAATGGCAGTACGATAACAACGATAACCGTAAATGAGGCTATTCCTAACGCAACAGCAGATGGCGGATTATACAATCTTAACCGTGTTGTAGTAACAGTCGCATTTGCGGTTACTCCGATTACTGATGATGTTTATATTTTCGGAGAACAAACAGACCCGGTAAAACAGTACAGAGTAATTGCGATTCAGCCGACATCAGAACAGGTCTATACAATTACTGCTCTTGAATATAATGACGATGTTTACGATACAGACACGCAAACTCCGACAATACCGATTACGGGTTATACAGCCCCTGCAAGTCAAAGAGACAATTTGTCGCAACCGATAACTCAGGAGCAAATAAGAAACCTATATCCATCTTCGTTGGTTTTAGGAATTCCAAATATAGATATACCGTCAACAACAAATCTAACTTGGAATTCAAACACACCGGGCGGCAGTTATGCGGCTTGGTCTAAAACTGACGGAACAAATCCTATATTATTCAATATCAACGGAGTTAGTTATGAGATAACTCCATCGAGTACGACAGATAAATATATTTATTGGAACTCGGCTTCTCCGACAGTATTTTTAAGCACTAATACGCGAGCTACGGCTGTTGGCGTTGGTAAATGGATGATGTGCTTTAATGACGCAGGCACTGCATATCCGGTCTTTGGTCAAAAAATTATTCACGGTGGATTGATTCAGGCCGGCACAATTACTGCTGCTGAGATATATGTAGAAACTTTAGCAGCTATTGCCACAAATACTGGATTATTAACTGTGGATGAAAGCATAAATGTAGGGGCAGGGAGCGTTATAATTGACGGCATAAATGATTGTATCAAAGTTTTCGCAGATACTGTTTCTATAATAGCAGACATCAATGATGATTTGGACTGGACTGAAAATGGAAGCACAAAAACAGTAGCTCTTGCCGTAGGAGATTATACGCCAACGCAATTGGCCGCCGAAGTACAAGCAAAAATGAGGTCAGTGGGAAATGCCAATACGACCGTAGTTTATAGTTCCACAACCAGATTGATAACGATAGCTAATAGCACTTTAACCACGCTAACTTTACTATCTTTGTCCGGTGTAAAAAATAGCTCAAATTGCTTTCAGGCTCTTGGTTTTTCTGTGTTAGCAGATTATACCGGAGCATTGACATACACAGCAACAGAGCAATGTTGCCTTAGAGTGAGAATGGGAAAATTGTCGTGAGTGACGGAATTATAATTTATGACAAATGCGGAATTCCTTTGGTGGGTGCTGATGATAATCCTTTCCTCAGATTGCACGAAGAGGGCGAAGTTACTTTGCCCGCAAGAACTGAATCTTACGGCTATTACTATCCATCAGAAACCGTCGTTAATTTTACGCCGTGTAGTCCATTACCGATGGTAACTGCGATGGACATAAATACTTTGGCTCCAACATCCGTTGAAGAACTAAGTTATTTTGTGGCGTTAGATGGAGCGAATAGTAACCATTTGTACTATAGATTTTATGCTTATAGCTACAGTTTTTACATCAAAAAAATAAAATGGAGATTGTGGGTGATGGACAGATAATGTCTGATTACGGTTTAAAAATAAACAACAACAAAATACAAATAGTTACAGAGGATGTAGCTAATCTGGGAATCAAAATAGACCATGCTACTGAAGTCTATAACGCATATTCTGGTTGGAGTATAAATTTTTCTGGACTTAATAATACAAAAAACATTGATGTAGTGTGGAATAGTAATGATTATGTTAGTCCTTACGCAAGATGCGTTACCGGCGGCTTATTGACAGTTTTCAATAGATTTTGGTACAATCACAATGCTTTATTATCCGCAAATATCATCGGTGTAGGGGTCGGAAATGAAGTACCAAAAACACAATCCTACGGCACTTATCTTTTGGACAGTCGAGGCGTTCAGATAATAAATAGTCAAAATAGAATGTTAAAATTAGTAGGGCAGTATGCCGGTGTACAAAATATCAATTATCCATCCGGAGTAGTACTGGATAGATATACCACTTGGGATGGTTGGCTATGGTCGATGTCTATAGATGTAAGCGATTTACCTTGGTCGGGTCCGTATAGATGGTTTAGTGTAACACCTTTACGAGCCAAAGTTATGTTTTCGCCTGGTGAATTTGTTTTAAGAGTTGCTACCATATTCAGAATGACCGGCAATACTTTTGAAGTAGGCGAGTGGATTTCAGCACAAACAGGACCTTTTCAAATTTTATCAACGAATGAACAACTACTGGTTAATATAATGTTTTTTTCAGAGGGTAATTAGTATGAACATCGTAAACTGCAAAAACGCAAAACGTGTTATAATCACATCAGAAAATGATAGCATACTCCCTTTTACTACTTTAATTCTTAGTATTCCAAAGGAGCGAGAGGAGCGAGAAGTTCAAGCTGAATATAAAAATATTCGTATAGATAGGCAGATACCAATAATTGAAATAAAAAAATAATATCTTCTTCCTCCTCCTGCGAGCAGGCTCCGGCCATAATGCCGTCCTGCTCGTTTTGCTTGAAACGCCCCAGAATCACTTGAGAGCGATTTTCTTTTCCCACGTCTAATTGCTCGGACTGCCTCTGAATATTTCAAAGGCTGCTGAGCAGTGCCTTGCAAACCATACGCATTGGGGTGATTTACACTTTCAGTAATTAAGGTTTTTTGTAAAATTTTACAACTGCTTTACAACTTCGAGGCAAAAAAATAAAATATATTAGAACTTAATAGACTTTACTGGACTACTAAATAATGAAGCATGAAAAGGTTAAGCCGTAACCATCTTTTTTATAAATACTTAAAAGAAGTTTATTTAATCTCGACACGCAGGAGGCCGTAGGTTCAAGTCCTATACCGCCCATTCAAATAACCTTGTTTCTGATTTTGAGATAAGGTTTTTTGTTTTATAGAGGTCTCTATTTTCTTATGAAGAAGTTCCAGCGGCAAACCAGCGGCAAAGTTTACCCCACTTTCAGAGACGATTAACTGTTGCTTGTTCTCAGTTCATATACCCTATAAAGCAGTTCGAGATATTGCTCTTTTTCTTTGGCCTGGGCCTGTACCTGGGCGAGCAGTTTGTAATCTTTATAGACTTTTTCATTACCGAAACTTTCGTGCAGCTCTTTAATCTTTGCCTCGGTCTCCTCAATTGCCTGCTCAATCTTTTCCACCTTCCAGCCATTAAATTGTTTTAGCTCCGGCGGAGTTGTCTTTCTCGGCTTATCCTGCTTTGACCTTTTCGGTTTTTCGGCCTGCCGTTCTGTTACCTGTTCTGACCTTTGCTCCAAAAGTTCGGCATATTCGCGAAATGAGCCGTCTATAAATTCAAATCTGCCCGGTGCCATTTTGCCCAGTTCATCTGCGCCGAGCACAATAAGCCGCCGGACTGTTCTGTCGAGAAAAAACCTGTCGTGACTTATAATGATGATTGTCCCCGTGTAATCGGCAAGTGCATTTTCGAGCGCCTCGATGCTTGGAATATCAAGGTGATTTGTTGGCTCATCGAGTATAAGGATTTCCGGCCCGGACAAAACCAGTTTGCAAAGCGCCAGCCGATTTCGCTCTCCGCCGCTAAGGTCGGAGACCTTCTTGAACACATCGTCTTTGACAAATAAAAACGCTCCGAGGCGCCTGCGCATCTGTTCTGGCAGCGTTCCTGGAATAACCGAAGTCGCCTCCTCAAGCACCGTATTTTCCGAATTCAGTTCTGCTCCCGCCTGGTCAAGATAACCGATGGAAAGGGACTTTTTAATCGCGATTTTTCCGGCTGTCGGCTCTATTTGTCCAAGGGCAAGTTTCAGCAGCGTTGTTTTGCCCATTCCATTCGGACCTATGACGCCCGTCCGCTGGCCGGTGAAAAGCTCGAAACTTAAATTTTCAAACAGCGTCAGTCCGTCAAAACTCTTCGTAAGATTTTTACAGATTACAGCCGCATCGATTCGCTTGCCCCTGTTTTCCACCTCGGCAAATTTAAAACTAAGCTCTCTCGTGTGCTTGGGTTTTTCGAGAAAGTCAGGATTGGCCTTAAGAAGGCTATTGAGCCGCGTTTGCCTGCCTTGCGCGACATTTTTGGTTCCCTTGCGGTTTATGTTACGAACAATAAAGTCGCGGGTTTTTTCGACAAACTCCAGCCGTTGTTCGTACTGACGGGCCAGTTCAAGGTCTCGCTTCTCCTTTTCCTGTCTGTAAATGCTGTAATTGCCCGGGAAAACATCTGCCCTGTGGTCCCTGATTTCCACGATTTTACAGACCAATCTGTCGAGCATAAATCTGTCGTGGCTGACAATCAGCGCAGCGCCGCCGTAGTTTTTTAAGAATTTTTCAAGCCACAATGTTGCATCCCAGTCGAGATGGTTTGTCGGCTCATCGAGCAGCAGCAGGTTCGCATCCGCCAACAGAACTTTCGCCAGTCCCAGCCGGGACAATTGCCCTCCGCTAAGCTGCGTTGTTTTTAATGAATAATGTTTTTCCTGAAGACCCAGCCCGGCGGCGATTTCTTTTATTTTCGTTTCATACCTGTAGCCGCCTGCGATTTCAAATTCGCTGCTCAACCGGTCGTATTGCTGCATTGCGGATTTTAATTCGTCGCCGGAAAACAGGCTTAATGCCTGGGCCGAGTCGTGCATCCTTTTTTGCAGGTCAAGTATTTCCTGTGCGCTGCTGTGTAATTCTTCGAAAACAGTTTTTTCACCGCAAAAAACCGGCTCCTGCGGCAGGTATCCGATTCGCAGGCCCTTTCTTTGGTGGACATCTCCGGCGTCTGCCGGCATCATTCTCAGAATTATTTTCAGCAGCGTGGTTTTTCCGCACCCATTGCTCCCGACAAGCCCAATTTTCTCAGCGGGGTATATCTTCAAATCGAGCCGGTCGAAAATCACCTGCGACTCGAAGGACGTATGTATATTTTTTAAAGTTACTATTGGCATTGATACATTATACTGAATTTTTATATAAAATCTATGATTAGTGTTTCTGGCAAATCAAACAATTTACTGTATAATATAGATTATCTTAAAAAAAGATTTCTCCGCTTCGTCCCGTTTCACGGGACTTCGGTCGAAATGACATCGAACGCTGTTTTAGAGGTATCTTAACATTTTGGAAAGTTGATACAAATGCCGGATATTGCCAGTGGAATTTTAAAGCTTGATAGAAATGGAACGGGACATTTGGTCAGTGTTGAAAGGTCGTTGCGGTCAACTCCCGGCGATTGTGTTGTGCCTGTACAGTTGATACGCCAGTATAGACTTGCCGAAGGCGCTGTAATGGCCGGCCCATTTAGTTTGGTCAGGGGCAGAAAAGAATTGTCGGCAGTGGAGTCGGTATGTGGATTAAAGCCCCAGGAGTTTCAAAATCGCAAGCCTTATAACGACCTTGTAGCTGTGAATCCTAATAAGCGGTTTAATCTGGCGAAATGCGGCGAGCGGAGTATGCGGATAATCGACCTTGTGGCGCCGATAGGAAAAGGAACGCGGGGATTGATAATATCGCCTCCAAAGGCAGGCAAGACTGTGCTGCTTGGACAAATAGCAGAAGCCATTCTTTACGATGACCCCGGGACGCACGTGATAGTGTTATTGATAGACGAGAGACCTGAAGAGGTGACCAGTTTCAGGCGGAAGGTAAAAGGAGCAGAAGTTTTCGCAAGTACTATCGATGGAACTATCGAGGAACATATCGCACTTGCGGAACTGATGCTTGCCAATATCAGAATTGAGCTCGAATGCGGCAGAGATGTGGTGATTCTTGTGGATAGTCTGACGCGGATGGGCAGGTCGTTTAACCGCAGGGGGTCGGGAACGGGAAGGGTTATGTCGGGCGGAGTGGAGGTCGGGGCACTTGAGACGCCGCGAAGGTTTTTTGGGATGGCACGGAATATCGAGAACGGCGGGTCGGTTACGATTATTGCAACCATACTGGTTGATACCGGCTCGCGGATGGACCAGTTGATTTATGAGGAATTTAAAGGGACGGGCAACAGCGAGATAGTGCTGGATCGTTCGCTTGCGGAGGCAAGGATATTTCCGGCGATAAATCTGGCCGCCAGCGGGACACGAAAGGAAGAATGTTTATATGGCCAAGAGGATATGAGAAGGCTTGCTACAATGAGACGGGTGCTGTCGAGTTATAAACCCAGAGAGGCGATAGAATCGATGGAGAAGCTATTGAAAAAATATCCGACCAACGAAGAATTTCTGCGAAGTCTGTCGAGGTAAAAAAACAAGGATAAATAGAAACTATGCCGGAACAGTACAGAGTTATAAAAGTTTATAATAAAAAAAAGTTAAGACTATAAGTACTTTTATTTTGGGTTAGCGAGGCTTGTTATAGTGCCAGTGCCAGGGTTCGAAAGCGATGCCGTCGTTGGAATCCTTTGGATATGAGAGGGCGAAATTAAAGTTTTGTGCGTTTTTTGTCAGCCAGGCGTATTCAGGGAGAACTTCGAAGAGTTGGGGATTATTCTGGCCATCAATGCCGTCTTCGTTGACCAGGTCGAGCGCCTGTTGTCGCGGGCATCCGTGCTCGCTGTAGCCGGGCAGTGCGACAAATTTTGCGGTTTCGAGGATGGAGTAGTTGTGGTTTTTGAGACTTGCGATAAACAGGTATAACTGGTATGCGCTGCTGCGGTAGCCGGACTCTACGTAAAGGCGTTTGCCGAGGTCTTTTTCCATTGCGTCCATCATTTGGGTGAAGCTTTGATTGACATCTTTTGGCAGGAATTGCGGGGGCAGAATTTGAAACTGGCCGTTGGTTTTGATTTTCTGGCCCCTGATGATCACGAGTTCTTCATTGCCGTCTGCGATTCCGAGGTAGGGGATTTTGACCGACAAGGCATTTGCGTCGAGGTTTTCGAAATTTTTGAGGAATATTTTATGGCTTTCAGTAAGCGGGACATAAAGCTCGTCGAGTGTGAGTGAGGCGAGGTTGTTTTTTTCTCTTCTTTCCTGAATCAGGGGTTCCAGTTTGCCGAGCAAAACTTCAACTTTATTGATATCGCCCACAGAAAGGCGATTGATATCAAGCTCGGCCAAAGCCGAAGCATTGAACAAAAATATAAAAACAAAAATAAAAGATAGAAACTTAAACATCGTTATATTTATAGACGATATTTTAGCGGAGTGGAGTTTTTTTGCAAGGAATTTGTGCTAATTCAGATTCTACTCAATTTGTGACTTGGCGATGTCAATCACTTCGAAATGAAACTCGCCGCGAGGTTTCTTCACTGACGCCTTGTCTCCCAGCGAGAGGCCATGAATAGCATCTCCTACTGGTGAGTGGATTGAAATACTTCCTGTATCGATATCAGCATCATTAGGGCCCAGCAATTGATAGGTCACCTTCTCCTGAGTATTCAGATCCAACAAAGTCACTACGGTGCCAAACACGGCACGGTCACATTGAACTTTCGTGCAGTCAATTTTGTCTGACTGGTTTATTTGCCCCCTCAATTCACCGAGACGCCCTTCGATAAAGCCCAGTTGCTGGCGACCGTAAGTATACTCGCCGTTTTCCTTTAGATCGCCCTGTTCACGAGCCTGGCTAACCCTTTTTCTCGTTTCAGCCGCTTCTTTCTCGAGATGGCTCAGTTCCTCCATGAGTTTATTGAAACCAGTTAGTGAGATTGGCACAAGGTCAAACATCCTGATATATCTCCGAATAAAACAGTCTATTACCTAATATAATTTTGCATCCAAGCCCCAGCTGCGCCGCTGAGCCTGCTTTCCGGATAAAATACCAAATCTGCTGGTATGGTCAAGTTTTAACTTATGAATTTAGATAGTAGCCCTTGAATTGCACTTCCAAAGGATGATTTTCAGGATATACTGTGTGACAAGATGTGCAGAATTGAAAAAATTAGTTTTGCCACGATAGTTCGGCCGATGAAGACGACATTTGCGACGGCGCTTGGTTCTAAAAATTGCGCAACAAGTGTGATTGTTCGTGTGATGCTCGAAGACGGTCAGCTTGGTATAGGAGAAGTGCCGACAAGTTTTGTTGTAAAAAATGAGACAGTGCCAGCTATTAAAGAGATACTTGGCCGGGCCAGAGAGCAGTTAATCGGATTTTCGATAGACCATTACAGCCAGATTGTGAAAACCTTTCGCGAAAAATGGCCTGATTTTCATATGACCGTTTCGGGACTTGAAACGGCTTTGTTTCGGGCATGGCTGGCAAAGCAAAAAACAAGCGAATACCGTTACTGGGGCGCCCGAAGCAATATTCTGGAAACGGATATTACCATTCCGTTTATTTTGCAGGAGCCTGTCCTCAAGCAGTGGCTTGAGATGATAATAAAAAAGGGATTTAAAAAGTATAAGGTCAAGACAAGCGGAGATATTGCAAAAGATATCAAGTTTGTGCGAGATATCCATCGGACGCTGGCGGATGGAGTGGAAGATTTTGCAATTCGGCTTGACGGCAATCAGGGGTACACGGAAAAATCGTGTCTTAAGATGCTCGATGAGCTGGAAAAAGCGAGGATAAAGATAGAGCTTTTCGAACAGCCGGTTCGGCGGGATGACTTTAGTGGATTGAAAAGTTTGTGTAAACGCTCGGCGGTGCCGATAATTGTTGATGAGACGGTTTTTAGTCCCGAGGATTGCAAAAAAGTCATAGATGAAAATCTCGCTGGCGGAGTGAATATAAAAATCGCCAAAAGCGGCATAGCGGAATCCAGAGAGATTTTGCGGATAGCCAAAGCTGCCGGGCTGAAGGTTATGATTGGGTGTATGACCGAAACGATGGTGGGTCTGTCAACGGCGATATATTTTGCGATGGGCTGCGGCCAGTTTGATTATATCGACCTTGACTCGATACACTTTCTAAACCATTTTGGCCGCTATGGTGATTTGACCATAACAGGTAATAGCTACAAAATCGAGGCGAAGCAGAGATGAGCGACAATCCTATTTATATTTTAGCGGTGCTGATGCTGATTGAAGGCTGCATTTTATATTTTTCCCAGCGACCGTCGGCGGCGAAGTTTTTCAGGTATCTGCCGTCAATGTTCTGGATATATTTTTTGCCGATGATGGCAAATACTGTGGGAATTATTCCCAGCCAAAGCGCGGTTTATGGAAATATAACGAAGTTATGTCTGCCGGCCAGCCTTGTGCTATTGTTATTGTCGGTGGATATAAGGGCGATACTGCGACTTGGCAGAACGGCTCTGGCGATGATGGGGGCAGGCGTACTCGGGATAATGGTCGGCGGGCCTGTGGTGGTGTTGATATATAAGCACTGGCTGCCGCCTGATGCATGGAAGGCGATTGGGGCTTTGAGTGCCTCCTGGATTGGGGGCAGCGCAAATATGATAGCGGTAAAGGAGGCGACGAATACGCCTGACAGTGTGTTTCTGCCTGCGGTAATCGTGGATACGATTATACCGTATGCGTGGATGGGAATACTTATAGCTTTGTCGGCGGTACAGGGGCGTTTTGACCGCTGGAACAAGTCGGATATGGCTTTGATAGAGACTCTGCAGGTCAGGACAACGGTGGCCAGTGCCGTAGGCGGCGGTAGAAGTATCGGCAAAATTATTGCGATGATTGGCGTCGGCCTCGGCGGCACAATCGTATCGCTGTATATTGCAGGCTGGATGCCTGTTGTGAATAACCTTGTGAATACGATGACCTGGACGATAATTATTGCGACGGTGCTGGGGATAGGACTGTCGTTTACTCCGGTTCGCAGTTTGGAATCGGCGGGGACATCGAAGCTTGGTTTTGCGGTGTTGTTTTTTGTGCTGGCGTCAATCGGGGCAAGGGCGAGTATGTCGCACATAGCGGCGTCGCCGATATTGCTTTTGGCCGGTGTGACGTGGGTTGGGATACATGCGGTTTTTCTTCTTATCGCGGCTCGGCTTTTACATTCGCCTATGTCGCTTGCGGCGTCTGCGAGCCAGGCGGCTATCGGCGGGCCGGCATCGGCGCCGGTGGTGGCAGGAATTTATAATCCGCAGCTTGCGCCGGTGGGACTGCTACTGGCGGTGCTGGGAAATATCGTGGGGACATTTTTGGGGTTGTGCTGCAGTTATCTGTGCGGATTAGCTGGTAAGATTTAATGGGGATCGAACTGTCTATAACTGGATTGACGCTGCGGCTGTAAGTTCAAGTCCTATACCGCCCATTGTAATATCCAGTAAGACTTCTGCGTATCAGCCGGTAAACGTTGCACTGCCGTTCATAATATCCGAATTTGCTTTTGAGATGTCAGGCGAAGGCTGAAGCATATCGTTATCAGGGGCAGTTATTTCGCCGGGTTTGCCGTCAATCTGAACTGTAAATGTCAGCGGGCCTACCTGGATGCGGTCGCCGGGCTTGGCGTCCATTTCATTTTCGATTTTACTGCCGTTGACATACGTGCCATTGCTTGAGCGAAGGTCGCGAATCTTAAGCAAATTGGTTTCCTGGCTGATTTGACAATGTCTGCGGGAAATTACCTGTAGCGGAATGCACAAATCACAATCCGGCCTTCGGCCGAGGATTGTGGCCTTGTTGCGGACAGGAAAAACCTTTTTACTACCGTCTTTTTTTAACAGTATTAACGAAACATTCATAAGCTCCCTTTCAGGCTGCAGTATGGAGCTATTGTATTATACCATAGTCTTTTTATTTTGCAAGTATTTATGTAATTTGGATAAAATTTTCTTTTTTTTTAGGCTGTTTAGTTGACTTTTCAGGCCGATTTTTGTAAAGTATTCGTTTACTTAGATTTTGAGGCAACAATGATTTATAAAGCGGCAATTTTCGACCTTGACGGAACACTCGTAAATTCATTGGAAGACCTGGCTGACGCAACTAATTATGCACTAAGGACTTTCAAACAGCCAGAACACACCGCCGAAGCAATCCAACAAATGATTGGCGAGGGAACAAGAACGCTAATCAGCAAAACACTGGGGCAGGATAAACAACACCTAATCGAAGATGTACTGAAAAAAATGCGCGAAAAATATATTCAAATATGCCTCGATAAGACCCGGCCATATAAGGGGTTACTGGAAGTCGTGGCCGAACTTGTCTATAAAAAAGACGCCAAACTGGCCGTCCTGACCAATAAAGACCAAAAAATGGCACAGAAAATCGTATGCCATTTCTTCAACGGATATTTCCAAATAATAAAAGGCACTACAGACGCAATAGCCGTAAAACCAGAACCTCAGGAAGCATTGCAACTACTTGATAAACTTAGAGTTAAGCCACAAGAAACAATCTTCGTCGGAGATAGCGCCACCGATGTGCAAACCGCAAAAGCAGCAGGAATAAAAATGGTAGGAGTAAGCTGGGGATTCAGAGGCAAAGAAGAACTAATAAAAGCAGGGGCAGAAACAATCGTAAATGAACCAAAACAGTTACTGGAATTTTTTGCGTAGCACCTAAGATTTTGTATCTCGTATTTGGATAAAATTGGTTGAGTTTGGGGGGAAAAAGAGTATAATTTTGTTTCATCGCTGATAGCTATGCCACAAGTTACGCAGATTACTTTGATTTTTAATAACTACGTTTACCTGAGACGAGTAAAAAACATCCGCCGTCGTCCCTAAGGGACTATGGCGGACAGGCAGAACTCACAGAGATTTTTTTAGACACTGATGAACACTGTTTGTTTCAACAAGTTATTCTACGAATAACTTTCGTGTTCAAAGCAAAGGCTTTGCTCAAAGCGAGCTTTTGTGCCAGCCGTTATGCTTTGTCCACGGGCTGAAAACAGCTTTGTCATAGGGACTCCTAAGGGAGTTGAAACAAAACACGGTTACGGCACATCGTTCTGAATTTTATCCCTAAGAGATTTTGCCCCCCGATCGCGGTCGAGGGCAGGCTTTAAAGCAAAAGAACATCGCCGTACCGGCGACGGCTAAACTCAAATGTTTTATTCGGTTGAGTTTGGGGGTTTTATAGATTATATTAAGAGTCGTAAGACGGTTGAGGTTTCGAGGCTCGATTCGTCTGACGTATTACGGTTAACGTAAAGTATAGGAGACAGAAAAAAAACGAATCGCCGGACGGCGGGTAAAAACCAAACGATGTTGCGGCAAAAAGTGTGGTAGATTATTAGGTTGTGTCAATATCAATGACTATCTCAAAATCCAACGCTGATCTTTCGTGGCTTCTTGAAGATGCTTTATTTCTATATCACTCTGGTAAAAAGTACGGCGCGATGCTATTACTTGTCTGTGCTATTGATGCCTTGGCCCGACAAGCAGACCCAACCAACAGAAAAGACTACGACCGATTTGAAAAGTTTCTGATATCTAAAATGCGCCGTGCCGGTCGTGCACAAATCCACAATATTTATGTTCCTAAATGCAATCAGCTCTTTTCTTTCGAGTATATCATCTATAAGTTCCTTCGCTGTCCTTTGGTGCACGAGGGTTCTTGGTTAGAAGCGAGCGATCCAGAGGAGTTTGCCGTTTGTCTTGACTGGGACACAATTCCGCACGGTGTCAAGGTTGACAGCGAGAACAACCGTGTGATCCTTGGTGGCGAATTGGTGATGAACCTATTGGCTGATGCCGTACATCACGAATTGCAGAGCCGGGGCATAATTAAGTGATTGCTATACCACGATTAATTCTTAGACAACGTAATTTAGTATAATGGCAGGATAACCCCACACCGAAGCAGAGATGGGATAAAGTGAAAAGGGCGTCCCTTCGATAAACTCAGGACGGGCAAGGGTGAGAAAAGTGTGAAAAGTAAGAAAGTGTGAAGGGTAAGAAATGGGGAAACGACGTGGATTCCCGCTTTCGCGGGAATGACCCCGATGAGATAGCCGAAGCGGCATCTCACGGGGTAAACAACGAGATTGCCACTGCCTACGGCCTCGCAATGACCCCGAAGCTGGGAAATTAGAAAATCAAAAATAGAGAGTTGAAAGTTGCAAGAATAACGCCGCCGTGCCGGCGGCGGCTAAACAGGCGTGAGATAGGCGGTAATCCATTTTTTATTTGACAGGCGCTGCTGCTGAATAGATAAAAGAGTATGCAGATTAAATGCTCAATATGCCAGAGAATCATTGAAGTCAGGCCGGGGGCAGACCCGGCAACAGTTCAGTGCAAATTCTGCAAACAGGTATTCAAATCCAAAAATCAGAAAAACGGAGCGGCGACCGATGAAAAAATCGTAACCCAATGCCCGCATTGCCAAAAACAATTCAGAATGTATGTCGCGGCGATAGGAAGAGATATAAAATGTCTCAACTGCGGCAAAGAGTTCACAGTTCAGCAATGTGAAGCAAAAGAACAAAACGATGCCCCCCAAATCCTGCAGGAACATCAGGCCGATTCTGCCAGTGAAATAATTAACGAATACAGCGAAAGGCTTGAATATCGCAGAAAACAATGGGCCTTAATCGGCTTTTCTTTGGTGTGGCTTGTTTTGGCGGGCCTGGCGATGTGTGCGCTGACGGCAGATGTTATTAAAAGGGCAAAGCTGATTAATCCGAAATACGGAGTGTGTATTCAGTGCGGCAAGCAGGCAACGAGAACATCAGTGTTCGGCAATGACGAAAGTTTCGGCAGGTTCGGACCTTATATCCGCAAAGATGCTTACGATAACTGCGAAGAAAAAAGATTATGCTATGTTTGCAGGATGAGAATGATGACGAGGGGGCAAATGTATAGTTTACGTATTAACGGCAGGGATAGTGGAACGTTAGATATGGATTTGTGCAGATGGTGTCATCCACCGAAAAAGAAAACATTACAATCAAGGAATCAAGATTTTTATGGGCCTGAAATTGAAATCACAAAGTGGAAGGCTTATCCGTTCTGCGACAAGTGCGTTGACTTTGAATGGCTGAACGGCGATATGCTGTCAACGATTCCGCACAGATTTATTTTGCCGGTTGTGCTTTTATTCTCCGCATTGTTCCTGGGTGTTTTCGGGCTGGCTTATAACCTGAAAATACATAGTTTTGGCGAATTTGTGCGGGTCTTTGTCGATGTTTGGAAACCGTTGGAATAAGGAGATGATGAACCGCCGGTAAAACCGGCGGCTAAATATCTTTAGGATTATTTGTATTTGACAAATTTCGATGGGTTGTTAAGATTGTAATCAGATTGCAGATAACAGATTATAGATTATAGTTAATAGAAAACAGGAATATTATTTGAGATTTAAGGCCGGAATATAATCAATGGCTAAAGTAACACTGCCGGATGGCAAAGTATTGGAGATTCAAGACGGCCTGACTGTCGGTCAGGTGGCGGAAAAGATAGGGGCGAGACTCGCTCGTGACGCGGTAGCGGGTAAAATAAACGGTCAAACCATCGATTTAAGCACACCAATCAATAAAGATATCGCTATTTCAATCATAACAGCCAACAAACCTGACGGTCTGGAAATAATCCGGCATAGCTGCGCCCATGTTATGGCTGAGGCGATTTGCAGTATCTGGCCGAAGACACAATTGGTTTACGGGCCGACAGTCGAAGACGGCTTCTATTACGATATCGACCTTGACGAGCCGATAAGGCCTGAAGACTTTGAAAAAATCGAAAAGAAAATGACTGAAATCGCCGAGAAAAAACTGCCTTTCGTCAGGAAAGAACTGGGCAGGGAAGAGGCGATAAAGCACGTCGCAGGGAACAGGTATAAAATCGATAATATCGGCAGGGCGCAGGGCGATAGTATAAGTTTCTATTCGCACGGCGGAGGGTTCGAGGATTTGTGCAGAGGGCCGCACGTTCCGAGCACCGACAGGATAGGCAGCTTTAAGGTTATGTCGGTATCGGGGGCTTACTGGCACGGCGACCAGGCTCAGAAAATGCTTCAGAGAGTTTACGGCACGACGTGGGCGACGAAAAAAGAGCTCGACGATTATCTGCACAGGCTCGAAGAGGCGAAGAAACGCGACCACAGATTCCTCGGCAAGCAGCTCGATATTTACAGCGTTAACGATGATATCGGGCCGGGATTGATTCTCTGGCATCAGAAAGGTTCGTTAATCCGCCATATTATCGAGACGTTCTGGAAAGAAGAACATCTTAAACGCGGATACGATATTATTTACACGCCGCATATCGCGACGGAAAAGATTTATCAGAAAAGCGGACATCTGGAAAAATACGCGGATATGATGTATTCGCCGATGAAAATCGATGAGATGAATTATTATCTCAAGCCGATGAACTGTCCGGGCCATTATATGATTTATAATAACAGTCCGCGAAGCTATCGCAATCTGCCGATGCGGTTCTGCGAGCTTGGAATGGTATATCGCTATGAGCCGAGCGGAACGCTGCACGGGATGCTGCGGGTTCGCGGGTTTACGCAGGACGATGCGCATACCTTCTGCACGCCGGAGCAATTGGGGCAGGAGCTTGACTTGATTCTCGAGCTGATGAATTTTATGATGACGACGTTCGGATATACGTATAAGGCGTATCTTGCGACGCGGCCGGCGAAATTCCTCGGCACGGAAGAGGAATGGGATCGGGCAACGAAGGAACTGCGGATGGCGATGGAGCGGCGAGGACTGGCTTATGAAGTGGATGAAGGCGGCGGGGTGTTTTACGCGCCGAAGATTGATATTAAACTGATAGATTCGCTCGGACGCGAATGGCAGGGGCCTACACATCAGGTTGACCTGCAGGCGGCCAAGCGATTCGATATTCGATATATCGGTGCAGATAACGCTCTGCACGAGCCGGTGATTATACATCGAACGGTACTCGGCAGTATGGAAAGATTTATCGGCGGTTTGATTGAGCATTACGGCGGCAATTTCCCGCTGTGGCTTTCGCCGGAACAGATGAGGGTGCTTACTATCAGCGAAAAGAGCAACGATTACGCACAGAAACTGAACAAGATGCTAAAAACTGAAAATTTCAGGTGCGGAATTGATACATCCGATGAAAAAGTCGGCGCAAAAATTATCCGGGCACATAACGATAAAGTGCCTTATATGCTCGTCGTTGGGCCTAAAGAGGCACAAACTGAAAGCGTAAATGTCAGAATCCGCGCGAACAATGAGAACAAGAGTATGCCGGTCGGACAGTTTATGGCCGCGGTGAAAGAAAAAGTAATGTCAAAAATACAGGATTTAAATTTATAAAAGTGTGTGAATATTATTACGATTGAAAGGGAATAGTTATCGGAAAGGTAAAACTTAGAATCAACGGGCAAATCAATGCCAACCCGGTTCGTCTGATAGGAGCCGACAACAGCCAAATAGGGGTTGTGAGCATTACCCAGGCTCTCGAACATGCCGGACAGGCGGAACTTGACCTGGTCGAAATCGCCCCGGAAGCCAGCCCGCCGGTGTGCCGAATAATGGACTTCGGCAAGTATTTGTACGAACTGAAAAGGAAAGAAAAACAAAACGTTAAAAAACAGCACACAGTTGTCGTAAAGGAAATCCGGCTGCGTCCCAAGACTGACCCGCACGATTGCGAAACGAAAGTGAATCACGCACGCGAGTTTTTCAAGAAGGGACATCGAGTACAGTTTACGATGATGTTCAAGGGTCGCGAGATGATGCATCTGGACCTCGGGCAGGAACTGATGAACAAGATTATCACGCAACTCGAAGATGTCGCTAAAGTCGACCACCCCGCAAATGTACAGGGCAAAAGAATGACCGTGCTGATGATGCCTAAATAATTGAGACTTTCGGATGAAGCCGAAGAAAACAAAAGTAAATTGTTGACCTTAGGCCGAAAGGTTGCTAACATACTAATCTTTATTTTTATAAACAAGAGTCATGAGGTTTAGAAATATGTATAAAACAAAGACGCATAAAGGTTTAAAGAAACGTGTAAAGGTAACCGCCCGCGGTAAGGTTAAGGCTCATAAGAGCTTTACCGGTCATTTGATGAGCGGAAAATCGTCCAAAAGACGCCGCCGACTTGGCAACCCAATTATCATTTCTGAAGTATATGCCAAGGTAATGAAGGAAATGCTTAACAAGAGTTAATAACAGCCTTATAGGCTTGGTATCCGCTGCCGAGAAGCGGCAGGATATTTGAAAGGAAAGCTGACATGCCAAGAGTACGAAAAGGTTCAGCAACCCGTAAAGCAAGAAAGAGAGTCCTTAAAAGAGTCAGTGGACATCGCGGTCAACCGGGCCGGACTTACCGACTTGCCAAAGAAAGAATAACAAGGTCGGAAGTATTCGCAAGAGTCGGCCGCAAACTGAAGAAAAGACAATTCAGAAGTCTGTGGATTGTACGATTAAACGCAGCATGCAAAATGCGAAATATCCGGTACGGCCAGTTCGTCAACGGCTGTAAAAAAGCTTCTATCGGCATTAACAGAAAAATGCTCAGTGAAATTGCCATTTTTGACCCTGCAGCTTTCGATGCCATAGTTGAAAAGGCACGAACCGCTTGTGCTTAAGCAATTCGAACAAATCGGTAAAGACGCACTTGAATCGCTCAAAAAGGTAACCAATCCTGCCCAGCTTGAAGAATTCCGCATTCGTTTCCTTTCGCGAAAAGGAGAGGTAACGGAAATGCTGAGCCGAATCGGCCAGGCACTTCCGGATCAGCGAAAAGAAGCCGGCGCACTTGCCAATAAAATCAAACAGGAAGTTACCGCCGCGTTCGAACAGCTTAAAAACTCCCTCCAGGGCACATCCGCAAGAAAAGGACATGCCGTCGATATTACTTTGCCGGGTATTGATTTCGAAAAAGGCAAGGCCCATATAATAACACAAACCGCAAACGAACTGCTCGAAATATTCGGCAGAATGGGATTCTCCATCGCGTACGGACCGGAAGTCGAAGACGAATGGCATAATTTCGTCGCGCTTAATATCCCGCCGGGACATCCGGCAAGAGACCCATCAGATAATTTCTGCATAGATGTAAATAAACTCCTGAGAAGCCAGACATCTACGATACAAATCCGTACTATGGAAAAACA
>Ga0315287_10001956_pt1 | contig 19300 bp, 13 predicted proteins | sample YL17G11_0_MG_FD_205037 | JGI IMG/M metagenome (GOLD analysis project Ga0315287, IMG submission 205037) | Sediment microbial communities from Yellowstone Lake, YNP, Wyoming, USA - YL17G11_0 | ecosystem: Environmental > Aquatic > Freshwater > Lake > Sediment | place: USA: Wyoming | collected...
TCTCCCCTCTTCTCACCCACATACACTCTCTCTCCTCTCTTTACTCACACACAGCGATGACAACATCCCCCTCTCCGACGGTGGCTCCGACACGGGCGGCGAGGTGAGAGAGAGAGAAAAATGGAGGAAGGAGGGAGAGGAGACAACCGAGGACGGCTGGAGGGGGTGAGAAATTGGCCAGCGCTCGGCACGGCGGCTGTCCCCCGTGCTTTTGCGTTGGGGTGGCTGTACCCTCTTCCACGGCCCCGCCCACCCTGTCAATACTTTCCTGTCCGCCCTTGCCCTCAACGGACCCCCAAAAATACTCACCAAAAAAAAAAACTCCCCGATTCTTCACAGGACGACATTGGCTACGCCGACGACGCGGCGGCCGAAGCAGCCAACCCGCTCGCCTCCGAGGACGAAGACGACGAGGACGAGGACGGCTTTGACGACCCGGACGAGTCCGGGTATGCGACGGCGACGGCCAGCCTTGGCGACGCCGCCTCGACCGACCTGGACGTCCTGGAGGTCCGCCAGGCGGAAGGTAAGAAAAAAAAAAAAAAAAACGTGACCCCTACCTGGCCCATCCCCTTACCTGATCCCGCGGCCCGCCGCTCACGCCGCCGCCGCCGGCACTCACACACACACACACGCATTTCCACCCTTTTTCTCCTCCACCACAGCTGTTGCCGAAGCCCAGCGCCTGATCGCGGCGGTGGAGGCGGAAGCCACACGGGCGACGGCCGACGCGGAGGCCGCCCTGGCTGCTGGCGGCGGCGCGGCAGCGCTGGCGTCGGTCGGCGCGGCCGTGGAGGCGGCGGCCGCCCGCATTGACGCGGCCGCGGACAATGTGACGAGCTATATGGCGGCCGCGCTGCGGGCGGGGGTGGCTGGTGGCACCGCCGCCGCCTCCCCTCTGTCCGCTGCTCCCACCTCGTCCGCCGCGTCTTCCGGCTTTTCCTTTGGGGCGGCGACCGCCGCCGTCGCCGCTGCTGCTGCCCCTACCGTCGACGACTCCGCCGCTGTCAAGCGTGCCCGCACGGCGGCTGAAGGCGCGGCCGCCGCCCCGGGCGCGGCGGCCGACCGGGTGGCGGACACGGCGGCGCGTGTGGCTGCTACTGCTGCCTTCTCAGCCCCGCCCTCCCTCCCAGCCCTCGCCCCGCCCCGCCCTGGCGCGGGCGCGGGCGAGGTCATGGCCGGCATGGAAGCCTCGGGTGGGGCGGCCCGGACGCCGACCGGCAAGTCGGCTGAGCGCTGGGCGGCGCGGGGTACGGGCGCCACCACCCCGCCCGCGCCTGCCCTGGCTGACGCCGCCACGGCGGCCACGGGCGCCGTCAAGGCGGCAGGGACGGAAGCTATCAACGTGGCGACGTCGGCTGTCGCCACTGCCCGCGCCCAGGCCGGGGCGGCGGTGCAGAAGGTGGGCGGCGCCTGGGGCGAAGCGAAAGCAGCGGCTGAGCAAGTTGAGGCCGCCCTGGGGTCTGCAGTCGACCGGGCCGGCGACGCGGCTGCTGCTGCTACCCGCACGGCTGCATCTGCCACCACCGCGGCTGCCGACCAAGCCCGCGTCGCGGCTTCCGGCTTGCAAGCGGCCGCCAAGGGCGCGGCCCAGGGTGTCGCGTCGGCCGCGGAGGCCGCGGCCGCGACTGCGGCGTCTGTCTTGACCGGCACGGCCCAGGCTACGGACGCGGCCGCGTCCAAAGCCACCGCGGCCACCACCGCGGCCGCGGATGGCCTAGCCACAAAAGCGACCGCAGCCTCCAACCAAGCGTTCGCGGCCCTGGGCTCCGCCGCTGGCGCTGCAGAAGCCGCGGTCGGCCAGGTCGAGTCGAGCCTAGGGGCGGCTGTGACTGTAGTCGCCCCCGCCCTGGACGCCGCGGCGGCCAAGGCGGCGGCCAAGGCCGCCATCGGCGCCCAGGCCGCGACCCAGGCCGCCACCCAAGCCGCGATCGGCGCGGTGAAAGCCGTGGAAGCCAAGGCGGCGGGCGCGGTCGGTGCGGCCAAGGACGCGGCCGGGAAAGCCGGGGCGGCCCTGGAGTCGGCGGCGGCCACGGCCGCGTCCGCCCTGTACACCGCCACCACCAAAGTCGGCGACGCTGCAACCACTGTTGCCTCCGATCTGACACACGCGGCCGCCCAGGGCAAAGCCGCCGTGGAAGGGGCGGCCAAGGACGCGGCGTCTGCTGCCGGGCCGGCCCGTAAAGAGGCGGCTGCTGCTGCCAAGGCGCCCACCACCGTGCCCGCTGCTGCCCCTGCCACCAAACCCACCGGCTGGATTTCTGGCTGGCTGCCTGCCCGGCCCAGCGGCAGCGGTGAAGGTGCTGGAGCTGGAGCTGGAGCTGGCGCTGGTGCGGCGGCGGCGGCGGGTGCTGGCGGTGCTGACGCCAAAGCCATAACTGGCACGGCTGTCCTGGGTCAGGCCAAAGCGGTGGTGGACGCGGCGGAGGCGACTTTGAAGTCTGCCTCTGCTGGCGCTGTCTCCACGGTCGACAAGGCCGCTGGCAAAGCCGCGTCCGCCACGGAGGAAGCTAAGGCAGCCGTGGGTGAGGCCGCGGGCGCGGCCAAAACCGCGGCGACCAACGCACAGACTGCCGTCGAGGGTGGGGCTGCCAAAGCCGCGGCCGGCCTGGAAGCCGCCGCCGCCGCGGGTGAGGCCCCAAAACCTGCGGGCGGGTGGATGTCGGGCTGGCTGCCGACCCGCCTGTCCGGCGTGGCTGGTGGGACCGGTGCGGCGGCGGGTGGTGGTGGAGCGGCCAAGGAAGAGAGCGCGCCCGCCGCCCCGGCGGCGCCGGCGGCGCTGGCGGCGACCACTCCCGCTGCGACCACCCCTCCCGCACCTCCCGCCGCTCCCGTGGCCAAGCCGGCTGCTGCTCCTGCTGCTCACGCTGAGCCGGCGGCCCCCGCGGCCGCTCCGGCAGCCACTCCCGCCGCCCCAGCCGCCGCCTCCTGGGTCCCCGCCTGGATGTCGCGCTCAACGGGTGAGGCGCCCACGCCCGCCGCCACGGTGGGAGAGGGGGAGGCCAAGGCGGCGACGGCCGGGCCAGCGGTCGCACCGAAGGCGGCGACGGTGGCGGCGACGCTCAGTGCTGCCGCTCCTACTGCTGCTGCCCCGGCGGTGGAGGCGGTGTTGAAGCCCGCGCCGGCGGCGGCCCCCACCCCCACCCCTGCCGCTCCCCCCCCCACTGCCGCCACCGCCGCGGCCGGCAGTGCCTGGACCCCCTCCTGGCTGCCCCGCCGCCCGGAGGGCGAGAAGGCGCCGGATGCGGCGCCCGCGCCCGCGCCCGCTGCGGCGGCTGCGCCCCCCCCCACCCCCGCCCCTCCTCCTGCCCCGAAAGCCGGCGGCCTGGGCGCGTTGCCGCCCAAGCCCACGCTGCCTTCCCTGCCCCCGAAACCTGCTGGTGGTGGGGGTGGTGCCGGCGGCCGCCTCCCTGCCCTCCCGCCCAAACCCGCGGGCGGCCTGGGAGGCTTGCCACCCCGCCCCACCGTGGGTGGGTCGACGGGGGCTGCACCGACGGCTGGCGCAGCGTCCTCCACGCCGGCGGCGGCGACGGGCGGTGATGGTGGTGGGAGCGGGGGTGGTGGGAACAGGTCTGCCGCGTCTGCCGTGCAACCCGCGTCTGGGGGTGGCGGTGGCGCTGCCTCCTCCGCGCCCGCCGGCGGCGGCGCTGCCGCCCCGCCACCCCCGCCTGGCGGCGGCGGCGGCGGCTTCCCCGGCTTCCCGGGCGGCGGCCCTCCCGCACTCAACGGCGGCGGCCCGCCTCCTCCCACTGACGAGCCGCCTGCGACCGCAGATGCCCGCCTCCGCCTGCGCGACCTGGTGACCACGCTCTACCGCCTGTGCAGCCGGCTGGACCAGTCCCCGCACGGCGCGGTCATCAAGCAAAACGTCAACAAGCTGGTCATGGCGGAGCGAATTCGGTTGGGGACGCCGCCAGCCGGGTCGGCCGCGCTCAACCCGGCCGCCTGCGCGGCGGCCGCGGCCGAGGCCGAGGCCGCGCCGGGCGGGGCGGCGCAGGACCTGCCCCTGTCCTGCACGGTCCTGGTGCTGGGCGCGGTCGGGGCGGGCAAGACCGCCACCATTCACTCGCTCCTGGGCAAGCCCCTGCCCGCCTCGGCGGCCGACGCGTGCGGGGCCGGCACGCCCAGCGTTAACACATTGTCGGGCCGCGTTGCGGGCGCGGCCCTCACCTTCATCGACACGCCCGGCCTCCGCCGCGGCGCGGGCGGCGTCGCCCACAACCAGCGCGTCCTGAAGGCTGTCAAGGCTGCCCAGAAAAAGTACCGCCCGGACGTGGTCTTGTACGCGGACCGGGCGGACGCGGTCGCGCGCGGGGGCGGGGACGCGGGCGTGCTGCGCGCCATCTCGGCGGCCATGGGCCCCGAGGTCTGGTTCAACACCGTCCTCGTGCTCACCCACGCCGCCGCGCCCCCGCCCGACGCGGCGTCCGGGCCCGTCTCCTACGACGCCTTCATCCAGAACCGGCTCCACCTGCTCCAGCAGGGCGTGCGCGCGGCGGCGGGCGACATGCGGCTTTACTCGCCGGCCGCGCTCGCGGAAAACCACCCGGCCTGCCGCACCAACCCGGCGGGCGAGGCCGTCCTGCCGACGGGGCAGGCGTGGCGGCCCTCCCTGCTGGTCTCCATCCTGGCGTCCAAGCTGCTCAACACGGCGGACGGGGTCCTCAAGATGGGCGCGGCGGGCGGGGGCGGTGGCGCGGCGGCGGGGGGGGGCGCGCCCGCGGGCGGCGCGGCCGCCCAGTCGGCCCAGGCCCGCATGATGGCCATGCTGCGGGGCCAGCGCCTGCCGCCCATGCCCCACCTGCTGTCCGTCCTCATCCAGCCCAAGGCGCCCCGGGAGGTGCCGGAGGATGAGAAGGGCATCCTGTCCGGGCGGGCCATCGCCCGGCTGGCCACGCCGGCCGCCCGCCAGAAAGCGAGGGCCGGGCGGCGCGAGTTTGTGCGGGAGCGCGCGGCCCAGGCCCTGACGGCGGGCGTGGGCGACCCCATGATGCCCGCCCCGGAGCCCGCCCTGCAGCCGACCTTCGACCCGGAGGTGGCCTCCCACCGGTACGCCCACCTGGAGTCCCACACCTCCTGGGTGGCCCGGCCCCAGGTGGAGGCGACGGCGATGGACCACGGCGACGGGATTGAGGGCGTCGTCATGGAGAAGCACGGCATGCTGCGCCCGCCCGGCGCGGCTCTCGGCGGCCTGCCCTGCCTGGCCTGGGCGCAGGTGCACAAGGACAAGGCGTCCATGTCCTTCCAGTCCCAGGCGGAGGTGTCAGTCCACCACGCCGGACGCGGCGGCGGCGGCGGCGGCGGGAGTGGCGGCCGGCCGTCCTCCAAGCGGGCGCCCGTGACGACGGCGGGCGTCGAGGTGCTCACCACCCAGGTACGAGCGTCGCAAGAGAGAGAGAAAGAGAGAGAGAGAGAGAGAGAGAGAGAGAGAGAGAGAGAGAGATGAGAGAAGGCGAGAGCGCACACGGCGCCTAACCCCTCACACACCCAATCCATCCATCCCTTTTTTTTTTTATGTTTTTCAGCGCGACGTCATCTACACCGCCCGCGCCGAGGCCCGGGTGGCGACCTCGTCCAGCTCCACCGCCGCCGCCGGCCTGTCCGCCTCCCGCCTGGTGGAGGACGGGGGCCTGCCCTCCAGCGGCCCCGTCGCCCTGGGCGTCAAGCTCGTCAACCGGGTCGGCCTTTTAGGGCGGGGGGGCACCGAAGGGACGGTCGCGCTGGGCGCGATGAGCACCAAAACGCGGGCGGGCCGGGAGACCGCGACGGCGGGCAATTTGGAGCTGAAGGCGGCCCTGGGCCCGCCCGCCAAGCGCGGGCAGGCCGTCCTGGGCGGGTCCTTCATGAACTTCCGGGGCGACGTCGCCCTGGGAGGCAACCTGGCGGCCCAGGCCAACCCGACGCCCGACACGACGGTCGCCGCCCGCCTGCAGCTCAACTCCAAGGGCGCGGGCGGCGTCACCCTGCGGGTCACCTCACACGATGCGGCCCCCAGATACGGGGCCTCCCTCCTGGTCCCCCTGCTGGGCATGCTGCTGGAGCGCGTGCGCGGGCGGCTAGGCGGCGGGCGTGGCGGGATGGTGGGTGGTGGAGAGGGTGGGGATGGAGAGGGCGAGGACGAGGAGGGTGAGATGGAGGGCGAGAGCGAGTACGAGGAGGGGGAGGAGGAGGAGGAGGAGGGGTTGATGGTCGAGGAGGAAGAGGACGAGGACTGAGGAGGGGGAATGGAGTGCATGGGTGTGGGTTGGCGTGGGGGGGGATGCCGGTGGCGGCGCGCTGAGAGAGAGTGCAAAACAAAAAAGAGGGCGACGGGTCGAGCGCCCCCCGCCCACTTTCTCTCTCGACCGCAGAAAAGCGCTCCCCCCCTCGGTTCACTCGTGAATCGGCGCTACTTTTCGTTTCACTCTTCCCCACCGCCCTCGCCCCCTCAAGACACCCACGATGCGGCCGGCCTGTTCCATGGCCGCCCCGGCGTCTACGTCGGCGATGATGGGCCCGCCCCTGGCCCTGGCCCGCCCCACGGCCCGCCGGTTCGCGGCCAACAAAGCCTTGCCCTCGAGCGGGGCAGACCGCCGGTCGGCCGGCATCCCGGCCTCCGCCCTCGCCGTGCCCGCCGCCGTGCCCGCCTCCGCCCCGCCCCCCGCCATCGGCGGGCCGGCGGCCGGCCGCCAGCCGCCGTCCGTGACCGCCAACCACGACACGCCGCCGCCCGGGGTGACCCTGTACACGGACGTGATGATCCCGCCCGCGGGCGGGCGCCTGCACTCGGGGTGCACCGCCTTCATCGAGTGCCACCGCGTGCGCGGGGGGGAGGTCGGGCCCGACCAGACCGCCACCATTGCGACCATGGCCAACCTGCTGCAGGTGCGTAGGAGTGGGCGGCGAGGGGAATGCGCGGCACCGGTGGGCGGGGTGCAAGGTCTTTTTGTGTGTTTCGGGCCCCCCGCGGCGCGCGTTCTCCCGCCCTGCTTGAAGGAGCGCAAAAAGGCAGCGCGCGCGCGCTAAGGGGGGGGGGGGTCTTCCGCTTTGGCCGCCCCGGAGGCGTGCTCCCACCCGTGCATTGGCCGACCACCCGGACCCATTGCAGTCGTGCCCTTCTGGCGCAGCCGTGGGGGGGGGGGGGGGGGCGCTACAGCCACACCGCACCCCCCCACCCCGATCTAGCCAGGGCCGGAGCGATCGCTCAGCCCCAAAAAGCAAACGGTTTTTTATTATTTTTATTTTTTCGCTGCCTCAAACCTCTCGCTCTGGCACCATCCACATACCCCCGCTCTCCCTCACACCCTCCTCTCTACTCTCTCTTCCCCCCCCCCCCCCCATGCATCGCCCTCGCAGGAAGTCGCGTCCAACCACGCGGTCGCCATCTGGGGCCGGTCCGAGACCGGCTTCGCAGCGGACCCCATGATGTCCGCGGCGGGGCTCATCTTTGCGCTCACCCGCCTGCAAATCCAGATCGACGCCTACCCCAAGTGGGGCGAGATCGTGTCCGTGGAGACCTGGTTCCAAGAGGAGGGCCGGGTGTCCGCCTCCCGGCACTGGGTCATCCGCTCCCCGGAGAGCGGCGAGGAGATCGGGCGGGCGACGAGCACGTGGGTGATGGTGGACACTGGGTCCCGGCGCCTGGTGAAGATGCCGGAGCCGATGCGGTTGAAGCTGGAGAGCCTGTCGCCCACCCCGCCCCGTCTGGCCCTGCCCGCCACCCAGGCCCGCCTCCGCATCCCGGACCTCATGCTGGCGGCCGACGAGCCGGGGGCGCCGCCCCTGCTGGAAGGCCCCAAACAGGTGGCCCGCCGGGCGGACATGGACATGAACGGCCACATCAACAACGTGACCTACCTGGCCTGGGCGCTGGAGATGGTGCCGGAGGACGTGCACAAGCACGGCCACCTGGCCCAGGTGGAGCTGGACTACAAGTCGGAGTGCCTGGCCGGGCACACGGTGGAGTCCCTGGCCGCGCCCTGGGAGGGCGGCGTGGCCGGCCTGGCCAGCAGCGAGGGCGACGGGCGGACCCGCTTCCTGCACACCCTGCGCCGGTGCGACGAGGAGGGCTGCTACGAGCTGGTCCGGGCCCGGACGACGTGGGACATGCCCAAGAAGAAATGATGGAGGCAACAACTGGTGGGCGCGCCCTTTTTATTCCTCAACACACTAAATGAGAGAGAGGCATAACGAGAGAGGAGGAGGTGAGCGATGAGCGAGATGAGTGAATGCGTGCGTGTTGGGGTGACCGGGCGGGTGAGGAGAGAAAAAGAGACAGACAGACAGTGTTTCGTGAGTGAAAGGGGGCGGGTTGGCGTGGGGCTGTGTGTGGGGCGCGTGGTTTCTTTTACCTTTTTTGTGTGGTGGGGGGGGCCGTGGATGTTGGGTGGGTCGGCGCGGGACGCGCCTCCTGCTTTGTGTAGCCGCGGCATATATCCTGATTTATCATTCATCGATCGACCGTCTTCACACAAAGAAAGTCCCACACGGGACACCACGCCCAAGAGTACGCACACCCATCATCATCATCGTCATCATCAATCATCGCCCCATTTTTTTCTTTTCATCTCTTTTTCTTTTTCTAGGCCGTCTTAGCCGGCCCTACGCCCCTCTCCTCTTCCTTCCTTATCAAGCCGTCTTGGCCGGCCCGTTGTCGCCGCCGCCACCCAGGCGGACCAGCACCGCCTGCACCGCCGCCACAAAGGCGAGCGTCCAGGCCACCACGACCGCCGCCCACTCGCGCGTGTAGGCCGCCACAAGGTCGGCGACGACCTGCTGCCGCGTCTGGTGGGTGGTGGTGGTGCGCTGCTGCTGCTGCTTGGCGTCCGCAACCGCCTCCGCTTTGGCGACCAGGTCTACCCCCTCCGCGGCGGCGGCGGAGGTGGCCGAAGCCAGCGCCACCGCCGCGGCCGCGGCCTGGGCCTGGCGGCGGACCAGGACGGCCTCGTCCGCGGCCGCCCGGGTGGCGGCGGCCGCCTTGACGGCCGCGATCTTGGAGTCGTAGGCTTCGGCCGCGGCGGAGGGGAGGGTGGCGGTCGCGGTCGCTGTCGCAACGGCAGCGGCAGAGGCGGCGGCCTGAGCCGCCGCCCCACCCCCCGCTGCAGGCGCCGGCAGCGGGGACGACGGCCCCGACACCCTGACGCCAGCGGGCATGGCAGCGCTCCCCCCCGCCTGCCTCACCATCGGCACGGCCATGGACGCCAGGACGTGCGTGGCCGGGGCGTCGACCTTGGCCTCTTCCACCTCCGCCTGCTCCTCCTTCTTGGGCGGCATGGTGTCCAGGGCGGAGATAGTGATGGTCGGCTCGGGCGTGGCAGCCGCCTTTGTGTTGGTGGTGCGGGGGCCAGTCATCAGCTTGGCCGCCAGGGACGACGGCAGGGCCGACATGATGGCGGACGTCAGCTCGGAAGCCGGCGACGTCGTCGGCCCCCGCCCCCCACCCGCCGAGGTGATGGACGCCATGGCGGCCGCCCTAGCGGAGGCGGCCCTGCCAGCGGCCGCCGCAGCAGCCACGACCGCGGCGGCCGCGCCCTTCTCCAGGTCGGAGGTCCTCTGTTTCAGGGAGGTAATGGTGGTGGCGGCCGGGGTGGAAACAGTGGCGGCAGACGGGGCAGCCTGGTCGGCCATGGGCGCGGCAGCGGGCCTGTGGACGGTGGGTGAGAATGGATGGTTGAGAGAGGAGCGTCGTCGAGGGGCACGCGTCGTTTTGAACGGTCGCGCTCAGCTGTTGCTTTTCTTTCGCCCTCTGCCGGGCCAAACGCCACCTCGCCTGCGCCCCAGGGCGCGATACTAGTCCTTATAGATCCCAGATGTGAGGCCAAAGCCGGCAATCAGACGGACGCGCTCGTCCTCACCCACAAACACGGACACCCCCACATGCGGCGCGCGAACAACACCAAAAACACACTTTTTCTTTTCCTGCACCCCGCCCGTCACGGCCGCGTACACGGCCGACGCGGCCAGCCCGGACAAGGCAACCGAACGGACCGCCAGAATGTTCATCGGGACGGGGGCGACAGGCCCGGGAGCGGGCGCGACAGCGGGAGCTCCGGCCGCGACCCCGTCAGTTTTCTTGACGACCGCGCCAATCCGGGAGCCCGGCACCGGGTCCGCAAACATGGGGACCCGGTGGTTGGCGGCTTTGGCGGAGCCCGTCACCGCCACCACCGCCGCCGCCAGGGCGGTCAGGGCGGCCGAGCGGCGAGAGATGGGGGTGGAGGCGCCGTCGTCGTCGGAGTCAGGGACAGCCTGCGGCGGGGCGCGCACGCGGCGAGCAACGTTCTTGTAGTTCGTGGGCTGCGCCAACGCGAGCCGGCGGGCGCCGGCCGGGCGGACCGTCGGAGTGGGGATGGGCAGCATGGTGGTGGGGTGTGTGGGAGAGTGTTGAGAGAGTGGCTGGGGGAAAAAGGAACGCGGGGTAAAAAAAAAAGGGCAAAGTGGGGGGGGGAACTGCGTCCCGCCCGCCTGTTTTTTTTTTTTTTTTTTTTCATGTTCCCAACTCACTCTCTCACTTTTTTTCCTTCAACAGCCGGGCCAGCTCGCCCGAACTGACCAGCTCCTCCAACACGTCGCACCCGCCCACAAACTCGCCCCGCACGAACACCTGGGGAATGGTGGGCCAGGCAGTGTAGGCTTTGATGGCCTCCCGCAGGCCCGGGTTGTACGTCTCGTCCAGCACATTCACGACCTGGAAGTTGGGCGGCCCCGCCACCGCCGTCAGCTGGGTCAGCACCCGGTGCGAGAAGCCGCACTGGGGCGCGGACCGAGTGCCCTTGATGAAGGCGACGCAGGCGTGGTCCTTAACGACCGCCTCGATGAGGGTGGCCAGCGGGACTGTCAGGTCTGCCAGGCCCTTGCCCCCCGTCAGCCGGATTTCGGGCGGGGCGGCCGCCCGCCGGACGGGCGTCCAGGAGGGGGTGGCCCCCGGGAGGTTGCCGGGGGGGGCGGCCCCGGCCTCGGCCACGACCTGCTCCACCCAGGCACGCCAGACGGCGGTCAGGTCGTCCCGGGTGGCGGTCGGCGGGAAGGGTGCCCAGGCCACGGTCGCCACGGTCGGCAGCCCAATGTCCTCCAGGTGGGACGCCACGCTGCCCGCCAGGCGGCGGGACATGCCGACGTACTGGACGGCGCCCGCGGCGTCCTTGATGGCGTAAACGGCGGTGGTGGCGGGGATGGCCGCGGGCTCGGCCGCGGGCGCGGACGGGGCGGCGGAGAGGGGTGGGGCGGCGTCAGAGGTGGTCGGGGTCGGGGCTGCAGCGGCGGCGGCGGCGGCTTGGCCGGCGTCACCCGCAGACGCGCGCGCCAGGCGCGGGAACGGCCGCGCGGCCGGCCGGCCCAGGGATGGGGGCACAGTCACATTAGCGATGCAGTGGCGGGAGGTGAGGGTCGGCCGCAAGCCGGGCGCGGTGGGGCGGACGAGGGAGTGCATGCGGGGCGACTGAGAGAGCGGCTGGCCTCCTTGAGAGTCTGTGTGGTGTGGTGTGGTGTGGACGAGTTGAAACAACTCTCCATAGAAAAACAAGCTACCCCCTCTCTCTCTCTCTCTCTCCCTCCCTCTTATTCTTCAGTTGTTCCACGGGCACGGGTTGTCACCATTGCCAAATAGGTAGTTGCCCGCCAAGTTGTTGCCCTAAAGAGGTGTGCGAGAGTGGAGAAGAGTGAGCGCGCTTCTACTTCCTTTCTTCCTTCCTTTCTCTCTCTCCAGGCGCTCGCGCCAACACCTCTCTCTTCGTCGTCACCGCGCACATTGTTGCCGTCCCCGCGGTTGCAGTTGCCCTGGTTGTAGCTGCCCACATTCCTGTCGCCCTGTTGAGTGGTGAGGAGGTGGTTGTGTTGTGTGTGTGTGTGTGTGAGAGGTGAGAGAGAGGCTCGTGTCTCTCTCTCCATTCTCCATCCATGCACTTCCATCTTATCTCTCCTCTTCCATACCGTGTTGAAGTTGCCCTTGTTGCTGTCGCCCTGGTTGCCGTTGCCCTTGTTGTTGTTCCCCTGTTTGATAGAGCAGAGAGTAGAGAGAGGTGGAAGAGCGTGAGAGAGCGGCGCCCGCACTCGCTCAAACCAACTCACACTCCCTTTTTCTCTTTTCTCCCGCACCCTATTGTTGTCGCCCACGTTGCCACAGCCCGCGTTGTTGGCGCCCTCATTCTTGCACGCAGAGTCGCCGGGCGCAGGCGCGGGCGGCGCCAGGTAGCAGGGCGCGCTCCCCCGGGACAGGAGGGCGTAGGTGAAGGCGTTGCCAAACTCGCCGTGCGCTTTCTTGCAAGCCTTCCCCGGGTCTGCGCACGGCAGGCACAGCATGGCCGGCGGGGCGGCGGCGGCAGCGGCGGCGGCGGCCGACGTGCTATCGGCCGCACCCGCCACGATCGGCAGCGGCGGCGCGGGCGGGCCCCCGCACAGGTCCACGCACGCCCGCAGGTCGGGCGCGGCGTCCGGGGTGAAGCCGGGCGGGACGCACTGGTAGACCGCAGACGGGGTGGCCGGGCAGAGCGGGCGGCCGTCCTCCGAGGCCGTCCGGGCGGCCAGGAGGTCGGGCGGGGTGGCAGGAGCAGCCGTCGCAGCAGCAGCTGGCGCGGTTGTCGCTGCTGGCATCGCCCCCGCCAGGCGGCCAAAGGCGGCGTCAAACTCGGCGTGGGTGGCTGCGTCGGCTGCAGCCGTGGCCGCCGCGGCTTCGGCAGCGGCATCGGCGCCCGACGAGGTTGGCGCGGGAGCAACAGTAGCGACAGGCAGGGCGACAGTCGGGGCGGCCACCTCCACCTTTGCCTCGCTCTTGGTGTCCAGGGCCAGGAGGTCGCCCAGGGTGGCCGGGGTGGCGGCTGGGTGGTGTGGTGTGGGCGGGGGCGCGGGAGAGACGTGAGGCGAGAGCGCGTCGCGTCGCGCGCCCGACGCAGCTTCCCCTCTGTCGCCTCGCGCGTGCTCGCGCTTTCCCGCCCACCCGTCTCTCGCCTCGTTGCGACAGAGAGACAAGACATATCCCCCACTTGCATGCTCACCTGCAAAGGGCGCCGCCACCGCCAGGGCCACCGCCAGGGCGGCGAGGACGAGCGCGTGGGTGCGCATGCGGAGAGAGAAAAGGAGAGGGGAGTGTAGCGAGGGCGGCGCTACGGATGACGCTAGGGGGTGGGTGGGTGGGAGGAGGGGTACACAGGGACCGAGCCCCTATCTGCACGCTGGGGTGGAGCGTGGAGCGTGGACTGGGGTGGGGGCGTGGCGGGAGTGAAAGAAAATTCGTCTGTCCATTTATTTTTTTGCGGCCAAGGACCGCCGGCCGGTGTCTCATTCCTGTGTCTGGCGGCACACGCACACACACACCCACACACACACACACATCATGCCCCCCTCCCGCCGTCGCCATCGCGCGCCATCGCCCTCCGCCTCGGACGGCGGCTCCTCCTCCTCCGATTCGGACGCCCCGGAAGAGCTGACCCTCGCCGCCGGCGCAGCCGCCGCCCGGGCCGCCCGCACGGCCGCCCGGGATGCGGCGCTCGCCTCCACCGCCACCCGCAAGGCGGCCACCGCCAGGCGGGTCGCGGCTCAGGCCCGGGACGTGGCGGCGCGGAAAGAAGCCCAAGAACAGGCGGAGCAGGCGGCTGCATCGGGCGCAGCACCAGCCGTCGTCGACCCGGCCACGCTCCTGCCTGCCTCCGTCATCGCAGCCCTGGCCGCCCGGCGGGCCGGCGGCGGCGCGGCTGGGGCGTCCGGTGACGTAGACACTGCTGCCCCTGCTGATGCTGCCGCAACGAAGCGCCGCCGCAAGCTGCCGGCCGTCCGGGCGGCCGGCCCCGTCACTGTCCTGGCCCTGGACTCTCCTGCGCTGGGCGCCTTGGAGGCCGGCGCCGCGTCCGCGGCGGCCGCGTTCAGGAGTCGTCGCCTGTACGGGCCAACACGGCCGCGGTCGATCGACATGCTGCTGGCCCCCGCCTCACTTGCAGGGCGGCCTGCGGCCGGTTTTACGAGAGAGGCGGGCGGCGGCCGCGTCGAGAAAACGGTGAAGGTTTGATGGTTGAGTCCCTTTGTTTGCCTGTGGGAGCTCGAGGGTCGCGTGGCGTTGCGTTGCGGGTGTGAGTGTGCAAATCCGAATTGTAGAGAGATTGAGAGAGAGAGAGAGAGTAAGGCTGAGGCGAGGCATTGAGAGGACCACCGCCAGCCACCACGCGTGCAAGGGAAGGCCAGAAAAAAGGCAGAAGGGTGGTCGCCCGCTGCTGCCTGGAGAACAGAACAGAACTAGACTCGTCTCTCGCGTCTTTCCGCACGGGACCCCGCTGCGCACCATCATCACACACAGCAGGGTGCAAAACCATTGATCTCCCCACCTCTCCGCGCCCACGGCGCTGTCGGAGCGTCCTCGCCCGCCGCATTCGCCGCACTCAAAGCCGCCGCCGCTGTTCGCCACCAATGGCATCATCTATCGTGCCCGCCGATTCCTCCAAGCCCAGCCTCCCACGCCGCCCACTGGGCGCCACGGGCTTGGAGGTCTCGGTCATCGGCTTTGGCGCCTCGCCCCTGGGCAGCGTGTTTGAGGTGAGGAAGGGAATGCTAGAGAGGAGAGAGACCCTGGCGCATGACCACAACACACAGACCTAGCCCCTCTCCGAGACCTCTCGTTTCATTCTCTCATCTCCCTCTCCCCAGTCCATCGACGAGGCCGAAGGCATCGCCGCCGTCGAGGAGGCCTTCGCCCTGGGCGTCAACCTGTTTGACACGTCCCCTTTCTACGGGGACACCAAGTCGGAGACGGTGAGAGATGGTGAGAAAGAGAAACAATCAAGTATGTACGTGCAGCCATGTCTCCATCCTCACCATCTCCTTTCTCTCTCCCTCTCACCGAAAGGTCCTCGGCCGCGCCCTGGCCCGCCTCCCGCGCGAGGCCATCATCGTCGCCACCAAGGTCGGCCGGTACGGGGCCGACACCTTTGACTTTTCTGCGGCCGCGACGACGGCCTCCGTGGCCGCGTCGTTGAAACGATTGAACCTGACCCGCCTCGACCTGGTCCAGTGCCACGACATTGAGTTTGGCGACCTGGCCGCGGTGGTGGGCGGGGCCCTGCCCGCGCTGGCCGCCCTGAAAGCCCAGGGCATCGTGGGCGCGGTCGGCGTGACGGGCTTACCGCTGGCGACCCTGAAGAAGGTGGTGGAACTGTGAGTTGCGGGCGGGGAGGAGGCGGAGAGAGTTTTTTTTTTGTCTTCTCTCTCAACCTTTATGCCGCGTCCCTTTTTTTTGTCTCTCACCCCCTCCTCCTCCTCTCTCTCCAACACATCACACACAGCGCCCCGACCGGCCTCATCGACGTCGTCCTCTCCTACTGCCACTGCTGCCCCACCGACCACGCCCTGGACGCGGCGGTTCCCTACTTTGCGGGGAGGGGGCTGGGCATCATTTCCGCGTCCCCCCTGTCCATGGGCTTGCTAACCCCGCAGGGCCCGCCGCCCTGGCACCCCGCCCCGCCCGCCCTGAGGGCTGCGGCCGCGGCGGCGGTGGCGGCTGTTACGGCCGCAGGCTTTGACGCGCCGGCGTTGGCACTGCGGGACGCCCTGGAAACGCCGGGGGTGGCCACCCACCTCATCGGCCTGTCCACCCGGGCACAAGTGCGGGTGGCGGTCGCGTCGGCCTTGGCCGCCAGCGCTCCGCCCCAGGCTGCGGAGGCGGCGGCCCTGGCGGAGATGCGGGCCCTGTTGGCCCCGGTCCTGGGGACGACCTGGCCGTCTGGGCGGCTGGAGAACAATTGACTGGCGATGAAATGAAGAATTTGTGATTTGCTCTTGTTTCTCTCCCCAGCCTCCCAAAACCTCTTCTCGCGCTCTGTCCAGGCGCTCGCCGGGACGCACACAAGCACACCCACCCGCACCCACATGCTCAAGTTCTCTTTCTCTTTCTCTCTTTCTCTCCCCTTCTCTCTCTCTCCTCCTCCTCTCTCAACACGCCCCAACCAGGTTGGCAGCGTACCCGGCCGCAAAGGCCGCCCCAAGGGCGGCGAGCGCACCGTGGGGTGCCGCCTTGCCCGACTTGGTATACGCCCGGCCCATGTAGGCGGCCAGGACGGCGGCGGCAGTTAGGGCGAGCGCGTTGCCGGCCCGCCAGGTGGCCAGCCCCCCCCCGCGGGCGCCCATGAGGGACGCGCCGGCCAGCAGGACGGCCGCCAGCGCGGCGCCCGCCTCGAGGGACGCGCGCGACCCCTTCCGCCGGTAGGCGGCCGCCCCGCCGCCGCCCACCAGGCCCGCGAATAGGACGGTCAGGGCGCGCCAGGGCAGGCCGCCCGCGCCGGGGCCGGTGCCGTCGCCCCAGCCCCGGCCCCCGCCGCCGCCACCTCCCCGGCCGCCGCGGCCGCCGTTGCCGCCACCGCCGCCGCCCGTGTCCAGGCGGCCGTAAGACACGCGCACGTCCTCCGCCCGGGCGGCAGTGTAGCGGGCGGGAGAGCCGTAGTCACGTGGGGCCGCGTACTGCCTGCGAAGACATGGAGGGTCGATGGGGCGATGGGATGGGATGGAGATGAGAGGTTGGATGGGGAAATGATGAGAGGGTCGGGCGACTTGCCGATTTGGCAGCGCTTTCTGTTTCTCTGCGCCCGCGTGGGCGCCCGCCTCGCCTCGATTCGTGCATTCCACAGCACGCAGCGCATCATCTGCACCGCTTTTTCTCCCTTACCAGGCCGGGTGGCTGTTGGGGTGCAAGTGCGCGGGCGCCGGCCCCGCGACGGGGTCGGGCTTGCGAAAGCGGCCCAGGTCGGCCGGCGTCGGGATAGCGTACACGGGGCGCGTGTCCTCCGACGATGGCGGGGCCCGGCTGCCCAGGGAGCCGGCGCGGGCGGCGACGGGGCGCGGGCGCTGAGTGAGGGCGGGGGCACGGATCTGCATCGCGGACGTGTGTGTGGAGAACGCGCGACCCGGAGAGAAAAAAAAAAGAAAAATGAAAGTCGAGGGCGGCCAACTCTCACAAACGCGGCGAGAACAGAAATAGGCGCCCTGCGCCCCGCGCCACACACCCTTGCGGTGCGTGCCTGTTTCTGCCCTGCTCTTCCCCCCCCAGGGTTTAGGCTAGCTGCCCATCGTACCCATCGCGCGCGCACGATCCGGGGACAGCCTTGGCCACCTGCGGCAAAAATTTAGAGGAGGGGGCGAAAAAAGCGCATGCGCTCCTAGCCGCGTCGTCTAACTCGCGTCCTCTTCTTCTTCGTTTATCGCGCACCCACACCCCTTTCGCATCCACCTTTGTGCTATGCCCCCCGCCGACCATGCCGGTGGTGGCTTCCTCCGCTTCCTGCGACGGGGTGGGGGTGGCGGGGAGGAGGTGAAAGACGGCGAATCGTCCCTCCCCCCGTCCTCGCTCTCCTCCTCCCTCCAGGCCGGCCCGCCGTCCGGCCCAGCCCCTGCCCGTCCCCTGCCCATCCCTGTGCCCACCGCTCGCCGCCCGCACGCCCAGGCACAGTCATCCGCGCCCGGCTCCTCGTCCACCCGGTCAGCCGGCTCAGGCCTGTTTGCTTGTTTCGGCCGGTCGGGTGAGGGTGGCGGGACCCTGGGCGACAGGGGGCACGGCGCGGCAGGCACATCAACCACTCCCCCGGCCGGCCGGCCCGGCGGCGGCGGCCTCCCGTCCGGCCGGGGGCGCCCCCTGCTGCTCCCGTCGGGGTCGCCGCCCGGGGGCGGCGGCGGCCGGCGCCGGTCGACCAGCTCGTCCGCGACCTCGCCCGCTCGGTCGATCGCCTCCTCCGGCATCTCCCGCCACCCCCCCGTCGGATCCAACGCCGAGTGCGAGGTCAGCGTGCGGCCCTGCTTCGCCTGGAGCGCGGCCGTGGCGGCCGGCAGTGCGCGGGGTGGCGGTGGCGGTGGTAGTGGTGGTGGTGGTGGCGTGCCGCCCCTACCACTCCCGCGCCTGCCCTCCGACAAGTATGACTGCCAGGACGAGGTCCTGGTCGTCCAGGGCCTGGGCGGCCTGCCCGGCCTCACCCTGGCCGGCGTGTTTGACGGCCACGGCCGGGGCGGGCGGGCGGCCGCTACGCGCGCGGCTGCGGCCGTCGCGGCCTCCCTGGCCAGCCCGGCCGCCGCCGCGGCGGCCGCCTCGCCCGACCGCCGGCGGCGGGCAGCCGCCTTTGAGGCCGCCCTGGCGGCCGCGCACTTGGACCTGGTCGGGCCCGCTGCCGCCGCCGACCCGGCGTCCGCCCCGGCCGACCACCCGTTCTCCGCGTCGGGCACCACCGCCTGTTTGGCTCTGGCCGCCGGCGGCTGGCTCTTCACCGCCCACGTCGGCGATTCGCGGGCCGTCCTGGGGCGCATCGCAGAGGCCGGGGTCGGCCCGGGCGGCGAGTCCGGGGTGGAGCCCGTCCGCCTGACGCGGGACCACACGCCCGACATTGAGAAAGAGCGCCAGCGCATCGGCCGGGCGGGCGGCGTCGTCCGCCGGCCCCGGGACGCGCGCGGGGAGGCCACCGGCGCGTACCGCGTGTACGGCCGCTCTCCGGCCGCCGTCGCGGCCGGCACGCCCGGCCTGGCGATGAGCCGGGCCCTGGGCGACGTGGCCGCCCAGGCCCTGGGCGTCATCCCCACCCCGGAGCTGGGCGCGCACGCCCCGGGCGAGGGCGACCTCTTCGCCATCCTCGCCACGGACGGGGTGTGGGACGTCGTCTCGCCGTCCGATGCCGTCGCCCTGGTGGCCGGCTACCGGGGGTCCACCCCCTGGGCCGGCCTGTCCGCGGCGGACGCGCTGACCGCGGAAGCGCACGAGCGATGGAAGGCGAGGTCCTTCGAGGCGGTCGTCGACGATGTCGCGGCGGTCGTCCTCTGGCTGAGCGAGCCGCCGCCCCTGTACTGTGGCGGTGCCGCCGGTGGTGGTGAGGCGCCCGCCCCCGCCCCTCGCCCGGGGTTGGCGCCCGCCGGCCCGCCCCTCCTCCTCCCGCCCCCCCCGCCCGGCCTCATCCCGGGCGCCCGCTCGTGCGGCGCCGCCAACAGCGAGGCCCCCATCCTGGCCGCTCGGGCGGCCGCCTCCACCGCGCCCCCGGCCCGCTGGTTCGAGGACGCGCTGAGCCTGGGCAAGTGCGACGTGGGCGGCGCGTACGGGTGCGGGCGGACGAGCGGGAGCGGCGGGCCGAACGCGGGCCTTTTTGCCCAGCAGCAGCAGCAGCCAGGCGGCGACTCGTCCTCGCACGGCGGGTCCGACCTGTCCGGCCTCTCCGTGCGTTCCCACTCCCTGGACGGGCGCTCCGCCCCGCCCGCCCGCCTCGGCTACTCGCCGGGCGGGACGCCCACGGCGGGCGGCGGCGGCGCGCTGTCGGCCGCCGCGATCAGCCGTGGCGCGGCGGGGGGAGGGGGCAGCGGCGGCGACCCCGCGGCCTCG
>Ga0315287_10001957_pt1 | contig 19299 bp, 13 predicted proteins | sample YL17G11_0_MG_FD_205037 | JGI IMG/M metagenome (GOLD analysis project Ga0315287, IMG submission 205037) | Sediment microbial communities from Yellowstone Lake, YNP, Wyoming, USA - YL17G11_0 | ecosystem: Environmental > Aquatic > Freshwater > Lake > Sediment | place: USA: Wyoming | collected...
CGTGGACCTGAAGGCATTCACCGAGCGCTTCTACCGCAAGCTCTGTGGCGCCGAGCTGGCTCCAGTGCTCGACACACTCGTCTATCTGAAGCGCGAGACCCGCGTCTGGTTCGAAATCACCACGCTGCTGATCCCGGGAGAGAACGACTCGGACGCCGAACTGGACGAGATGACGCAGTGGATCCGCGACAAGCTCGGCCCGGACGTGCCGCTGCACTTCTCGGCGTTCCACCCCGACTGGAAAATGAGCGATCACCCCCCGACACCTCCCGCCACGCTCACGCGTGCGCGCGAGATCGCCATGCGCAACGGTGTGCGGTATGTCTATACGGGCAACGTTCACGACCGTACCGGCGGCAGCACCTGGTGCCATCGCTGCCATGCGTTGCTGATCGAACGCGACTGGTACGAGCTCGGCCGCTGGGGCCTCACGGCCGAAGGCTGTTGCGCCGAGTGCGGCGAGAAATTGCCCGGTGTGTTCGCGCCTCGGCCGGGCACCTGGGGATCCAGGCGCCTGCCGGTGCGCCTGCACCGCGCCTGAGCGCGTCGGCGCGCACGCTCCCTACTCCTCTGTGCCCGCAAGGTTCGTGATTCGACCTCTGCCGTCGATCGTGGCGACGACGATCAGTGCGGTCTCCGCATACTGCACGCGGTACCTGTATGCACTCGCCGCGTCGCCGGAGTCGCGCTGCACGCGCTCCATACCGAGAGGTGAACCGAGCGCGCGATAGAAATCGTGGCCCTTCGACCACCGGTGCCGCACCTTGTCGACAAACTCCGGGCTCAGGTCCCTGGCGTAGACCTCCGGGTCGAGACGGTGCGAGTAGTAATCGAATAGTTTCCGGGTGAGCAGCGGTTTCGTGTCCGGAATCCTTGCGTAGACGAGACCCGGCACGAACTGCGCCGCAATGTGACTGGCCATCCCGGCTGGATTCGCGTCGTAGCTGTTCGTCAGCACGATCACCGTCACCCGGTCGTCGGGCAATCGCAGGATGTCCGAGCTGAACCCGGCCGTTCCGCCGGAGTGCTCTTGTGCCCGATGGCCACGGACCGGCGACACGAACCATCCAAAGCCGTAGCCACTGGGCGAGCCATCCGCGAGCGCCTGGTTCGCCCACATCTGTGCGTAGCTCTCGATCGCCAGGACCGACTGCGCATCGAGCAGCGCGTTCCACTTGACCAGGTCGCCCGTGGTCGACACGAGATCGCCCGCGCCGCCGACGGCCGTCGGCTGGATCGCATCGCGGTTCACGATTCGGCCATCTTCAAGGGCATATCCGGACGCGCGGCCGGCAATGATTTCTGTCGGAGCGCTGCTGCGCGTTCGCGTCATGCCAGCCGGCCCGAGAATGCGCTGCTCGATCAGGGGCACGTAGGGCACCCCACTGGCTTTCTCGATGATCAGGCCCAGCAAGTAGTAGCCCGTATTGCTGTAATGCCACTGGGCGCCAGGCGAGAAATCGATCGGCTTCGCGGCAGCCACGGCAAGCAGCTGCTGCGCCGTGGTTGGAGTCCGGTAGGCACCGTAGCCGAGGATTTCCTCGAAATCAGGTATCCCCGAAGTGTGGGTCAGCAATTGCCGGATCGTCACTTCGCGCCAGGTCGACGGCAGCTCGGGAATGTATGCGGATGCAGGTTCGTTCAGGTTGATCTTGCCCTGCTCGACCAGCGTCATGATCGCGGCCGCGACAAACTGCTTGGTGATGGAGCCGATCTCGAAGACCGTATCGGGCGTGACGGGCACCTGGAGTTCCAGGTCGGCGAAACCGTACCCTTGCAGTTTCACCACGCGCCCGTCCTGCACGACGGCGAGCGACAGGCCGGGCACCTGCTGTCGCCGCATTTGCAACGCGATGTAGTCGTCGGTCGGGTCCGCATGCGCGGTAGCAGCCAGCAGGCCACCGAGGGCAACCAGCACTCCAGCGACCGCGGAGATGCGGCGTTCCAGCGAGAGGGCCAGCCTGCTCAGGTTCTTTCTCCTCGACTCTTCACGCGCTACGGTCGCGTGCTCAGATCAGCCAGGGCCAGGCGCTGCTCGATGCGCCGCGCCCCGCGCTGGTCCACTACGGACAGCGTCACGGTAGTCTCAGCGCCCTGCCAGTCGATGTCGATGAGCCCGAAGTTCGGCTCGCGGATCACGTGGCTCACCCGGTTGGCGTTCGGCGTGGCGGCGGGCCAGACTTCAGTGAGCCCGCTCGAGGTGAGGTCCCACAACGTGTAGGGCACGTTGACGTCGAGCTTCGACAGCTCGGCGTAGTGCATATCGCCGCTGAGGAACACCACGCCGTTGGCGCGCTTGCGCCGGATCAGCTCGATCAATCGCTGCTGGTCATGAGCGAACAGCGACCATCCTTCCCAACCGGGAAAATCAGCGAGCACCTGCACGCTCGACCCGATCAAGCGCACGTCGGCCGGCGTTTCGAGTTGCCGCTCGAGCCATTGCCATTGGCGCTCGCCGAGCATCGTTGCCTTGGGGTCGGGATTGCGCGCGTATGGACCCGGCACCTCGAGCCCCTTCTTGTACCGGGCCATTGCCCAGGACCGATAGTTGCGAACGCCAGGCTCTGGCTTCACGAGCGGCGTCCGGTTGTAACGCAGGTCGAGCAGAATCACCTGCACGCGCTGGCCCGGTGGACCAAACACGTAGGACGCATACACGCCATCGCGCGCCCGGCGCGGCGAGTCGGCAGGCTCGCCCCAGAAGTCGAGGAAGACCTGTCGCGAAGCTTCCTTCTGCGGATAGTCGCCGCCCGCGTCATCCTCACCGAAATCATGGTCGTCCCAGGTCACGGCGATGGGCGTGGTGGCGCGCAGCTGCGCGAATCCCGGCTGCTGCGCGAACTCTGCGTACTTCGCGCGCAGCACGGCCATGTCGCGGGTGTCGCCGTAGACATTGTCGCCGAGGAACAGGAAAAGCTCGGGCCTCGCGGCGAGTACCGCCTCCCAGATGGGCTGCTCCTTGCCGCCTTCGGCACACGAGCCGAACCCGATCCGCGTGAGCGTGCGGTCGAGCGCGACGTTCGGATCGGACTGCTCGGGCGTGCCGGCACCAATCTCGGCGCGGGCCGTAGGCGCGATGGCGGTCATCGTCAAAGCGCAGGCGATGACGAGCGAGCGGTACAGCCATGGGCGGCGAGATGAAGTGAAGGATTCGGCGTTCAGCATCGGGCGAACCTGCGTTTCGGCGTGCGTCGCCCGGCTAGTAGACCATGCCAGTTTCGGACGGGGCAGGCGTCGCCTGGGAGCCGGCCAGCAAGTTCAGCGTCGCCAATCGTTGACTCTTACGTCAATCAACTGCAAACCGCAGTTGATGCCAAAGTCAATGCCTCGGTTACCTGAGTTGCTGAGCGTGCTGCCCTATCCGTCGACGAGCTCGAAGTCGCCGGGCCTCCACGACTTGTCGAACCACGGCTCGAGCGGCGCGTAGAGGCGCATCAGCGCCGACCAGCTCTTGCCGGGCATGGTCTGCACCCAGTTGCCCTGCTTGCCGGCGGGCGCGGTCGGCGCGAACCAGACGGTGTAAGTGCCATCCGGGTTGGCCAACAGGTCCGGGCTGTTGCTGTCGACGCCGGCGCTCTTCTGGTCGGTCTCCAGCAGGCTGCGGTGCTGACCTGAATAGACGACGAAGGACCAGAACTGCGCGGCGGGGACGGGCGCCGGCAGCGTCACGCGGTAGGTCTTGCCACCGTCGAGAAACCGGCCCTGCGCGTCGTGGGCCGTAAACGCGTAGGCCGATCCCTTGCCCACCTCGGAATGCGACATCGCCGGGGTGATGCCCGTGGCCATGTAGTGCATGAAGGTCCGATAGTCGAGCATGAGCTCGCCGTTGCTCATGAAGTCGTGCCGGCCGCCGACGAAGGCCGTGTACCACTGCCGGTCGTCGTAGAAGTAGGGCTCGCGGCCCCGCGGGCGGTAGCTCAGGGCACGCGCCGTCGCGTTGCCGACGGCGGCGGCTTCGGTGAGGATCTGCTGCATGCGCGCGTCGGGAGCGAAGGGCTTGCCCTTCTTGATGCCGACGGAGGCCCACAGACCGACCAGCTCGGGGTTGAACGCCTCGGCCGGCTCGTGCTGGATCACGGCGTTGAGCTCCTCGTAGAACGAGAAGTCATTGGCGTGGACTGTGTTGAACTGCACCCCGCTCAAGTCCACGAAGTGCGGCTCGCGCGGGCTCGCCGCTTCCGCCAGCGGATACAAGCGCCAATGCTGCTTGACATGAGCCGCTGTCTTGGCAAGGTCGCCATCGATCACGAAGGCGCGCATCAGCAACCAGTTGCCGTAGGTGCGCGTCGGTACGACGTGACAGCCGGGCGGGACCTCGCCCTCGTGCCCCGGCGGGACGAACAGGTACTTGCCGCCCTGGCCGCGGTCGGGACCGGTGAAGCCGACGTCGGTGACCCAGAGGAAACCGGCGTCATCGACCGGCCCGAGGACCCCGGGCGGAACCTCCATCACCGTCGGCCCGTGCTCGACGTTGATCTCCGCAACGCAATAGACGGTCGTGGTGTTGGGCGTCAGCAAGAGGGTCCGCGCATCGACGAGTTGCTCGGTGATGCCCATGCTGAAGGTGCCCATCCCGGCCTGCTTCATGCCCTGGAGGAAGGCGTAAATCGAGGCCGCCGGGCAGCCGGTCAGGAAGGTCTCGACACCCCGCGAGAAGTCGAGCTGGTCATAGACCTTACGCACCGTCTCGTCAGAGGGCATCCCATCGAAGAACTCCAGCCGCCCGAGCCGGGAGGTCTCGACCACGTCCGGGGTCTGGATCGACGCCGGGACCTTGGCTGCGTATTTCGGTTGTTGCTGAGCAGTCATTGCGACACCTCCTGTTCACACTTGACGCGTTCGACGTCGGGCAGCGACCAGCTTCGGTCGAAGTAGGGCTCGGTCGGCGCGTAGAAGCGGAAGAGGCCGAACCAGCCGCGACCGGGAACGGTCGGCAGCCAGTTGCTTTCCATGCCGGCGGGCGCTGCCGGGCTGAAGTGGAGATCCACGGAGCCGTCCGCGTTCGCGACGAGCTTCTTGCGCGAGTCCAGGCCCGCCAGCTCTTGCGGGGTGTCGATGAAACACCGGGTTTCCACGTCGTAGAGCGTGATGGCCCAGAACTGCTTCACCGGCGGATTCGGCGGAATGCGCAGGGTGTAGTTGTTGCCGCCCTGCAGCCAATGGCCGCCCTCGTCCTTCTCGATGCCGAGGTACGCCTGGCCCTGCCCGGGGGTCTTCGTCGTCATACCGGCGCTCAGCGTCACGGCTTCGTAGAAGTAGGCCGTGCGCTCGTCCAGGGCGGTGTGGTGCTCGGTCTCCTGGTTCGCTTCCAGCATGACCGTGTTCGTCCACTGCCTGCCGGGCCAGGTGCAGGCTTCGGGCTGACGCTTGGCGTAGCTGAGGCACCGGGCCATGGATTCCCCGACCACTGCGGCCTGCGCCAGGAGCTTCGCCTGGCGGGCATCCGGACTGAAGGGCTTGCCCTTCTCGATGCCGAGCGGCTTGATCATCGCCACCATCATGCGGTCGCGCTCATGCACGGGCTCTTGGTCGAGCATCTTGGCGAGCAGCCGCCAGAACTCCATCGCGCCCTCGGGCCAGCCGCTCCACTTCTGGCCCTTCGCGGCGATGATCCGGCTCTTGCGGGGATTCTCGCGTTGCGCGAACGGGTACGCCTGGTACCCGGCCATGAGCGCCTCGGCCGCCTTCGGGTCAGGGGTCAGCACGCGGAGCCCGTGCATGATGTTGTTCGTGGGGGACTGCACGACACGGTAGCCTTCAGCGTCCCAGGGCGCCTGCTGGCCGGGAGCGAGCACGAGGTACTTGCCACCTTCGCCCTTGTCGGGGCCGGTGAGCCCGAGGTCGGTGATCGGCCGCTGCCAGAAGTCCAGGATGCCGCCCGCCGTCTGGCCCTTGGGGTAGTCGATCACCAGCGGGCCGGTCCGTTGCAGGTTCAGGTAGCCGATCACGTATGGCGTGGTGTCGTTGGCGGTCAGGAGGCCGAGCTTGTCGCGGAAGCTGGTCGTCAGCACCAGATCGCCGTCCTGCTGGCCGAAGACCTGCTCGTACTGCTCCTGCCACCGGGCGAAGCTGACCAGGGGAATCGCCCAGAGATAGGTCTGCACCGCCCGCTGGAAGTCGAGTTCATCATAGAGCTTGGCGACGCTCTCCTCCGTGGGATACCCCCCCTCGAACCCCAACGACCCGATGCGGGATTTGACCGTACCAGTCATTGGCAGGGGTTGCGCTTGTGTCGTGTCGTTCTGCATAGAGTTCTTCCTAATCAAGCATTTCAAAGTCGGCCAGGCTGAACGTCTTGTCGAAGAAGGCCTGCAGCGGGGCATACAGGCGGAAGTACACGAACCAGCCGTCCTCGCCCACGGTCTTCATGAAGTTGCTCTCGAACCCTGCGGGTGCCTTTGCCCCGATGAAGAGGTCAACGCTGCCGTCGGCGTTGTGCTTCAGGTCACCCATCTTGCTGTCGAGACTGACACTGCGGATCTCGGTGCCGCCGTTGTCGTAGGGCCTGCGGGTGTTCTCGCTGTAGAGCGTCAACGACCAGAACTGCCCGACGGGGACGTCCTTCGGAACGTGCAGCCTGTAGGTCTTGTCGGCGCGCAACAGGGCCCCCGTCGCGTCGCGCTTGGTGGTCATGTACACCTGACCCTTGCCGACCACCGGGTTGACCATGCCCTCGCTGCTGGTGACGGCCTCGTAGAACCATGTCGTGCGCTCGTCCAGCTCGACGCGGGTCTCGGTCTCCTGCGGGATGGTGAAGTCGAAACTCTTGTACCAGCGGGTGTTCTTCCAGTACGGCTCGGCGAAGCGCGGGTTGACCTGCAGGTTGCGGGCCATCAGTTCGCCCATCGTCGCGCCCTTCAACAGGATGGACTTCTGCCGCGCATCGGGCTGGAAGGGCTTGCCCGTTTCGATGCCCAAGGGCAGCAGCATCGCCATCCAGGCCTTGTCCACCGCGCGCACTGGCTCGTCCCGGATCGCTTCCGAGAGGGCCTGCCAGTATTCGAGACCGCGCGGCGCGGTTGCGCTCCACTCGACTTCTCCGTGTTCGATGAACCGGCAGGTCGCGAGAGACGTTCCGTGCCGGCCCATCTTCAGGCTGGACTTGAACTTCGCGTAATAGGACGGATCGGGTTCGAGGATGCGCGCGCCGAAGAGCAGGCTGTTGGTGGCGCTCTGGAATACGAAGACACCCGGTTTCTCGTAGGCCTTCGGGTCGTCGTTCGGTCCGACGACGATGTAGGTGCCGCCCTTGCCCTGATCGGGACCGGTCAGGCCCGTGTCCGCCACCGGGCGCTGCCACAGGTCGATGAAGCCCCCGGCCGTCATGCCGGCGGGGTACTCGACCACCAGCGGCCCCTCCTTCAGGCTGGTGAACTGCAGGAGGTAGGGCGTGGTCAGATTGCCCGTGACGATGCCCCGCTTCTCCTTGAGCGAATTCAGGACGACGAAGTCGGTGTCGTCCTGAACGCCGTAGGCCTTGCACTGGCGAAGGCGGAAGGTGGTCATGCTGACGATCGGCGTGCTCCAGATGTAGGCCTGGCAGGCGCGCTGATAGTCCATCTCGTCGAACAGCCGCCGGGAGGCGTCGTCGTCGAAGTAGCTGTGGCACAGCTCGATGTCGCCGATGGGCGTGCTGATGAGTTCGTCGCCTGCCAGGGTCGCGTTCTCGAGGGATCTCTTCGCGGCACTCATGTTCGCCACCTCATGCTCTAACGTTTGGAATGGTCGACGATTGCGCCGGCACCGTTTGTGGGCTTGCCGGTGGACGTTCAGTCCACCAAACACAGTGGATTCTCAGCGTCGCCCCGCAGACCGGCAATGACGCCGGGTCTATTGATTCCATACGCTCTTGCTATAGTTCGCTCGTCACCCCTGTCCTCGGTTCCCAGAGTGTCCGTCGACCTGCGTCTCATACGTTTCGCGGCGGCGCTTGCCGAGCACGGCAGCTTTACCCGTGCCGCCGACGCGCTCGGCATCGCGCAGCCGACGCTCAGCCGCGGCATCAGGGACCTGGAGGATGACGTCGGGCTGCCGCTGTTCACCAGGCACCGGCATGGGGTGGAGGCGACGGACTTCGGTTACCTGTTCCTGCAACAGGCCGCGGCCGTGTCCGCGCAGGTATCGGATCTCGAGCGCGAAGTGGCGCTGGCCAAGGGGCTGCACAAAGGCGAACTCGCCGTCGGCTTCGGCCCCCACGCCGCGCAGCTGTTGTTGCCGCACGCCCTGCCGCGCTTCGTGTCCGCGCATCCTGCCGTGCGCATTCGCATCCAGGTGGATTCGCTGGAGGTCCTTGGACGCGCCCTGCGTCAACGCGCGCTGGACCTCGTCGTCGGCGAGAGCACGATCCTGGAAAGCGACGAATCGATCGATATCTTCGAGCCGCTCGAGCCCATCAAGGCCTACCTTTTCGTGCGGGCCGGGCATCCACTGGCTGCGGCCAACGTGTCGCTGCGCGATGTCCTCGACTACCCGCTCGTGCAGGTTTCCCGCCTGCCTCCTCGGGTACTCAAGCCTTTCCTCGAAGCGCTGGGCGCTTCCTCAGCGGCGGGGCTCTCGCGCCCCGTTCCCGCCGTTGACTGCCCGACGGTCCCACTTGCCGTCGATACGGTGATCGGGTCGGATGCCGTCATGCTGGCCTCTCTCGGACTGGTGCAGCACGAGCTCGCGCAACGGCGTGTAGTGCCCGTCTTTCACGAAAGCTGGATGCGGAGCAACTGGGCGTTCATGAAGTTGCGTCATCGTTCGCCCAGCCCGGCGGCCACCGCGTTTCTGGCTGCCCTGCGCACCGCCCACGCCGCGAGCCTGGCGGAAGACGCCGTGCTCGAGAAACGATGGCGCGCTCGCTTGCCGCTGCGTGCGGTCCCGGGCAACGTGGCCTCTCCGAAGAGGCGAGACAAGCGGAGCAGGTGAGACAAGTCACTCTGTCGACTGGTGCGGCAGGAAAGTGGAGCGGGTGATGGGAATCGAACCCATGCTGGTGGTTTGGGACAAGCGCAAGGAATGGCCGTTTCCAGTCCCGCCCCATTCCAGCACCAGCTGATCCACGGGTTCTGAGTTCACCTCGTCACGCAGCAGGATGCCGCGAATCATCGCCACGAAATGCGTGCTGGCTCGCTGAGTTGGCTAGTGCGGCAGCAGGATTCGCGGAACGCCCTTCGCGTTCAGCGCGGCTTCGAGCCGTGCGATCTCGTTCGTGCGCAGCCCCTGCACTTCGCCGCTTAGCGCCGCGACTTCCGCATCGAGCGCGGCCAGTCGTTCGCGCGATCCCTGCGGCGGCGGATAGTCGGAGCTTGCCGCACCGGTGGCCGCGGACAGGAACGAAATCTGCGAATACAACTGCGCGCCGCCTTTCTGCGCGAGGATGTCGTAGACCACTTCGGCTTTGGGATTGTGCAGGCGTGCCTCGATGTCCGCGCAGCGCTTGCTCAAGGCCGAAGCCTGCGCAATCAGGTCGGCCTGCGTGCCGTCCTGCGCGAGCCGTGCGCCCAGCTCATCGGCCTGCTCGCGCGCAGCGCGGACGTTCTCGATCGCATCGAGGGTGCGGTCCATCGCGTCTCGCGCCGCCAGGGTGAAGTCGACGCTGGCGCGGATATCCGCCTCGCTCACGCCGGCACGCGGATCCGCCAGCACTTCGATGTCGCGCGAGGCCGTGAGCTGCTGCGAACCCGGCGCGCCGACCATCAGCTTGAGCGTGTAGCGACCCGGCACCACCATCGGGCCGACCTCGGGTTCGCCGGCATCGATCTTCGCCTTCTCCAGGCGACGGGCGCCGTCGTGACGCAGGTCCCAGACGATGCGATTGAAGCCCGCATCCTTGGTGAGTTCGGGTTCGGGCGCTTCGGTCGGTTGATCAGGATCGTCCGCTTCGTACATCGACTTCCTGGCGACGCTGCTCAGGGTGCGCACCTTGCGGCCCTGCGCGTCGAAGATCTCCATCGACAAGTCGCCTGCGGGCTTCGACTTCAGCCAGTAGCTGATCTGCGCACCGATCGGCGGATCCTTCAGGCCGCCTTCTTCGGACCAGCGGTATTCGTTGCGGAAGCGGTACGCTGGTTTGCTCGAGAACAACTGCAGGTCGCTGTTGCGCACGGCCGGCGTGGCTTCGCGCAGGGCCACCAGGTCCTCGAGCACCCAGATGCCGCGCCCGCGGGTGCCCAGCACGAGATCGCCATGGCGCGTCTCGATGTCGGTCACGGCAACGGCCGGCAGGTTGAGCTTCAAGGGCTCGAAGCTGGCGCCGGCGTCACGCGACATGAAGATGCCGTGCTCGGTGCCGATGTAGACGAAGTTCGCGTCCGCGGGATCTTCACGCACGGTCAGCACCGGCGAATCGTCCGGCAGGCCCTTGCCCATGCGGGTCCACGATTTGCCGAAGTCGCTGGTGTGGAACAGGTACGGACGCAGGTCGTCCGACCAGTGCGCGTCGGCTGCCACCCAGGCACCGCCCGCAGCGTGCGGTGAAGGTGTGATGCTCTCGACCTTGGCCCAGGCTGGCAGGCCCGGCGGCGTGACCGTGTTCCAGGTGCCACCGTTGTCACGCGTGATCGACACGAGACCGTCGTCGCTGCCAGTCCAGATCGTGCCGGCGGCAAGCGGCGATTCGGCGATCGCGAAGATCGTGTCGTACACCTCGACGCCCGTGTTGTCGCCGGTGATCGGGCCGCCCGACCATTGCTGCTTCGATTTGTCGTTGCGGGTCAGGTCGGGACTGATCTTTTCCCAGGTGACGCCACGGTCGCGCGTGCGGAACAGCACGTTGCCGCCGTGATAAAGAACCTTGGGATCGTGCGGCGATGTCGCGAGCGGCGCCGTCCACTGGAACCGGTATTGCAGGTCCACCGCACCGTGCCCTGACGGGTTGAACGGATAAACGGAAATGTTGCGCTTCTGCGCGCTGCCTTCGATGTAGTCCGACACGTAGCCGCCGTACTCGCCGGCGTAGACGTGGCCTGGCTCGGCCGGGTCGTACACGAAATCGCCGGACTCGCCGCCGCCCACGTTCAGCCACAGGCCGGGAACGTTGCCGCTTTCACTCAGCGCGCGCGACGGACCGGAGGCCGTGCCCCAGTCCTGCATCGTGCCGCCCACGTGATAGGGGACCCGGTTGTCGACGTCGATGTTGTAGAACTGCGCGAGCGGCAGCGGCGGCGAGAACCACGTCTTGCCGCCGTCGGTGGTGACGTCCACGCCGCCGTCGTTGCCGTCGATCATGCGCCGCGGGTCGCGCGGGTCGATCCACAGGTCGTGGTTGTCGCCGTGGTGCAGCTTGTCCTGGACCGACTGCACGGTCTTGCCGCCGTCGATGCTGCGCAACAGGTTGACCTGCGGGAAGTAGACGGTGTCGGCATCGCGCGGATCGACGGTGATCGTCGAGTAATACCAGGCGCGCTGGCTCAGCGTGTTCGATTCGTTGACGAGGGACCACGTCTCGCCATTGTCGTCCGAGCGGAACAGCCCGCCCTTCTCGGCTTCGACCAGCGCATACGCACGGCGGCTGTCGGAAGGCGCAAAGGCGACGCCGATCTTGCCCAGGGTGTCCTTCGGGAAGTCCTCGCCGGCGATCTGCGTCCAGTCGTCGCCGCCGTCTATCGACCGATACAGGCCGCTGCCAGGGCCACCGCTCGTCATGCTCCACGGGGTGCGCCGGGCCTGCCAGAGGCCCGCAAGCAGGATGCGCGGATTGGACGGGTCCATCGCGATGTCGGACGCGCCGGTGTCGCTGTTCTTGAACAGCACACGCTGCCAGCTGCGCCCGCCATCGACCGTGCGGTAGACGCCCCGCTCCGCATTCGGGCCGAACGGCGAGCCCAGCACGGCCGCGTACGCGATGTCGGGGTTGTCCGGATGGATGACGATCGTGCCGATCTGGCCGCGCGTCTTCCACACCTGCGTCCAGGTCTTGCCGGCGTCGGTCGATTTGAAAATGCCGGTGCCGATCGCGACGTTGCCGCGGATGTTGGCTTCGCCCGAGCCGACGTAAATGACGTTGGGATCGGACGCCGCCACTGCGAGCGAGCCGACCGATTGCGTCGGTTGTTCGTCGAACAGCGGTTCCCAGTCGTGGCCGCCGTTGACGCTCTTCCACACGCCGCCCTGCGCCGCGGCCAGGTAGTACGTGCTGGGATCGCCCGCCACGCCGTATACCCTCGTGATGCGGCCGCCCACGGCCGGACCGATCAGGCGATAGGACAGCGCGCCGTAGATCTTGTCGCGCTTGCGGTCCTTCTCGGGAACCTGCAGTTCCACGGGCGTCGGCTCGAGGTTGACCGGATCCTTGCGCGCGGCCTGGGTGCCGTGGGGAACCAGAATGAACGCAGTGCAAAGGACGATGGCCGCCGGACTGAAACTCGAACGCATTGAAAACCCCTGTGCCCGCGGACGCGAGGGCGAAGGCCATCGCTCAGGGCAGGCAAGGCCGGCAGGGTACGCCAGGACGAGTCCGGTGGGTAAGTCGTCGCCCGGCGCTTTCGCAGCGCAACGCATGCCGGAAGTGCGCCGTCAGCCGCGTCGCACCGGGCACGGGTTCCGGTGTTTCCTCCGGCTCGCGTGTCTGCCTTTCCGCGAGCCGGAGGAAACACCGGAACCCGCGCCCGCAACTGCGACTGGTCATGCGAGGGTCAATCGAGACGCTTGCGGAACCTGAGCGTCGCGACCGCAAGCGTGATGACGAGGAATACCCCAAGCTTCATGGCAGGCACCTGCATCGCGGAGAGCGGTGCGCCCCGCAGCAGAATGCCGCGGATGATCTCGACGAAATGCGTGAGCGGTAGCGCCTGCGCGATCATGCGTGCCAGTCGCGGCATGCCATCGAACGGGAACACGAAGCCCGACAGCAGGATGGACGGCAGCAACGTCAGGAACGACATCTGGAACGCCTGGAACTGCGTGCGCGCAAACGTGGAAATCACCAGGCCGAGGGTCAGCGTGGCGGCGATGAACAGGGCCGCCGCGAGGTAGAGATCGAGCAGGCTGCCGTTGATCGGGACGTCGAAGATGCGCGCGCCCACCGTCAGGATCAGCGTGGTCTGCACCAGCCCGATCAGCACGTAGGGAATCAGCTTGCCGGCCATGAGTTCCCAGGAACGGATCGGCGTGGCGATCAGCAGTTCGAGGTTGCCGCGTTCGCGTTCGCGCACGATGGCGGCCGCGGTGAAGATCACCATGGTCATGTTCAGGATCACGCCGATCAATGCCGGGACAATCTGCACCGCAGTGCGTCGCTCGGGGTTGTATTCCGTGCGCACCTCGAAGACCGGCGTGCGTGACTTGTAGTCACCCGCTCTTGCCGGCAACGGCACCGACGACAGCCCGCGCGCAACCGAGTCGATCATCGGTTCCGAGCCGTCGATCAGGATCTGCGCGACGGCGCGGTCGTTGCCCAGCCGGCGGCGCTCGAAGTCTTTGGGGATCACGATCCCGACGCTGATCTCGCCGCTCTCCATCCGCTGGCGCAGATCCGGCAGGCTCGGGCTAGGCGGCCGCAGGACGATCACGCCGGTCGCCTGCAGGTCCGCGGCGAGCGCGCGCGAATGGCTCGTTTTCGCCTCGTCGACGACTGCCGCGTTCAGGTCGCGGACGTCGAAATTGATCGCGTAGCCGAACAGCAGGATCTGCATCAGCGGGATGCCGATGATCATGCCGAACGTCAGCCGGTCACGTGCCAGTTGCCGGACTTCCTTGGTCGTGATCGCGATGAGCCGGAGCAGCATGGCGTCGCTCAGCGGTCCTGCTTGTCGCCGGCCTCGCGGCCGAACCCGGTAGCGGCCACGAAGACATCCTCGAGACTGGCTCGCACCAGCGTCGACTGCGCCGCGACCGACGCAGCACGCAGGCGTTGCAGGACACGATCTGCGGGATCGGGTGTCGTGGGATGGATCAGCACGTGCAGCCGCGTGCCGAGTTGCGCAACGCTGAGCACGCTCTCGTCCGCAAGCAGTGCACGCCTGGCCGCGACCGTGTCCGCGGCCTCGACCTCCACCACGGACGCCGGAATGTCGGACATCAATTGCTGTGGTGCACCCTGCGCGACGATGCGCCCGCTCGCGAGAATCGCGAGCTGGTGGCAACGCTCGGCTTCATCCATGTAGTGAGTGGACACGAGGATCGTCACGCCGCGCGCGACCAGCTCGAACAGGCTCTCCCAGAAATCACGGCGACTCTGGGGATCGACCGCGCTGGTCGGCTCGTCGAGCAGCAGCAGCTCGGGCTCGTGCAGGGTCGCTGCCGCGAGCGCGAGGCGCTGGCGCTGGCCGCCGCTCAACGTACCGGCACGCTGCTTGAACAGGGACGTCAGGTCGAATTCTTCGGCCACGACGGCGATGCGTGCCCGCCGGCGTTGCGCGGGCAGCCCGAAGACCTGCCCCATGAACTCGAGGTTCTCGCTCACGCTGAGGTCGTCCCACAGCGAGAACTTCTGCGTCATGTAACCGAGCCTGGTTCGCAGCTGCTCGGCATCGCGGGGCATTTCGTGACCGAGCACGTTGACCGTGCCGGCGCTCGGCTGCAGCAGGCCACACAGCATGCGGATCGTGGTCGACTTGCCTGAGCCGTTGGGACCGAGGAAGCCGTAGATGCGCGCCCGCGGAATGTCCAGGTCGATTCCGTCCACCGCGGTGACGTGCCCGAAGCGTCGCGTCAGGCCGCGCGCACGGATCGCATGCTCCATCTCGCCCGGAGGTGCGATCGCCTGGGGCACTGCACTCATGGGTACACGGCCGGGACGAATACCTGGACGGGCATGCCGGCGGGCAACGCCTGCGCGACTGGATCGTCGAGCGTGATTTCGGCGAGGTAAGCGAGCCGCGAGCGATCCTTCTGCGTCAGGGCGTAATACGGCGTGAACGCCGCCTCCGCCGAGACGTAGCGCACCGTGCCCTTGATACGTTCCGCGCGACCATCGACGGCCGCTTCGACCTTGGTGCCGGCGGTGAACTTCGTACGCAGCGGTTCGGGCACGTAGACGCGGGCGTAGGGAACGCCGTCGGCGAGCAGTATCGCGACGGGTCGCCCGGCTGCGGGACGTTCACCGAGTTTGTACGGCAAGGCCTCGACGAGGGCAGCGCGCGGTGCGGTTACGGTGTAACGCGAGGCAACCGTTTCCACTTCGGCCAATGCAGCAGTCGCGCGCTGGACGGCCGCGCGAGCTTCGGCCACCTGCTCGGTCCGCGTCCCCTGCTTGAGCAGTTCGTATCTTGCGCGGGCCGCGTCCCGTGCCGCACGTGCGGAATCGCGCGCAGCACGCGCCTGGTCCAGGTTCGACTGACTCAGCAACTTGCGCTGCACCAGCGTCTGCACGCGGGCGTATTCACTCTGCGCGGTCTGGAATTCGCTCTCGGCACCGCCGAGAGCCGCGCGGGCTTCGTCGATTTCGCGCGGGCGCGGGCCCTGCTCCAGGTCCGCGAGACGTCGCTGCGCCTCGAGCAAGGCGGCACGCGACTGATCGATGCGGGGTTGCGCGGTGCCGGCCTCCTGCCGCACGAGCACGGCTCCGGACTGGACATGGTCGCCCTCGCGCACGGAAATATCGACGATGCGCTCATTCGATTCCGCGATGAGTTCGAGCCGATCGCGCTCGACGGTGCCGTGCACTTCGACCGGTCGCTCCCTGGCGCAGCCGGTAACGAGCAGCAGCGTAGACAGTGCAAGCGGAGCGAATCTGGTCATTTCCCGTCTCCGTGTGCCGCGACGCCGTCGCGGAACAACTGCGCCGTGTGGCTGATGAAGCGGTCGAGCTCGGCGCCTTCCGGGCGGAAGCCGAGCACCGGGCCCGTGATCGGCAGCGAAACGAACGGGAAGACGCAGAGGCTCAGCAGCGAGACTGCGGCAAACCGTGGGTCGAGGTCGACGCGCAGTTTCCCCTGTTCACGTTCGCGCCGCAGCACCGCGACCAGCGCCGGTGCCGTTCTCCCCGCGAACCGCTCGATGAATTCGCCACGCATCCGCCCGTTCTGGGCCAGCACTTCCTGGATGATCAGCGCAGGAAACCAGGGATTGGCGGCGACCATCCGCATGTAGGCGCGCATGACGGCTTCGAGCCCACGCGCCTCATTGCCAGCGGCCTGCTCCAGCCGCTGCACACTGTCGATCAGCGGCTGCACGGCGCTCTCGATCATCGCCCGGTACAGGCCGAGCTTGTCGCCGAAGTAGTAGTGAATCATCGCGGGCGTCGTTCCCGCTGCCACCGCGATCCTGCGGGTGCTGACGTTGCCGAAGCCGTGCTGCAGGAACAGTTCGCGGCCCTGCTCGAGCAGGGACTCACGGACGGCCGCATCCCCGCCGGTGGGCCTGCCTGGGCGACGGGACGTCGTCTTGGCAGTTTTGGGATCGCGTGCGGTCATGCAGGCAATATTAATCAAACATTTGATTAATACAACAGCCAAATAAATGGCCGCCCCGCGGCCTCCTCTTCCATCCCTTCCTCCCCTTCCTGGCCTTCCTGGCCTTCCTCCCCTTCCGCGCCCCGCGCTACGCCAGCAAGTCGGCCACGCTCACCGACCCGATTTCCTCGAGCGCCTTGGGCGCCCCGATGACGAATCCCTGCGCGTAGTCGACGCCGATCTCGCGCAGGTTCTGCAGCGCGGATTCACTTTCGACCGATTCGGCCACCACGATCTTGCCCATCACGTGCCCGATCTCCTTGATCGAGCGGACCATGGCGTAGTCGACGCGGTCCTGCGACATGTTGCCGATGAACATGCCGTCGATCTTCAGGTAATCGACGCCCAGCGCCTTGAGGTAGGCGAACGAAGACACGCCGCTGCCGAAGTCGTCGAGCGCGAACGAACACCCGATGCGCCGCAGAGCCATGATCAGCGCATTCGCCTTGCCGAGATTGCCGATCGCGATGTTCTCGGCGGTCTCGAAACCCACGCACCGCGGATCCACGCCGCTCGCCGCGAGGCTCTGGCGGATGAACTCGCCCGTCTCGGGATCGGCGACGCTGTCGCGCGAGAGGTTGATGAATATGCGCGAGATGCGCTTGAAAACCTCGGCGTGCGTCCGCGCCCATTCGATCGCCGTCGCGATCACCCAGCGGTCGTAACGGACCGACAGGTTGTAGCGTTCCACGGCCGGCAGGAACGCACCGGGCGGCACGACGCGGCCGGACTCGTCGCGCATGCGCAGCAGCAGTTCGTAATGGGGCAGGCGTGGCGTGGCGCCGGGCGGCTGGCTCAGCGGACGGATTTCCTGCGCTTCGAGAAACAGCCGATTCTCGACCAGCGCGCGTTTGGCGCGCGCCACCCAATCCATTTCACCGTGGCGCCGCTCGACCAGCAGCGCGTCTTCCTGGTACACGGCCACCCGGTGACGACCGGAGTCCTTGGCCGAGTAGCAGGCGGAGTCGGCCGCATTCATCACCTGCGTGAGGCGCTTGAAGTGCGAGTCGATCGCGACGAGGCCGATGCTGACGCCGAGCGAGAACTTGTTCGTGCCCCAGATGAACTCGAATTCGTCGACGGTCTTCAGCAGGTTGGCGGCAATCTGCTGTGCGTCCTCGACCTTGCAGTTGTGCAGCAGCACGCCGAATTCGTCGCCGCCGAGGCGCGCCACGATGTCGTTCGCGCGAACCCGCTGCTGCAGCACTTCACCAAGCTGGCGCAGCAGCTCGTCGCCGGCGACGTGGCCGCTGGTGTCGTTCACCGTCTTGAAGCGGTCGAGATCGAGGTAGAGCATCGCGTGCTCCGCCCCCGTCGCCTGCGACATCTCGAGCGCGCGTTGCAGCCGCAGCTCGAATTCACGACGATTCGAAAGGCCCGTCAGGGCGTCGTGACTCGCTTCGTACGACAGCTGCTGCGAGAGTTCATGGGAGGCCGTGATGTCGGTCAGGGTGCCTTCGTAGAACAGCGTGCGGCCGTCCGCATCGCTCACCGCACGGGAATTCTCCAGCACGACGATCTTCGAGCCGTCCTTGCGCTTCAGCACGAGTTCGGCGTTGCGGACTTCGCCGGTCTCCTGCATCGCCTTGGTCCAGTTGCTGCGATGCTCCGAGTCCATGTAGATGTCGCGGGCGACGTCGAGCTCGAGCAGCTCGTCCTCGGAGTCGTAGCCGAGCATGCGCACGAGCGCCGGATTCGCCGCCATGAACTTGCCATCCGCGGTCGTCTGGAACACTCCGGCCGTCACGTTCTGGAAGAGTTCGCGATAGCGCTGTTCCGACGCCTTCAGGGCCAGCATCGTGTGCGTGCGCTCGGTCGCGTACCGCAGCACGCGCTCGACCAGCGTGGCACTGAGATTGTCGCGCTGCAGGGAATCGAGCGCACCGCGCGAAATGGCTTCGGCACCGACTTCTTCTTCGCCCGCGCCGAGCAGAACCACGATCGGCACGTGCGTCGCTTTCGGCTGGAGGCGGAGGAAAGTCGTGAGACCGTCGCTGTCGGGCAGCGTCAGTTCCAGCAGGATCGCGTCGATGCGGCCGTGCTTGATGCGGTTGAGCGCTTCCGCGAGCGACGACGCCACCTCGAGCCGGTACGGCTGACCGCGGATCGCGGCCAGTGCGTCGGCAACGTGCGCCTTGTCGGCAGGCTGGGCGCTGATGAGCAGGACAGTGGCAGTGGACATGACGTGCCGAGTATACGACCGGCGCGGCAGCCAGAACTGTGATGCCCGGCCGCGTTACAGCGGCCGCCGATGCCCTGAAATGCGAACCGGTACTAGAAAGGAAGCTTCTCGCGGTAGTCCGCCGAGCGGATGACCAGCACGTCGCACGGCAGCCGGTCCAGCACGCGCTCGGCCGTGCTGCCGATGAACACCTCGCGCAGCCGGCTGCGCGACACGGCACCCATCACGACGAGATCGACGTGGTCTTCGGTCGCGACGCGCGGCAGCACTTCGGAGGCCGATCCCTGCAGCACGCGCACGGATTCCTCACTTAGACCATGCGCCTTGGTAATCTCCCGCGCCGCCGCGGTAACACGCGTGCGCTCGGACTCGAGCAGGTCGGCGACGCTCAGTTCCTGGGCGAGCGGCACACCGGCGAACCCGGTGGTTGCAGCAAGCAGTGCGGCAGGGAAAAAAGCATGCACAGCTTCGACGGTCCCGTCGAGCTGCCGGGCCAGGAATTGTGCGGCGTCGAGGATGTCGTGATCGAGCGCGGCCGGCTTGTCGCCGTGATGGCCCGGATCGAGCGCCGCGAGAATGCGCGGCTGCGCGGACCAGTCCGCGGTCCGGCTCAGCAGCAGCGGCACCGGGCAGCGCCGGACCAGGTTCCAGTCCGTGTTGGTGAAGAGTGCGCGACGGAGCATGGAATGGTAATGGGTGTCCTTGACCATCAGGTCGGGCTCGAATTCCGCGACGCGACGC
>Ga0315287_10001959_pt1 | contig 19293 bp, 15 predicted proteins | sample YL17G11_0_MG_FD_205037 | JGI IMG/M metagenome (GOLD analysis project Ga0315287, IMG submission 205037) | Sediment microbial communities from Yellowstone Lake, YNP, Wyoming, USA - YL17G11_0 | ecosystem: Environmental > Aquatic > Freshwater > Lake > Sediment | place: USA: Wyoming | collected...
CAGCCTGGTATAGAGGTCGAGAGCGCGCGTGAGGACGTCAATACCCGAGCGATAATCGGTTTTGGCCCTATACAAATCGCCCAGTTCCTTGTATATCTGCGCCAGGATTTCATCGAAACCCCCGCCCTGGATCAAATCCACGGCTTCAAGGAACGTCTTTTCTGATTCAGGGAGCCGTCCGAATTCTTTCTGAAAGCGTCCCAGAAGAATACGGATTTTCGCCTGTCGCGACGGATCACCGGTTTTCCCGGCCGCGTCCAGCGCCATCGCCAGGAGGTCAAGGGCCTCGTTGTGTCGCGTATCGCGTTTGGTCTGTTCCGCACCTGCGATCAGGTAATCGATGGCGTCGTGATACTGCCCGGCTGAGAACATGAGCCGGCCGGTCAGCGCGGCACACTCCTCCCTGTCGCAGAAAAGGCGCACCAGTCTGCCGGCTAGGATTTTTCTTGTGGCCGGGTGCATCCGTTGAGCCAATGCGTAGATCAGCGCCGGTCGGCAAAGGCCGGGAATCGCATTCCAGGTCGCGAGAGCTTTCTCCGCATCACCGGTCACGGCGGTAACAGCCTTTTCGGCGTCACCGTCGGTGCCCAAAACGGCCAAAGCCAGCGCCAGCTTCTTGACGGAAACGGCCGTGCCGCGCAGGGGTCGTAGACTGAAACGTGTTTGCCGTTCCGACCATTCGATGGCATCGTCGGTTTCGCGGGGCCATCCCCAGCCGCCGTCCCCCGGCGCAAAATTACCCCGGTCGAAATTGTGCTCCAGAATCATGCGAACGCCGGCGCGGTCAAACCCCGTGGTCCGCCGCATAAAATCGATCTGATCAGATGAGAAACTGCTCGGGCCGAATATGCCCGTCAATACCGTTCCGTCGATGGCATCGAGGCCATTGATGAGATGCTTCGGCCGCACCGCTTTGCGGAATGGATACGGCGATCCCAGCCTGGCCAGCATTTGCATCAGGGCAGATGCCGACGGCGGCCGACGCGCGGGGTCAATTTCCAGGAGTGAGCGGATGAGGCCACCGATTCCGGCCGAAAATGACCTTCCGGGACCGGTCAGGGACGGTCGCTCGCCTTCGGTAATCTGAGCGTTGATTTCCAATGGATCATCGCTCTCCGAGGTGAACGGCATCCGCCCGCAGGCCAGCTGGTAGGCCATCGCCCCCAGTGAGAAAAAGTCGGACCGGCAGGAGACGTCTTTTTTGAGGATCATCTCGGGCGACATGTAACCGATGGTTCCCGTCGCCGCCGGCTGGCCGCCATCGATGCGCCCGGCCAATGAAAAATCCGCCAGTTTCAGGTAAAAAAGCCGATCAATGGGGAAATCGTCCCGGTCGAAACCCGCCGGACAGAAAATATTCGACGGCTTCACATCGTTGTGCACAAATCCCGCCTGGTGCAAGACGTACAGCGAGGCGCTGACGGCGGACAGGACAGCGAGTAGTTTTGATTCGGTTATCCGGCCCGAAAGGGTTTCCAGCGTCGGACCGTCACAGTACTCCATGTGAATGAAGGGGACACCCTCCGACGTTCGATCGACGCGGTGCAGTCGGACCAAGCCGGGGAAATGTGCGCGCCGCGCCACGTCCATTTCACGGGTGATGAGGGATTCTGCCGAGGGATCATAGAACCGTTTTAGGACCACGGGACGGGAATGGCCGTGACGGCGGGCGAGAAAGACGTCGGCCGTCCCGCCGCGACCGATCTTCTTCAGGATTTCATAGACACTCGGGAAGCCGCTGTCGATCGCGCCGTCCATCTACGTCGATTTTTCCGCGTTCCGCGGCAACAGGATGGTGAACGTGGTCCCCACGCCCACGGAGGAGGTGACGGTGATGTCGCCGCCATGGTTGCGAACGATCTTCCGCGAATTCGACAATCCCAATCCGTGACCGTCGGGCTTGGTGGTGAAATGCGACTGGAATATCTTTTCCTGCACTTTCTCCGACATGCCCTGGCCGTTGTCACATACGTCGATCGTCGTCATGGCCCGTTCGTGGTCATAGGTGCAGGCAATGGTTATGTGGGGATCCGGTACGCCCGCCAGGGCGTCGACGGCGTTGTTGAAGAGGTTGAGCAATACCTGCTGAATCTGGCCGACGTCGATGTGCGCCTCCGGCAGGTCGTGGGCAAAGGTTTGTTCGATGGTGATGCCTCGGAATTTCCTCTGGCCTTTCAATGAAAACAGCAGATTCTCCACGAGGTGCTTGATGTCATAGCACACCATCTCCGTTTCCAGCTTTGAAAAATCCATGAGTCCGTCGGTGAACCGTTTCATCTTCCCGATATTCTCGACCACCTGACGGCTGTTTTCCAGCGCTTTGTCAAAGACGTTCCGCTTGATGTTGATATCCATCAACTCGGCGTTGTTGGAGATGATCGTGAGGTAGTTGTTCAGCTCGTGGCCGATCGACGCCGCCATCTCCCCTTTGGCGACCAGTTTTTCAGAGAGGATGACGTACTTTTCGAGGATGACCTTTTCGGTGATGTCCTCGATGACCAGGATCACTCCCGATTTCTGCCCCGGAATGCTGTCGGTGGGCGAGATTTTGATCGACAACACTTTCTCGTCGTAGCCGGTGTTGTGGAAATACCTGTCCTCGCAAAAATCGTCACGGCTGGTCAGGGCGCTCTCGACCATGCTTTTCCACGCCTCGTACATGTTCTCCGGCAGGAGGTTGAACAGGGTGCTGCGGGTCTTATCGTTCGCCTCGAGGTTGACGTCCTGTCGATTGACCTGGAAAATCGCCAGGCTGGCGTCGTTGGCGGTCACCAGGTTATAGTCGGAATCGATCACGATCAGACCGACCGGAGACTGCGCGATGATGTCTTCGTTGTACTGTTTGAGACGACTGAGCCGACTGTAGAGCTGCGCGTTATGGATGGCAATGGCCGCCTGCTGGGCAAACAATTCGAACAGGAACAAATCGGATTTGAGAAACAGCTTGGCCTGGGAGGAATTGTCGAGATAAATGATCCCGATGACGGTGTTTTTTATCTTGAGCGGGACGCACATGATCGACCGCAGATGGAGCTCGACCACCGACTGCTGATTGGCGTAGCGCTCGTCCTCCTGGGCATCGGAGGTGTAAACCGACTTGCCGGACTGAGCCACTCTGTTAGCAATGGAATTAGATATTTTAAAATAGGCCTCGGAGGTTTCCTCACGCCGGATGTTATGGGCCGATTTGAACTGGAGCTGTCCCTGGCTGTCGAGAAGCATGATAAACCCTCGTTCGGCGGACAGAAGCTCCACGGCCTTCTGCATCACGACCTGAAGAATCTCGGTCACCACCAGGGATGAATTGATGGCCAGTGAGATTTCAAGCACCGCCCGGAGATCGTCCAGACGGACCTTGCCCCCGTCAATATCATCGCGTATCCGGGGATTGTCGCTGACGACGTCATCAAGAGCCTTTTCCATCTCCGCCAGGACGCTGTCGACCTGGATACGGTCGGTTTTGAGACCGATCTCGGTGTCACTCGCGCCGTTCATAATCGTAGATGTCCCTCGGTTGTTCACATCGGTGCGTTCGGGCATGACTTCTCCACCTCATGTTTGTCTAACAATACTCTGTATCGGCAGTTAGAGGGAAAAAGCTTAGACGGCGGTGGTCAGAAAGAGGGCAGTTCATCCGGCGAAAACGTCGGCGTCGTCACTTGATAGGAACTGGCGCCGAACCCGACCAGCCGGAGGAAGGCCGAAAACAGCGATTCCAAAAACTGGTCCTCTCCCGGCGCCTGATTGACCGAGTCGGCCGCCTCGGGGAGGGCCTTGTCCAACATATTGATAGAATGGGACTTAGATAATAGGGAAAAACTCAGCCGCAGGTCCCCCTGGCCTCGGATTCGCTGGGCAGGCACGAGCGGCAGCACCAGCGAATCGGCCAGGAAATCCGATAATGCAAGTTGACTTTTGAAAATCCGCTCCGAAAGACGGCCGCAGACGATCCGGAGGCGGTAAACGTCTTGGGCAATCGGGTGGGAAATCACCACCAGCGCCGAGGCCGAAGCCAGCGTCGCCGGGAAAAAGAGTTTCCGCGGCCGTTGGACGTCGACGTCAATCTTGATCGACAAGTCCAGCCCGGCCAGCAAATCCTCCAGCCTCGGCTGGGTGAGAAGGGGCGCGACGTCCAGCCAGAGCGTCAGCGTGTCCTCGGCCAGAAAAATATCATAATCAAAATCAATTTCAGCCGCACCGACCGCCGGCGGCGCCAGCCCCAGACACAAGCACACCACTGCGCCGCCGACCAACCCCGTGAGAACCGCCCTACCGCCGTTCATAACCCATGACCGTGTCGAGCCTAAATGCCCATCGTCAGGAACCGCGCGTAAATTACCGGGTCATGGCCGCCTTCGTCCAGCCGCTTCGATATGAACAGGCTCAGCCCGCGGGCGACGTCCACCCCGACTCCAATTGAACTGTACCAGCGATCGTCTCCGGTCAGACGGTCACGGGTAATCCGGCCGCCGTCGTACTGGACAAACGGAATGAAGTCGCTGTGCGGTATGCGGAATCGATATTCGCCGCTGACCATGGTATACCCGGTGCCGATGAACTGTTTATGCCGGTAGCCGTGGACGGTACCCAGACCGCCCAGATAAAACAGCCGGCTAAGGGGGATATCGTCGCCCTCAATGTATCCGTACGCCCCAGTCAGGTTAAGCGCCACGTAGCGGCCAAACGGCTGGTACCGTTTCAGCCGGGCCTCAAACCGTCGAAAATCGAAATCTCCCGGCCCGCTCTCCGGAGAATACTCGTATCGCGCGAAACCGTAGAACCCCTCGCGCGGATACTTCTCGTCGTCGCGGGTGTCAATGGTATAGGCCGCCGTCAGGCCGGCAATCTGCCGACCGTCGAAGACCGACCGGCGCGCGCTCAGAACGTCATACGGCACACTCGAAAAATTCCCACGAAAGTCCTTTGCCCCGAACAGCGACCACAGCCTCGGATGAGCATCCAGCCAGCGTTGTTCCTCAACCATATACCCGATCTCTAATTCGTGGGGGCCAAGGACGTTGACGCGTGCGAACCCATACCCGCCCTCGCTTTCGTAATAGTCTTTCCAGTCCTCGTTGACCAGGAGGGCAAAGACAGAATTTTCCGCCTCGCTGATGAACTTGTCGTCGTCGGATTTGAGGCGCCGGAATACCATCCCGCCGATCTGAACCGGCACCCGACCACGCAGCAGGGTTTGGGTGACACTCAGTTTGTACCGCCAGCGGCCTGAAGAGAATCCATAACCGGCCATCGCCTCAAACGCCGGAATGACGGAATCGGCATGATCATACTCAAAACCGCCCCAGAGGGTGGCGCCGTCGACACGGTTGTAATAGAATGCCCCGGCGGCATCGACGTTATTTCTGTACTGGGTTTTCCATTTCAGGACACGGTGTCGTTTCCCCAGCTTTCTCCCTTCGGTCGACTTGACCACCCCGTACACCGAGGCGCCCGATTCGAGTTCTGCCTTGCCGCCGATGGAGATCACGTCACCTCTGACCACCGCTTCGCGGCCGATCAGAACATCCCCGAAAATCGCCACCACGTCCTGGTTGACCTCGCCCTGGACGTCCGCTCCGCCGAAGAACGTCACGACCGAACCGCGCACAAAGTCATCCTTGCCGATAGTGACGTCACTATAGTATGACACCCGGTCGCCTGACTTGCGTCTCGACCGGGACTGATCGCCGGTCGTGTCGGCGGCGATAAAGGCCAGATTTGTTTCGGCGCCCTCGGAGGCCGGTTCAATCCTGATTTCGAGTATTCGGTCGGCCGGAATGGAATATCCGGGAAACTCCAGACCGTCGGCGCTCATCTTTACTTCGCCGCCGACGGCTATCATCCCGTCTTGCCGTTTGACGTCGGTCGTCGGGTACTTATAGACCGTCTCCTGCCCCTCGTCGTGCAGAATAAACGTCCAGGTTTCTTCGCTGACGATCAGTTCCACCAGGACCTGGTCAGACTGGGCCGCCTCGTACTTCTTGTATTCGTTTTCGGCGCCCGCCACCCCGCCGGTAACAACAAGCGCGATCAACACCAGCGCCACTTTTCCTATAATCTTCATACCGAGTCTCCTCCGTTTCACATTACCGATAGTCAAACGGCATGCCACGATATTATTCGTTTGATTCCCATAGTGTTACAAAAAAATCGGCGGAAAAGGCGTGTGATTCTTACACGGTCCGGCCCGTGGAGGCGTGTCCACCTCACACGATACCCAGCTGCCTGAGCTTTCGGGAAAGGTTGCCCCGGTCCATCTTAAGTTCGCGGGCCATGGCCGCGATGTTCCCCTGGTGTCTCTGATACAGATGCGACAAGAATCCCGATTCGAAGTTCTTAACGGCGGCCGAAAGCCTGTTTTCGCCTTTTGCATCAAACGCCGGTTCATCGGACTCGCGCCGGGTGAGGATACGCTCGACGTCGCCGGCGGTTATCTCGCCCGGTTCGCACTCGAAGGCGATCTGCTGGACGACATTTTTCAATTGCCTGATGTTTCCGGGCCAATCATGCGACGCCAGACTGCCCATAGCCTCAGGGGTATAGGCATAATCGTTGCCGGCGTTCAGCTGCTCGAGAAAATGCCGGACCAGAAGCGGGACGTCATCGACGCGGTCGCGAAGAGACGGAACCTGGATGGCAATGACGTTGAGTCGGTAAAAAAGGTCCTGGCGAAACCGTCCTTCTCCGATCATCTGCCCGAGATCGCGGTTGGTCGCCGCCAACACCCGGCAATTGGCCGAGACGGTCGTATCGGAGCCGACCTTTTCGAATTGACCGGATTCGAGCACGCGGAGGAGTTTTCCCTGAAGCGGCAACGGCAGGTCGCCGATTTCATCCAGAAATACCGATCCCCGTCCGGCCGTCTCAAACCGTCCGGCGCGTTCCTTGTCGGCCCCGGTGAAAGCGCCTTTGACATGGCCGAATAACTCGGACTCGAACAAATGCTCGGGGACGGCCGGGCAGTTGACCGTCACCAACGGTTCACCTTTCCGTTCCGAGAGATAGTGAATATGATTAGCCACCAGCTCCTTGCCGGAGCCGTTTTCACCCGTGATCAGGATTGTGGAATCGGCGGCGGCAGCTTTTTCGATCAGACGGCGAAGATGGTCGACGGCTTTGGACCGACCGACGATTTCATGCCGCTGAAGGATATGGTCCACGAGCTTTTTCTCGGCCGCCAGCGACCGCGACAGGCGCAAGGCCTGCTTGACCGTTAAGAGCACCCGCTCGGGCGCCAGCGGTTTTTCGATGTAATCATAGGCGCCCAGTTTTATGGCCGCCACCGCCGTCGGAATGTCCCCCCGGCCCGAAATGACGATGACGGGAAGGCCGCCGAGGTTGGCACGGTTATCATCCAGAAACGTCAGGCCGTCCTTTCCCGACATCTGAATATCCAGAAGGATCGCCTCGACCGGCTGGTTTTGCAGTACCTCCTCGGCTTCCTCGGCCGATTCCACCGCCAGCGTGACATATCCCTCGTCGCTCAGAAGACCGGACAGCGAGGCGCGGATATACTTCTCGTCGTCAACTATGAGAATCATATTCTGGTTCCTTCCCTGCCTGCCGGCGAGGAATTTCAAACCGGGCGACGGTTATGCCGTCCTTGAGATATAGGTCAAGGCTGCCGTGGTGGTCAACGATGATTTTTTCCGAAACCGCCAGCCCCAACCCGCTGCCGCCCTGGCGGGTCGAGAAATAGGGCATTTTCGCCGCCCGCAGGCTGCCTTCATCGACGTTCCGCCCCTGATTGGCGACCGAGAAGCGCACACTGCGGTCATCGTGCTCGACGGAAATGACGATGGCATCGCCCGGCGAAGTGAATTCCATCGCATTCTTGAGCAGGTTTACCATGACCTGCTGGAGATGGTCGGGATCGCCGTCCAGCGAAATGGGCGTCGACGAAACTTGCTCCGTAAAGGAGAAGGCGTCCAACTGCGTCCGGTGCAGACTGATCAAATCCCGCACCAGATGGGTGAATTCGAAGCGGGTCATCTTCGGCGCGGGCAACTGGGCCAGCGAGGAATAGTCATTCGCCAGCCGTTCCAACCGTGACACTTCCGCCGAAATGGCCTCGAAAGAATCGGCCAGGCGATCATATTGGCCGCTTTCATGAAGTGACTTCCTGATGCGATAGAGCGAAAGCGATATGGGGGTGAGCGGATTTTTCAGTTCGTGGGCCATGCGTCGGGCAAATTCCTGCCAGGCGGCGACCCGTTCGGCGTCAATCAATCGTCTCCGGCTGTCATCCAAATCGGCCATCATCCGGTTGAACGTTTCCGTCAGGCGCGCCACTTCCTCCGTCCCGCCGGCCGAAAGCTGCCGGGAAAAGTCGCCTCGCGCCACGGCGGCGGTAACCGTCGTTAGGTTCTCGAGCGGAGTGGTGATCGATCGCGAAAACCGGCGGGACAATAAATAGGCCAGAATGACGATGACCGCCATGACGATGGCGCCGATTATGGCCAGAAACAGCATATACCACGGCAGGATAGTCTGCAGCCGCCGGCTCTCGGTCAAGCTAAACGTCGCCGCCTGGAGACCGTCCAAATACTCTCGGTCGAGAAGATACCCACCCGCGGTCAGACGGTCATTGGCGGTATCGGCCCACCCCAGGATCACGTATCCGTCGGACACGACTCGCACCGGTCCCGGTTCGATGGCGAGACCCTTGATGACCGTGTCGATCCCCGGCGGATAATCGCCGTCGGACAAGGAAACGGCCTTTTCGCCCCGGTCGATAACCATCATCCAGTCGAGCCCCGTGTCGTAAAGCGGGAGATTCGTCACGTTCACATTCGCCAGAGCGGCGCCGGCGTGTTGCTGCAGGCGCGCTTCCGCCATCCGGAGCGAATTGATGGTTCGATCGGGAGCCGCCGTGGCGATCCAGCCACTGGTCCGGTCAAGGGCGCCGAGGAGAAAATAGTAGGCCACGCCGGCCATGATCACCGACGGCGCCAGGGCAAACAGAACCAATTGCCGGAATATCTTGGTTCGCAAAAGCATGAACGCCTATTTCTCGAGAAATCGTTTTCGGTACAACGCCAGCGCGTCCCGGTGGGCCTGGAAGGCGATGTTGGACGGCAGATCGTCAAAATCAAAGTATCGGGCTTCCAGGGCATCATCGCCCGGTTTCAGCTCGCCGCCCACGGCCTCCGCCAGGTACAGGATCAACACGGCATGGGTGCGCGGGTCATCCATGCCCATGAAGATGTCAAAAATGGAAATAATGCGAATGTCGAGACCGGTTTCTTCTTTCAGTTCCCGCACCGCCGTCTGCTGGGGGTGCTCGGTCCACTCCATAAAACCGGCCGGGATGCACCAGTCCCCCTGCGCGGGCGGGACGGATCGCTTCACCAGAAGGATGCGATGACGCTCGATGATCATGGCGCCCGCCGCCGGAGCCGGGTTCTGATAGTAGACAAAACCGCACGCGGGGCAGTGGGGTCGAACGCACGCCTCGATCTCGCCGATCACCAGCCGTGACCGGCACCGCGGACACCACTGGTAACCATTATAGTTGTTAAACACCGCGAACTCCCGGCCGCTGATCAGATACTGCAAATCATCGTCATTCATACTGAATTATACCGTTACCTTGAGAATAACGACGGTGGTATCATCCTCGGGGCTGTCGGCCCCGGAGAAGGTCCGCACCTGGTGCAATATCCCGTCCTGTATTTCCTCCGGAGTGCGGTGACGGTTTTGAACTAGGAAATCCACGATTCGTTTTTCCCCGAACTCCTCGCTCCCGGGGCGCGACGCCTCCGACAATCCGTCGGTATAGAAAAAAATGAGGTCGTCGGCGGCCAGCCTGACCTTGTGCGCCTCAAAAAGCGAACTCTCGAATGCGCCCACGATCGTGCCGCCGGTCACCAGAAATTCGCAGGTGCCGTCGGCGCGGACCAGAATCGGATAATTATGCCCTGCATTGGAGAACTCAAAATCCATCGTCTGGGGATGAAACTCACCATAAAAAAGCGTCGCGTATTTGCCCGACGATGACGATAGGTTGGAGACGATTCTATTGACGTTGGTGACCGTCTGCGACACCGCCCGGCGGTTGCCGACCTCCGCCCGCAGCGCCGCCTGAAGTTGCGCCGCCAGCATCGCCGCCGGCATCCCCTTGCCGGAGACGTCGGCGATGATGAGCGCAAAGCCGCCATTTTCGTCGGTCTGGACAAAGTCATAGAAATCGCCGCCCACCGTGCGGGACGGCCGGCTGTGGGCGCTGACGTGAAACGCCCGGCCCGACGGTGGTTTTTGGGGCAACAAGTCGATCTGAATCTGGCGGGCCAGATTCATTTCTTCCTCAAGCTTCTGCTTGATCAACGATTCCCGGTACAGGCGGACGTTGGCCAGCGCCACCACCATCTGATTGGCCAAAGTCGACAACAGCGTGATATCTTCGTAGCTGAACTTGAATCCCGACGTCTTGCTTTTCAGAGTCATGAAGCCCAGCAGGTGTTCGCGGTCGCTCAGGGGGACAATCAGCTGGACGTCGCTGGTCTTCAAAATCGTTGCCAGGGCCGAGCCGCGACGCCAGAGTTCGATCCGGTCATAGAACGTCGGCGCTTTGAGCTGCCCGATCGCGCCCAGCATCGGGTCGGTATTGGTCAGGCGCTGTCCCTCGGACTCACTTCCGGGGAAATAGAGGTACGCCTGGAGAGCGTCGTCATAAATCGAGAACCCGACTCCAGTGACCAGCATGCTCGTCCGCAGCGCTTCCTCGACGACCCGAAACAAATGCCCGCGGTCAAGAATACTGATAATCTGTAATGACAGCCGATTGATGATGTTGCGGTGGTCGGCCCGGTCGCGGATGAACATTTTCTTGATGACGTTGTCGATCTGGTTGTTGATCGGCTGGAAAAAGATCAGGGCAACCACGACAAAACCGATGTTGATGATCGGCATTTGCTGGCCGAAAAACGACGTCAGAACGTCCGAGAATTCCGAGACCGCCAGAATATACAGCCCGACCAGGATGGCCGAGGAGGCGGTATACACCAGCGATTGGCGGATGATCAGCCGGACGTCAAGGAACTGATAGCGGATAATCGCCCAGGCGATGGAACCGGCGCCGATGACCAGCGCCGTGGCGGTCAAAAGCGCCTTGACCATATCCGACAGCTGGAGCGAAATCAGGTTGGGCAGAAGGAAGGTGAAGACGTACAAACCCATCGAAATATGGATGCCCAGGATGATTATTTGCACCTGCTTGCGCAAACGCGGGGCTTCGATGCGCTTCATTCCCCGGAACAGGGAGTAAATCGCGCCCCCAACGTAGAGAAGGTTGATCAGCGCGAAAAAGTTCTTGTGCGACGACAGAATCAACCCGATCGGGATCATCAGCCAGGTCAAAAGCGACGCGATCGGCTCCAAAATCGTGTTCAGCAGGCCGCCCTTTCCCGGTTCGATGGTCAGCCAGTTCAGAATCCGGTCGGTGTCGGAGAAAAAGGCCAAAAGAATGACGTGGAAAATATGCGGGACAAAAATCAGCCACCGCCATCTCGACCGTCGCCCGGTCAGCCGGTCATGGGGGAACACCCACGAGAAATAGAGCAGGACGGGGAAAAACAACTCCCAGACGTAGAACAGGTTGTAGAGGTATGACGTGCGAAACGGCGTCGCCGCCTGATAGGGAGAAATAACCGCTCCCAAGGCCGTAAAGATCGGCCCCAGCCCGGCCAAAAAGAGCATGGCGGAGGTCACCCGGTTAAGCCGCACCCGGAACGAGTCCCGGACGATCAGGACGGCCAAAAAGATCAGGCCGGCCCCGATGGCGAAGTAGATGACCGCAAATATGAGCTGTTGAGTACTCATATTGTTTCGACGTTACAGGCTACAACTTCTTGATAATCTCGACGCAGGCGCCCCCCGTGGGGGAATTGCTCACGTGCACCTCGTCGACAAAATTCCTGACGATGAAAATGCCCCGTCCCACCTCCCGCAGAAGGTTGTTGTTTTCAATGGGGTTGCCGACCCGGGCAAGGTCGAACCCCTTTCCCTGGTCGCACACGACGACCCGTATTTCGGCCTCCGAAATCGTAAAGCGGATTTCAACCTCTTTTGCCTCATCGTATCCGTTGCCATGGACAATGGCGTTGTTGACCAGTTCCGACACCGAGATGGCCAGATCGGCCATGATTGACTCATCGATGCCGGCCGCCGAGAGGTTTTGTTCCAGATGACGGTCGACGTCGGCCAGATAATCCGTGGACGAGGGAATGATAATGCCGTCAGGCAGTAACTTCGGTTTTCTCATATGGACGCTCAAAAAAAAGGCAGGCCGCGACGCAACCTGCCCAATGTTTGCCTGGTTACCGTTTGCCTAAAGCTAAAAAGAGTTGACCGCTTCTTCAGCCGAGTCATACGATTTGAAAATCGTGATCAGCTTGGTTATCGTCAGAAGCGACTGAATTTTGTCGGTCACATTGGCCAGTTTCAGTTCGCCGCCCGATTTCCGCAAAGTCGTGAGACCGGAAATCAAAAGCCCCAATCCGGTGGAGTTCATCCAGTCCACTTTGCCCAAATCAATGACGACACTCTTTTTCCCCTGATCAATAAACTCGTGCAGCAAATCATGCAATTCGGTCGACTCCGGACCGCCCATGATCTTGCCCTTCGGCTCGATAACGATGACACCGTTTTGCTCACGATAGGTTAACTTCATGGACACTCTCCCTTACATGCAAATGAGCATTTGGCTCCGGTGGCGGCCGTCACGGGACGCTCGGTCGTCGACCTCGCCCGTCAGGCTGTTCCACCCAATCAAGTGTCGTAATTATCCACTTCCCGGCTTCAAAGTCAAGGTTTTTTCTCTGGTATCGATCCTGCGACTCGCCCACCCTCCCTGGGTGTCTCAGTCAATCCACTCCACCGTCGCTTCGCCGATACCAACGTCGATTTCAAGCTCAAGGCCGGACTTGGCCTCGTCAAACCCCGGCGTCTCATAGACGCCCTCGTCGATTTCTTCAAAATCCCCGTCGGGAAAGGCAATTTCGTTGAGCCACCCGTCATCGCTCTCGATACGCACGGGAATCCCCGCGGGCAGTTCGATGCGGACCGAGCCCACGCCGACGTGAATCCGGGCGCTGTGAGGGCCTTCTTTCAGGCCGGCAAAATTGAGCGCGACATCCCCCGCCCCGCCGTCGAAATAGAAGTCACGGAAATCGGCGTGGCCGAGGCCGATCATGTCCAGATCGGCGGCGCCGGCCTTCACTACGAGCCGCCGCATATGCCGGGGATTGGGTTCGTCAAATGTCACGCGGCACTCGGACGCGCCCATATCCAATTCGAGGTTTTCCACTGGCAGGCCCGAAAGGTTGATCCTGGTGTCGGTAACGCTCAGATCCAGGTCAAGATTCCAGACGTAATCGCGCGACAACGACACTTCCCACTTGTTGTCATCGGTGTCGAGGTCAAGATTGCGTTTGATTTTCTCCGAGGAAAGATACAGTTCGCCCGAGGTCCCCGCCTTCTCATATTCAACGTCGACCTTCGTCCGATCGGCGTCATAATCCACCGTGGCCGTGAACATATCGCCCCCCGGATGGCCGACCAACGACAGCCGGGCGACGTCAAGATTCGCCTCGACCGAGACCGTTTTCACTTCCTTGTCGGCCGGGAGATTTTTGACCAGGGTCTGTCGGTCGCGGGCATATCCCGTCGGGCTGATTGTCAGTGCAGACACGATCACCGCCGCAAAGAGGAGACGCGCGTTCATAAATTCCCCTAAGTAAGATGTTTGGCGCTTACTTATTTGACGGAATTTCACCGCCTCCGGTTGCATCTCCGAGATCCGGCCTGGGCGGCGGGATCGGGAGCGGCGGCGGTTCCGGACCGAACGTTTGCGACGGGTTCACTTGAGGCGGCGGCGGCGGTTTGACCGCCGGAGCGGGTCCCATGTGAACCGTGAGCCTGGCTCGTTTCGGCTCCATTCCGAATCGCGCCGAAAGGACCGCGCCGAATCCCACCGTGAGGGCAACAGCCATGACAATGATATAAAGCACCCCAAGAATAGCGCCGAGGGCCCCAAGCCCGATCGTGGTCAATATATCAGCCAGCAATCGCACCGCCGCGAGGGCGACAACGCCGACGATACCCCGAATGTATATTGACCGATCGTGCCAGCCAAACAGCTTACTGACGATGCTTCCGATGAATACCGAGACGGAAACATAGGCAAGAATGACGGCGGCAACGAAAACCAGAGGGTATATCAAAACGGCAATCGGTATCCCAACGATGGTTATCAACAGAAGGGCGAAAATGGGGAGGACGGAAAACCAACCCAAAAGCCCCCAGAAAAACGCTTTGACCGCGCCGCTCTCAATCTTCGTGATAATTCGCTGCAACTGCTTGGGGACGATGGCAATGACAATGAGGCAAAGAAAGACCTGAAACGCGATGAGAAACACCGCCAGGGCGTCCGGCAAGGACCGGGAGACAATCGGGGCGCCGAAACCCACGGCCTGCGGAAATGATACCCGGTGCCATTCGCCCAAGAGCCGTCCCCCCCGTTCGCGCTCAAGGTCCTCGGCGACAACGTCGCCGCGAATCTCGCCGGTGCGGGCGATATGCACGGTGCGATAGCTGACTACGTCCCCGACGACCAAACCCAAAACCGTCACGTCCCGACCGCTGACGACCAATCCCTCGACCCGCTCGTCGACGTCGACCGTTACCTCACTGAACAGTTCAACGATATCGCCCTTGTGGATGTTGGTGCAGCGGATTTCCGGCGGCAGAATGACGCCGTCAACATCGTAATCATCGTTGGTTTGGTCGGAAGGTTCGGCCGTGGAATCCCTGGCCTCATCGATGGGAACAAAGCGGGCCTGCGCGGCATCGTAAATCCATTCCCGGCCGGCGGAGTCGACGGCGATGGTTTCATTGGTGGTATGAAGTATCTTGACAAAGGTGCGCGTTTGTTGGTCCTGGGCCGCGGTCGCCGCCGCCAGGATAATCACGAGTATGTAGAAAGCGTGTCGCATGTTGCTCTTCTATGCGCGCCGATCAGAATTCCGCCAGCATGATACCCCCGGACATAGTCGCCAGCGTAATCTTCGGCCCGCCGCTGCCGAAACTCCCCGAAATACGGGTCCGCGAGAACGAGTCGATGGCAATCGGTATCTGCGTGTCAATATCGCATGACCCGGCCTCGAGTTTGACCTTGCCGCTCGACGCCTCTGGAACAAGAAAACGTATGGAACCGGAAATGGTTTCGACAAAATAGTCCTTGGACGAATTTAGCTCGGTCGTGATGTTGATGTCCCCCGTCTCAGTGCCCACGTCAAGGGCGCCCATGTCCTGCTCGACTTCCACCCGGCCCGAGGCCGTTTTCACTCGAATGTCGCCCTCGATCCCCCTCAACGCCACCTCGCCGTCGGCCTGACTGATGGTTACGTCGCCGATGAGGTATTCCCCGGACGTCCCGCCCGAACTGTTGCGGATTTCCAGATCGCCGTGAATTGAGAAGAACGAAATCATGGACCCGTTGGCTTTAATTTCGACGTTGCCTTCGACGTCCTTGACCGTCACCGCGCCCGAGGACACCCCGATCAGGACGGGCCCCACAACGTCCTGAACCGTGACCTCTCCGACCTCGCCCGAGACATTCACCCGTCCCCGGATCCCGGCCACAATCGCCGTCCCCAGCGGGCTGTACACGTCGACGGCGCAGTCGGTCGGAACGGAAATGACGAAATCCACCGAGCCCTGACCCGACCGGTCTCCCCGGCCCAAAAGCTTCTGCCAGAATGAGGGCGAACGATCCGGGGCATTGAGCACTCTCGGCCCGATCATAAGATGCCCCTGGGTGTCGGACACCTCGATCTGAATGTTGTCGGCTGCGGTTTCAGCCTCCTCCTTGCTGTCGGCATATATGCGCTTGACCGCCTCGATGCGCACATTATCCTCAGTTGTGGCCGTGACGGTAACCGCCCCGATCGGATTGGTGATGGTTATCTGCGGCGTCGCCGCCGTGATGGTCTTCTGAAACGAGAATTCATAGGTCTCTCCCCCGAAGGCGGTTGGAGACAACCACAGGACCGCCGCCGCCGCCAGAACGAAGCCTTGTACACGCACAGCACAATCTCCTTATCGTATTCCCCGCAACCGTTTCTTCAACAGTTCCCGGGCACGAAAGATGCGAGCCTTGACCGTCCCGACCGGAAGATTCAACTCGCCGGCGATCTCCTCGTACGACTTCTCCTCCTTGTGACGGGCGACAATCACCCGCCGGTATTTGTCCGGAAGCGAATCAATCGCCTCCTGGATGGAGACGGCTCGTTCCCTGCGGATGATCTCTTCCTCCGGGTGATGCGTGTAATCGGGAATCTCGATGGTCACCTCGCCGTCCTTGGTCTGGATCGGGTTGTCCAGCGACATCGCCTGAATCCGCTTCTTGCGCAGGAAATCGATCGAGGCGTTGGCCGCAATCTTGTAGAGCCAGGTCGAAAACCGGAATTCGGAACGGTACGATTTCAAAGAGCTGAAGGCTTTCATGAAGGTTTCCTGGACCAGGTCGGAGGCCACCTCTTTGTCCCGGACGATCCGGAAGACAATATGGTAGACCGACGTCTGGTGCCGGGTTACCAGTTGTTCAAACGCCTTCTGGTCGCCTTTCAAGGCTTCCTTAATGAGTGTATCGTCAATCTCCGGCAAACTCTTTGCCCTTTAGCTCATTGCTGCGGCATGCGTGGTTGTTCCAATGCCGTCCATAATACCTGATAAAAGGGGAAAGCACAATAGAAAAACCCGGCCCGAGGGTCAACCTGACGAGCTTGTCCCACCAATAACTACCGGTTGTTTCGCAAGGTCCTTCCGCCGCGTAGCGGCGGTGAGACCTTGCGATGCCGCAACGATTTACCGACGGGTGTCATCCGGCTTCGCCGGATCAGCACCCGTCGGAACGATGAAAAAGTAACTTATGGGACAGCCTCTGACGGTCGGCCCGACCTCTCTTTCCTATCGGGCGGAGGCCAATTCGGCCCAGAGATCATAAGCCCGCCGCAGGTGCGGAATGGTGATCGACCCGCCCACGAGCAGCGCCACGGCCATGGTTTCGTCGAACTCGGCGTCGGACACTCCCTCTTCGGCACACCGGATCAAATGGTAAGTAATGCAATCGTCGCAACGCAAGACGGTCGAGGTCGCCAAACCCAGCAATTCCTTGGTCTTGCCGTCCAGCGCCCCGCTTCGATAAACAGCCGAGTCGATGCCGAATAACCGCTTGATATTGACATTCTCGCGGGCAAGGATTTTCTGGTTGAGCGCTTCCCGCTTCTTGCGAAACTCCTCTATTCTGTCGCTCATGGCGCCTCCTTTGCAGACGTCCCGAGACGGCCGCCATACTTTTTTCGGCAACCCCACTTCGTATCGCGCAATCTACGATTTTGTATGATTATTGACCAGTCGATTCGAACCGGGATTCGATTAAGGCGTTCACAATCCCGGCCGCTGATCGGCCTATGATTTGGCCAGCTCACGTTTCAGAAAATCGATGACCGTCACCGGGGTCGGGTCGACCTTGTTGAGCATCGCCAGGTAGAAGCTCATGAAATCGCCGAATTGCACCAGCGACATCATTCGTTCCAGACGGTTCTCGCCCTCGGAGTAGATCTCCAGCACCTTCACGTTCTCCCCGGCGATAATTCCCTTGACGATGTCCATGCGGGCGGCCACCCGCGGATTATCGTCACGATCCCGGAGAATCAGGACGCGCAGGAAATCGCGAAAGGCGCCGATTACCTTCCATCCGACCAGTTCATTATGATTGAATTCCGGAAACTGGTTGGCGAACGCCGGCATTTTGGCATTTTCACAGATTTGCCCCTTGATGCGCGTGGCCACGGCGTCGGTCAGCTCCGGGCCGGAATAGATGATCGGGATACGGCCGTACAGTTGCAGCGCCATTTGCTTGGCCGGATTGTCGTCCGAAGGGGTTTCGACGGCCAGTGACCGGACTCGCTTGTCGAGAAAATCGGCCAGCGATCTGAAATCATCGTCGCTCCAGGGGGACAGGCCGATCTTGTTGAGAAAGATCATCAAGGGCGCCAGCGAGTACCCCAGCGCCGCCCTGGGCTGGAGACCGCCCGGCAGAATCGCCATCGGGAGATGATGCCGCTCACAGAGTTCGCGAAGCGGCCCCCCGGTGGTCAGAGCGAATATCCGGCATTGTTTGGCCAGCGCCTGGTCGACGGCCGCCAAAGTCTCCTCGGTGGCGCCCGAATAGGAGGAGGCGATCACCAGGGTATGCCGGTCGGCAAAGGCGGGAAGACGGTAGTTGCGGCAGATGAACATCGGATACGGCAGGTGATCGGAGAGGAGCGTCCGGGTCAGATCACCGCCGATGGCCGACCCGCCCATACCGCAGACGACGATATTGCGAAGACTCCTAAAGCGCGACACGGCGACCGTCACGGCCTTGCCGATATCGGCGGCGTTGCGAACTTGATGGGGAAACCGCGCCATGGCATCATACATGCCGCCGGGGTCGGCGGCGCGGACGGCTTCAGTGTTGTCCAGGCTACTCACCGCATCCAGCTTCCTTTTTTCTGATGCTTGACATAGTCATGCGCTTCCGCCAGCGCCCGTTCAACCTTTTCCGTTGTCGTCAACCGCATGACGCGCGAGGCAAATCGTTTGGCGTCGACCGAGTCAATCCGCGAAATCCAGGCGGCGATCCCCGGAAGCAGAGTCGGGCTCATCGAAAGTTCATCGACCCCCAAACCGATAAAAAACGGCGCCATGTGCTTGTATCCCGCCATCTCGCCGCACACCGACACGGGAATACCGTTGTCGTGCGCCGCGTGCACCGTCATATGGATCAGCTTGAGCACCGCCGGATGGGCGCCGTTGTAGTATCTGGCCACGCGATGATTGCTGCGATCGGCGGCCATGGTATATTGAATCAGGTCATTGGTGCCAATGGCAAAGAAATCAACCAGTTCGCCCAGGTGGCCGGCCGACAGTGCCGCCGACGGCACCTCGATCATCGCGCCGACGCGGACGTGCTCATCAAAGGCCATCCCGGACCGTTTCAACTCGCGCTTGATTTTTTCGATCAAGTCCAGGGTGGTGATGACCTCGGAGGCGTCGGAGACCATCGGCAGCAAAATCCGCAAGTTACCCGGCGCGGAAGCGCGCAGCATGGCGCGAAGCTGATCCCGAAAGAGACGGGCGGCATCCAGCGACACCCGAATTCCCCGCCAACCCATCGCTGGATTGTCTTCCGGCAGACGGCCGAATCGGTGATCGTATTTTTCCCCGCCCAGGTCAAAGGTGCGCAGG
>Ga0315287_10001960_pt1 | contig 19288 bp, 17 predicted proteins | sample YL17G11_0_MG_FD_205037 | JGI IMG/M metagenome (GOLD analysis project Ga0315287, IMG submission 205037) | Sediment microbial communities from Yellowstone Lake, YNP, Wyoming, USA - YL17G11_0 | ecosystem: Environmental > Aquatic > Freshwater > Lake > Sediment | place: USA: Wyoming | collected...
TCGGCCGCGAGGGCTTCGCACCCTTCGCGACGCGCTGGCAGGAACTCGACTCGCTGTCGGGCGCGGAGGTGCGGGTCACGCAGAGCACGGGCAGCGTCGAGGGCCGGGCGCTCGGCGCGGATCGCGATGGTGCGCTGCGCGTGGAAGTGGGCGGCCGCGTCGAGCGATTCTTTGCGGGCGACGTGAGCCTGCGGGCCGCGCAGGGGCGAGCGGAATGAAACTGCTGGTGGACATCGGCAATTCGCGCGTCAAGTGGGCGGTACTGGACGGCGGCCGACTCGGCGAGCAGCAGGCCGCGTCCTACGCGCGTTGGACGCAGCAGGACTGGCAGCGGGAGTTGTTCGCGGCGCCCGGAATCCACGGTGTGCTCGCGGCGAGCGTGTCGTCCGCGCCATCGGCGGCACTCGACGCCGCTGCGCGTCTCGCGACCGGTCGCCCCGCCGCCTTCGTCGCCACCAGCCGCGAGGCCGGGGGCGTCCGCAACGCATATCGCGAGCCGCAGCTGCTGGGCGTCGACCGGTGGCTCGCCGTCATCGCAGGCCACGCGGCGACGAGCGGGGCCTGCTGCGTCGCCGACGTCGGAACGGCTGCGACGTTCGACGCCGTGACCGCGAGCGGCGAGCACCTGGGCGGATTCATCATTCCAGGGCCCGATCTCATGGTGCACTCGCTGCACGGCGGTACGGCCGACCTCGCAAGTCACACGGCGGCCAGCGGCGCATCCGCGGGCGCGCCGCTCGCGGACAACACCCGCGACGCCATCGAGCGCGGCTGCCGCCTGGCCGTGGCCGCGATGATCGACCGTGGCGTGGCCGATGTGGAGTCGAGGCTCGGCACGCATGCGGTGCTGCTGGTGACCGGTGGCGCTGCCCCGGCCGTGACGCCCCTGCTCAGGTCCCCGGCCACGCTGGTTCCCGACCTCGTCCTGCGCGGCCTGACCGTGCTGGCAGGGGCGGGTGTCTGAACCGTGGGTTGGCGCAGGAACCATGGTGGGAAACCGCAGTCTGAATAGGCAGGCACGGCGAGTATCATCCGTGCCGGGACGGTGGAGTGTCGGCAGCCCCGCTGCCGGGCGGCCCAATTGGAGAAACGTGATGAAAATCAGGACATTGACGACTATCGCCATGGTGACGGCCGGGCTTGCAGGCTACAGCGGGACCGCCTTGGCCGATGCTGCCGCCGGCAAGCCGGTTTTTGAGAAGCAGTGCGCCGAGTGCCACGAGGTGGCCGACACGAAAGGTGAGGATGTCAAGGAACTCACCGCCACGATCGAGAAGATGTCGGCCGGCCAGATGAAGCACAAGAAGGCGTTCAAGCTCAGCGCCCAGCAGGCCGCCGACGTGGCTGCCTACATGGCGAGCGGCGGCTGACGCCGGACCCTGGGCCACCCGCACTGGGTGGCCTCCCGGCAGTTCAGGCGCATGGCCGCACCGGGCCCGCTCCTCCGGCGAGGGACGGGCCCGTGTCTTTCCGGCTAAGATCCCGCTCCCCTGGACCGCGCCCCTGCAGAGGGGGGGACCCACGTGCGCGCACTGTTCCTCGTCCTGCTGCTGCTCAACATCCTGTTCTTCGTGTGGACACGCGGGGTCGCGCCAGCGTCCGACGCGGGTGGCCGGGCCACCCCGAGCAGCCAGTACCCGCACGCCATCCGCCTGCTGCGCGAGGCGCCGACCGCCGGGGAAGGGTCGAGCGCGATCCCGGGTGCCGATGCGGCGGCGGGTCCGGGAGAGGCCGCCACCTGCGTGAGCGGCGGCCCGTACCTGGACCGTGCCGCGGCCGAACAGGCAGCCGCACGGCTCGACGGTCTCGGTTTCACCTCGCGACTCAGGCCGTCCCGCGACCAGGTCTGGGTGGGGCAGTGGGTGCGCATCGAGAATTTCGCGACCGTGGCGGATGCGGAGAATGCGCTCGCGACGCTCAGGGCCGCCGGCATCCCGGACGCCTACCTGCTCGCCGATGAGCCACCCGGCAACGTGGTGTCACTGGGCGTCTTCAGCGACCCGGGGCGCGCGGCCCAGGTGCTCGCCATCGCGCAGCAGGCCGGGTTCACGCCGAAGGCGCTGGACCACTACCGGACCGAGGACGTGTTCTGGCTGGACGTGGACCGCGACGCGAACGCGGGCCTGCCAGGCCTCGAGATGTTCCGCACCCGGGACGGCCAGGTCCCGCGCGTCGAGCTGCGAGCCTGCCCGGCCGCCGATTCCGTGACGCCGGCAGCGCCCGCGCCGTGAGCGCGCTGGCGATTCGGCGGTTAGAATCGCCGTCCCGGTGCCGGCTTAGCTCAGTTGGTAGAGCAGCGGTTTTGTAAACCGCTGGTCGGGGGTTCGAGTCCCTCAGCCGGCACCATCGGCAACAGGCAGGCGCGCTGCACGCGCAAACTCAGGAGGAAGATGGACATGGCGCTCTGGAAAGATCCCACGGTCAAGGAACACACCCCGGCCTTCGGCGAGGCGGCCCCCGCGGCACACGAGCCTGCACTGCGCGCGGTCGAGCGTTCGACGACGCAGGCTCCCGTCGCGGTGGGCACGTCGCGCCACGCGGCGGAACGCGGTCCGGCGAAGGAGTCGCTCATCGCGGGCGATCTCACCATCGAGGGCAAGATCGAAGGCGCGGGCCACGTGCGCATCGCCGGCCGCTTCAAGGGCGACGTGAACGTGCAGGGCAACGTGACGATCGAACACGGCGCGCACGTGACCGGGCAGGTCACCGCCGCGACCATCATCGTGAGCGGCGAGGTCCACGGCAACATCCAGGCGACGTCGCGTGTGGAACTGCTCGAGACCGGCGCGATCAACGGCGACGTCAAGGCAGCGGTGCTCACCGTCGCGGCGGGCTCGCGCATGCGCGGCCAGGCCGACTTCGGCTGGGGCGATCAGGGTCCGGGCGGCAAGTGACGGCGAGCCCGGCCTGAATGCTGCCCGGGCGCACATCCTCGGGAACCGTGGGTCGCACGCGGTCCTGCCCGCACTGCAAGGCGACGATCCTCGAGAGCGCGGCCGTCTGCCCGCAGTGCAGGCACCACCTGCGCTTCGGCGCCGCGGCCGCGCAGGCGCCGGTCGAGGGGTTCTCGGCGCTGCACGTCGAGGGCTCGCTCGTGCACACGGAGCGCGGCGGCGACTGGGAGTACTCCGTGGTGCTCACGATCCGCAACGAACGCGGCGAGGAGCTCTCGCGGCAGGTCGTCGGCGTGGGCGCGCTGCGGCCGGCGGAGTCCCGCAGCTTCAGCCTGTCGGTGGACGTGCTCACTCCGGGCGGACGCGCGCGATGATCCGCAGCCTCGTCGCGCGTTTCGCGGCGGGCCTGCGGTTTCCCACGCTCTTCGCCCTGGCGGCGACGCTCTTCGTGTTCGACCTGCTCGTCCCCGACCTGGTCCCGTTCGTCGACGAGATCCTGCTCGCGTTCGGCACGCTGTTGCTCGGTTCGCTCAGGAAAAAGCCTGCTTCCGGGGCGGACGTCACCCGGCCGAACTGAGGCGCCGGGCCCGCGGACCGAAGCCGACGGACCCGTCCGGCGGGGCACGATGCCCGGCCGGGGCATCGGCGGGGCCGGGGCATCTACTGATTTGACCTCGAGGTTCGGGTTTGCGAGTCTCCAGCCGTGCCGCGGGGTCCTGGGCGATCCTGCGGCGGGAGGTCGACGATGTGCCTTGCCGTGCCGATGCGGATCAAGTCCGTGGACGGATTCAACGCCGTCTGCGAGGCGAAGGGAATCGAACGGGAGATCAGCCTGTTCATGATGCAGGGCGAGGAGATCTCGCCCGGCGACCACGTGCTCGTGCACGTGGGGTACGCGATCCAGAAGGTGAGCGAGGAGGAAGCCCGCAGCACCTGGGAACTCTTCGACCAGGTCCTCGAACATGCATGAGCTCGCCGTCTGCCAGGCGCTGATCGAGCAGGTCGAGCGCGTGGCGCGGCAGAACGACGCGCGCCGGGTGATATCGATCGTGATCACCGTCGGGCCGCTGTCGGGCGTCGAGCCGAAGCTGATCGAGCACGCCTATCCGCTCGCCGCCGCGGGGACGATCGCGGAACACGCCTCGCTCATGATCGAGACGGTGCCGGTCAGGGTGCGCTGCCGGACCTGCGGCGCCGAGACCGACGCCGCCGCCAACCGCCTGCTCTGCGGCGCCTGCGGCGACTGGAAGGTGGACGTGACCGGCGGCGAGGAAATGATCCTGAAGCGCGTCGAGGTCGAGACCTCCGCCACGGCCGTTCACTAGGAGAAGCACAATGTGCCGGGACTGTGGATGTTCGCTCGGGCCGTCCGCTGCACGCGCGCCGCTGGCCGCGCCGTCCGGCGTGGCGGGAAAGCTCGAGACCATCGAGATCATCACGGCGATCCTGGGCGAGAACGACCGGGTGGCCGCGCACAACCGCGAGCACTTCGACGGCCACGGCGTGCTCGCGCTCAACCTCATGTCCTCGCCCGGCGCGGGCAAGACCGCGCTGCTCGAGGCGACGATTCGTTCCCTCGGCCATCGCCTGAAAATTGCGGTGGTCGAGGGCGACCTCGCCACCGAGAACGACGCCGAGCGCATCCGCGCCTGCGGCGTGCCCGCGGTGCAGATCAGCACCGGCAACGCCTGCCACCTCGACGCCACCATGGTTCACGACGCCGTCCACGACCTGCCGCTCGCGGGCCTCGACGTGCTCTTCATCGAGAACGTCGGCAACCTGGTCTGCCCGGCGAGCTTTGACCTCGGCCAGCACCGCAACGTCACGCTGCTGTCGGTGCCCGAGGGCGACGACAAGCCGGCCAAGTACCCGGTGATGTTCCGCGCGGCGGACCTGTCGCTGATCACCAAGACCGACCTGCTCCCGTACATCACGGAATTCAGCGCCGAACGTGCGCACGCGTCACTCCGCCAGATCGGGTACTCCGGCGAGACGATCGAGCTCTCGAGCCGCGGCGGCGAGGGCTTCGAGGCGTGGCTCGCGTGGCTCGACCGCGAGCTTGCCGCGCAGCGCGAGCGCGGCCGCCGCGGCGAGACCCGCCGTCCGCAGGTGCAGCCGGAGGGCGTGCACGCGCACGCAGCCGGGGGGCGTCCCGAGCGCTGAGGAGCACGACATGAGCACCGCAAGCGTCTGGCTGGACCGCATCCGAGAGCTGCCGCTGCCGCCGCGCATCAAGGTGATGAACGTCTGCGGCGGCCACGAACGCTCGATCACCATGGCGGGGCTGCGCAAGGCCCTGCCGCCGAACATCGAACTCGTGCCCGGGCCGGGCTGCCCGGTGTGCATCTGCCCGGAAGAGGACATCTACGAGGCGATCCAGCTCGCGCTGCACGAGGGCGTGATCCTGGTCGCCTATGGCGACATGTTGCGCGTGCCGGTGAACGCGCCGAAGAGCGAGCCGCGCTCGCTCGAACAGGCCAAGGCGGCGGGCGCCGACGTGCGGCCGATCGCGAGCCCGATCGAGGCGGCGCGCATCGCACTCGAGAATCCCTCGCGCAAGGTCGTGTTCCTCGCCGCCGGCTTCGAGACGACGACGGCGCCGTCGGCCGCGCTGCTCGCACAGGGCGCGCCCGATAACCTGCTGTTCCTGATGTCGGGCCGGCGTACCTGGCCTGCGGTCGCATTGCTGCTCGACTCGGGCGAGCCCGGCTTCGAGGCGCTGGTGGCGCCCGGCCACGTCGCGACCGTCATGGGGCCCGAGGAATGGGAGTTCGTCCCTCGCGACCACGACATGCCGACGGCGGTCGCGGGCTTCGCGCCGGACTCGCTGCTCGCCGCGCTCTACTCCGTGCTCAGGCAGCGCATCGAGGGCAAGTGCTTCCTCGATAACTGTTATCCGAGCGTGGTGCGGCCGGGCGGCAACACGGCGGCGCGCCGATTCATGGACGACACCATGGACGTCGTCGACGCCAACTGGCGCGGCATCGGCACGATTCCGCAGTCGGGCTACGCGCTCAAGGAGCGCTACGCCGCGCACGACTCGCGCGTGCAGTTGCCTTCGTACACGGACCTCGCGCGCAAGCGTGCCGGGCAGATGCCCCCGGGCTGCGACTGCGCGAAGGTGGTGCTCGGCAAGATCTACCCGAACGAGTGCCGCCTGTACGGTCTCGCCTGCACGCCGCGCCAGCCCGTCGGTCCGTGCATGGTCTCGGACGAGGGCGCCTGTCGGATCTGGTGGGCGAACGGTGTGCGGGAGAACGTGTGGGCCGGGCGCAAGGCGTCCGGGGCCGCGGAAGCGTGAGCCCACCGCCCGCAGGCCGCATCGCCCGTCGGATCGTGATGACCGGCCGGGTGCAGGGGGTCGGCTTCCGCCCGTTCGTCTACCGGCTCGCGCACGAACACGGGCTCGACGGCCACGTGCGCAACCTGCGCGGAGACGTCGAGGTCGTGGTCTGCGGCGCTACGGAGAGCGTCGCGGGTTTCGAGCGCGACATCGTCGGGCGCGCGCCGCCGCTCGCGGTGCCGGTGTTACGGTCTACGGTTAATTGCGAGCCGCCGGCGACGAACGGGTTCGTCATCGCGGAGTCGAGCGCGGCGGATGCGCCTCAGGTGTCGGTGCCGCCGGACTTCTACGCCTGCGACGACTGCGTGCGCGAACTCGCGGACGCTTCTGACCGGCGCCACCGCTACCCGTTCATCAACTGCACCCAGTGCGGCCCGCGCTACACCATCATCACGGCGCTGCCCTACGATCGGCCGAACACCAGCATGGCGCGCTTTCCACTCTGCGCCGAGTGCCTGCGGGAGTACGAGGATCCGCTCGACCGGCGCTTCCACGCCGAGCCCGTGGCCTGCCCGGTGTGCGGGCCGCACCTGGCGTTTTCGAGGCCCGGCGCGAATGCAGTCACTGGCGACGAGGCCGCGCTTTCCGCCGCGGTCGCGGTGCTGCGCGAGGGCCGCGTGCTCGCGGTTCGCGGCATCGGCGGCTATCACCTCGTCTGCGACGCACGCGATGAGGCGGCCGTGCAGCGGCTGCGCGAGCGCAAGCGCCGCCCACACAAGCCGCTGGCCGTCATGTTTCCGCAGGCGGGCCGCGATGGCCTCGACGCCGTCCGCGCGGAACTCGATCCGGACGAAACGGAGAGCACTGCGCTCACCGACCCCGCGCGTCCCATCGTGCTTGCGCGCAGGCGTGCCGACTCGCGACTCGCGCCGTCAGTGGCGCCCGGGCTCGCGGAGGTGGGTGCATTCCTGCCCTACAGTCCGCTGCACCACCTGCTGCTCGCCGGGTTCGGCGCACCGGTGGTTGCGACTTCGGGCAACGTGAGCGGCGAGCCGGTGCTCACCGATCCGGCGGAGGCGCAGGTTCGGCTCGCCGCGGTCGCCGACGCGTTCCTGCACCACGATCGCCCGATCGTGCGTCCAGCCGACGACTCCGTCGTGCGAATTGCAGCAGGCCGCCGCCGGCCGATCCGTCTCGGTCGCGGCATGGCGCCGCTCGAGCTCGAACTCCCCGCCGCGCTGCCCGAGCCGGTGCTCGCGGTCGGTGGGCACTTGAAGCTCGCCATCGCGCTCGCCTGGGACCGGCGCGTGGTCGTCGCGCCCCACGTCGGCGACATGGGCACGATGCGGAGCGAGAAAGTCTTCGAGCAGGTCGTCACCGACCTGCAGCGTCTCTACGACGTCAAAGCCGAGCGATACCTGTGCGACGCGCATCCCGGCTACACGACCACCCGCTGGGTGCAGGCGGCCGGGCGACCTCACACGACGGTGTTCCATCACCATGCCCACGCGTCCGCGCTCGTGACGGAGCACGGCGTGATCGACACGGCGATCGTGTTCGCCTGGGATGGCGTCGGCTACGGCGAGGACGGCACGCTCTGGGGCGGCGAGACCTTCACGGGCCGGCCTGGTTCGTGGGGTCGCACGGCCAGCCTTCGCAGCTTCCGCCTGCCGGGCGGCGACAAGGCGGGCCGCTCGCCCTGGCGCAGCGCCGCCGCGCTCGCCTGGGAGGCCGGCGTCGAGTGCCCGGTCGCCGTGCCGGACCCGATCGTGCGCGACGCGTGGCAGCGCGGCGTGAACTCGCCGCGCTCGAGCGCGGCAGGGCGCGTGTTCGATGCGATGGCTGCAATCGTGCTGGGCGTCCTGGAGGCCAGTTTCGAGGGGCAGGGCCCGATGTGTCTCGAGGCCCAGGCGCGGCCGCAGGGCGAGTTCCCGCGACTGCCCGTAATCGCGGACGACGCGGGCCTGCCGCGCATCGACTGGTCGCCGCTGCTCGGCTGGTGCTCGGACGAGCGCCGCAGCATCCCGGAGCGTGCCTCCGCGGTACACCTGTCGCTTGCAGATGCGATCTGTGGTGTCGCCGAACGCGAGCGGTCGCGGTCGGGCGCCGGCATCGTCGGGCTCACCGGCGGCGTCTTCCAGAACCGCGTGCTCGCGGAACTCGCGGCATCCGGCCTCGAGCAGCGCGGATTCCGCGTGCTGCTTCCGGGGCGCATCCCCTGCAACGACGGCGGGCTCGCCTACGGCCAGGTCGCCGAGCACCTCGGACGCGTGGCCGGTTGCGGCGCTCCGTGACTCACGCTGGACTCGGTCCAGACGGATACACTGCACAGATGCTCTGGTTCGAACGCCCCTTCCTGCAGGTCCTGCGCCGCGAGTACGCGGGGGCCATGCGATTCGACGAGGACGACGCGGCCGAGGTGATGCCCTCGCCCCCGTCGAAGCCCTGCCAGATCTACGTGCACATCCCCTTCTGCGAGGTGTTGTGCCCGTTCTGCTCGTTCCACCGCGTGCGCTACAACGAGTCGAAGACGGCACGCTACTTCGACGCCCTGCGCCGCGAGATCCGTCTCTACCACGAGAAGGGCTTCCGCTTCCGCGACGTCTACGTCGGCGGCGGTACGCCGACGGTCAATCCCGGCGAGTTGATGGAGACGCTGGCGCTGATCCGCTCGCTCTCGCCGGTGCGCACGGTCTCGATCGAGACCAACCCGAACCACCTCGAACCGGAGGTCCTGCGCCGCTACCGCGACGCGGGCGTCACGCGTTTCTCGGTCGGCGTGCAGAGCTTCGACGACGGCCTGCTCGCCGCCATGGATCGCCGCGAGAAGTACGGCAGCGGTGCGGAGATCCGCGCGCGCCTCGCGGCCATCCGCGGCATCTTCCCGACGCTGAACGTGGACATGATCTTCAACCTGCCGGGCCAGACGCTCTCGATGCTCGACCGCGACATCGACGCACTGCTCGATCTCGGGATGGACCAGGTGTCGTTCTATCCGCTGATGACCGCGCGCTCGGCGCGCCACAAGATGCAGAAGTCGATGGGCGAGGCGGACGAGTCGCTGCGTCACGCCATGTACGAACGCGTGCTCGAGCGGCTGATGCCCGCGTATCGCGCGTCCTCGGCCTGGTGCTTCACGCGCGGAGAGGGCATGTTCGACGAATACATCATCGACGAGGACGACTACGTCGGCGTCGGCAGCGGCGCGTTCAGCTACGTGGGCGGCGCGATGTACTCGACGACCTTCTCGCTCAACCACTACTGCCGCCGGGTCGAGGGCGGGCAGAGCGGCATCACGCAGCGGCGCACGCTCGGACTCAAGGAGCGCATGCGCTACGACTACCTGGTGCGGCTATTCGGCGGAACGCTCAAGCGCGAATACATCGCCGAGCGTTACGGCGCGGCGTTCTGGTTGCGCATGGCGCCCGAGCTGCTCGCCATGCGCGCACTGGGCGCCACCCGCCACGACGCGGATGCGCTGCGACTTTCACGTCGCGGCATGTACTGCTGGGTGCTGATGATGGCGGAGTTCTTCAACTCGGTGAACGACGTGCGCGAGCAGATGCGCGAGCACATCCGCGCCGAGCTCGACGCCTGGAACGAGGAGGCCGCGGTGCCGCTGGAATCGATCGGGCGGCCCGGCCGCGGGGTGCGCACATGACGATGCTGGACACGCACGTTTCGCTCGCCCACGGCAACGGCGGGCGCTATATGCGCGAACTCATCCACGAGATCTTCGCGCGCCACCTCGCGAACCCGCTGCTCGACACGGACACCGACGCCGCGATCCTGCCCTGGGATGCGGGCGCCGGCGAACTCGTCTTCACCACCGACAGCTTCACGGTGCAGCCGATCGAGTTCCCGGGCGGCAACATCGGCTCGCTCGCGGTGCACGGCACGACCAACGACCTCGCGGTGGCGGGTGCGATCCCGAAATACCTGAGTCTCGGCGTGCTGCTGGAGGAGGGGTTCGAGTTCGCGGTGCTCGAGCGCGTGGTCGCCGGCATCGCGGCGGCGGCGGCGGAGATCGGCGTCGTGGTCGCGGCCGGCGACACCAAGGTGGTGCGGCGCGGCGAGGGCGGCGGCATCTACCTCAACACCAGCGGCATCGGGGTCAAGGACCCGGGCTTGAGGCTGGGCATGGGCCAGATCCGGGACGGCGATGCGTTGCTCGTGAGTGGCCCCGTGGGCGACCACGGCATTGCGGTGATGCTGGCACGCGAGCAGTTCGGCCTGCGGGGCGATCTCCAGTCCGATGCCGCGAGTGTGCTGCCGCTCACGCGTGCGCTCGCAGCCGTGCCCGGCCTGCGCTTCATGCGCGACCCGACGCGCGGCGGGCTCGCCACGGTGACGCACGAGATCGCGCAGGCGAGCGGCCTCGGCATCCTGCTCGAGGAGTCGGCCATCCCGGTCCGCGACTCCGTTCGCTCGGTCTGCGAGATGCTGGGCTACGACCCGTACTTCCTCGCCTGCGAGGGCAGGGTGGTCGCGGTCGTGTCGGCGGACGCCGCCACGCTTGCGCTCGAGGCGATGCGGGCGCTGCCCGCCGGCCGCGAGGCCGCCATCATCGGACAGGTGCGAAAGCTTCCGGCGCGCGTCGTGCTGCGCACCGAAATCGGCGGCGAGCGCGTGATCGAGGAACTCGAGGACGATCCCCTGCCGCGCATCTGCTGAATAGGGGACATTCCCCATTTTCCGCCCTCCTGCTGTCGCGTTGAGGCAACAGGAAAAGATCGAGGCGAAAAATGGGGAGTGTCCCCTCCGGTTGCCGTACGTGTAATCCACAATTCACAGGCGACCGCCGGCCTTCTGAACAAGGCAAAAAGACGCGCCGCCGCGCCGATTTACGCGACGCGACTGCGGATAACCGTAGTGCCCCTGTTCCCCCGATTTGCCTAGTATGCGTTGCGAAATCCCAGCTTCGGCCGGGGTTCTGTTTTCAGCATCGCGGATTAAGAACTTCCTAGGGAGTCAAACATGAGTATCACAAGCGCTCGGGGCATCACGCGATCGCGCGTTGCGCTCCTCGCATTAATGGCGCTGACAGCAATCGGCGGCGTAGCCGGTTGCTCTGGCGATGATGGCAGTAATGGGGCAAACGGCGTCGCGGGCGCCACGGGCGCCACGGGCGCCACCGGTGCCACGGGTGCCACGGGTGCCACGGGTGCCACGGGTGCCACGGGCCCAGGTGCCACGATAGAGCCGCGCGAGTCCTGCGGCGTCTGTCACGACGCAGGCTCCGTGTACGCCATTACCGCAGAGCATGCCAAGACGCGCACGAAGGTGCCTACGATTACTGGCCTCGCCTTCGCGCCGGGCGGCGTCGGCAATGCCGACCTCCTCATGACGTTCAATCTCAAGGTGGACGGCGTCAACGCGACGGACTTCAACGCCATCTCCAACGACTATCGGTTCTACCTCGACGTCGCTGACGTCGGCACGCGCACCGATCTGTCCGACAGCCTGACGCCGGCCACGCTGAGCGGCGGCACCAGTGGCAACTACACCATCACGATCGCCGGTGCTGCCACGGCCTACAGTGCCGTCAATTCGCGCTACGCGATCCGGATCCAGACGGCTCTGGGATCTGCAGGCGTTCGCGCGTATGTGGTCGGCGACTGGCCGGCCGCTGCTCAAGATCCGAACATGGTCAGCACCGGGACCTGCTCCAACTGCCACGGCCCCGTGGGCGAGGGCATGCACAGGTCGTCCCCGCTGAACGGGCTGACTTGCGCGGTGTGCCATGACGCACCCAACGCCCTGGGCGCGGATTGGCCGGCCTTCCAGTACATGCCCATGGTCCACGGCATCCACAACTCCGAGCAGATGCCTACCGGCATGTACCAGAGCGGTGGCGAGGAGTGGGAAGTCACCTACCCGACGTACATGACCAACTGCAGCGTCTGCCACGACACGCCTGCCGCGCTGGCGAAGGCCAACGCGATGACGGTCACGAGGTACGAGTCGGCTCCCGGCGTGTTCCAAAACACCTGCTTCAGCTGCCATCAGTCCATGGAGAGCTGGCAGGAGATAATGGAGACCGATAACGTGTGGTCGTTCCACGCTAATTACACCGAGGCAACGGACTGCGCGTCCTGCCACAACTCCACACCTGGCGCCGCAGCGCCTGGGCTGGTCACGGTGACGGACTTCCACAACGGTCTCGAGACCGCGAACGTCGGCATCATCCAGGACGGCGAAGACTCGTCCATCACCCTGGGCAAGTTGTTCACCTGGCAGATCACCAGCGTCAATGACACCTCGGCCACGAACCGGGTCATCACCTGGACAGCGACGTACAACGGCTCCAGCATCGATCCGTGCAACAGCAACGTTGCTACCGGTCCGGTGTTCTTCAACTTCCCGGCGGGTGTCGTGATCGATGGACAGCCCGGCATGCTGACTTCCTACATGCAGGGCAACGACTACGTCCTCGGTGGTTCGCCCACCGGCAACAGCTCGCCGGGCCAGCCGGTCAACGTCAACCTGACCACCGCCAACACGACCTGCGCGGGCAACGTCGCGACCACGACCATCGCCAGGGGCACCGTGCCCGCTGGAGCGACGGTAGGTATCGTGGCCTTGCAGGGCAAGCCGGCGCTCCAGCTGCCGGCGAACGTGGGCCAGTGGGAAGCGTATCCATACACCTTCATGTATGTCCGCGTTCCGACCCCGACCTACCAGTTCGTCGTGGGCACGGGTGCCCTGTCGAGCGATGTGCGTCGCACGGTCGTCGACACCAGCAAGTGCCTGAAGTGCCATGTAGGCTCGCTCTACCAGCACGGCAACACCCGGGTCGACAACACGCTGATGTGCACGGTCTGCCACAACTCGGCGTCGTCGGAGCAGAACGTCCGCTTCGGCATGGGCGTCGACGCGTCCGAAGCGTACGACGGCCTGGTCGGCCAGACGTACGAGCTGAAGACCTTCTTGCACCGCGTACACACGGCGGGCGAGCAGGGTATACCGCTCGCGATCTATCGCAACCGTGGCATCTACGCCTGGGCGCCCAATACGGCGATGATCCCGAACTGGGATGCGACGCTGGCCCAGGCACCGTGCGGCACGGGCGAGGGCGGTGTTCCGAAGTACCAAGTCTATGGCGCGCTCCCGTATTCCGCGGGTCCCCCCGTGGTCAACCCCAATTCGTGCCAGCCCTTCAACTTCTTCGCACCGACCTATCCAAGGCAGTTCGTCGACTGCTACGCCTGCCACACGCAGGGCTCTGTCGACGATACGCCTCTCCAGAGCGAGGCCGTGGCGACGACGTTGAACGCGGGCGCGCCTTCTCCGTTGGTCACCCCTCCGGCGACGGGCAATTGGTACAACCAGATCGACGACACCCTCCAGGGGGCATCGGCGGCTGCCTGCACGAGCTGCCACACGTCGACCGACGCCAAGGGTCATGCGTACCAGGAAGGTTGGACGCCGCAGACCTTCGAGGACGGGCGTCAGACCATTATCGATACGCAGTAAGCTGAGTGAGCAGGGTGGGCCTTCGGGCCCACCCGGGCTCCCCGAGAAGAGATGAACTGTGAGGCGGGCCTTCGGGCCCGCCTTTTTTTTCAACAGACCCCGGCTGGTCAGTCACGGCTCGGAAAGCCAGTATCCCGTTCCAGCGGCGATGTGGCATTCTTCCGGCCCCACCCTGGGTACCCATTCGAGCGTGCGAAACGATGAATAAAGTCACTGCGTTGGTTGGCATCACCGTCCTGGCGGTCCTGGCGGGATGCGCGAAGAAAGAAGCGCCACCCGCAAACGCGCAGGCGGACGACGACGACGTTGCAGCGGCAGTTCAGCCTGCGCCCGTGGCGGCGCAGCCCGCGCCGATCGTCGACCGGTCGAAGGCAGCCTCCGAAATGGCCGCTCTGATTGATCCGGCGCCCCAGTGCCAGCAGTACCGTGACGAACTTGCGGCCAAGGGCAAGACCCCTGGACTGATGGACGAGATGAACGAGATCCTCGTGCAGGCCTATAAGGCCGGCTGCGGAAAGAAGAAGCAGCAGTAGAGCCTGGATCCCGGCTGTCGGCGGCTCGGCGCGCGACATTCAGCGCGACACATTCAATGCAAAAAAAAGAGATGCCCGTGACTTTCGTCACGGGCATCTTCGTTTACGAGCCTTGCGAGGAGCCCGGAGCTACTACGGTCGGCCGCGTGCGGTCAGGCGCAATCTCTCGTCACTCCACCTTCACTTCGGCGCCTTCGACCATCACCGGGTACTGGTAACCCATGCCGAAGTCCTTGTTGAGGACCACGGTCCCGGTCACCACGACGGTGTCGCCGACCTTCGGCAGCGGCTTGGAATTCGTCGTCACGGTCAAGTCGTTGGTGCCGTCCGCGCCCGAACCGTCGCGGACGTGCAGCCAGTCCCTGCCCATGATGCCGGTGTTGGTTTTTACGACCTTGCCGCGCACGGTCACCTTGGTGTTCACGAGCGCGTCCTTCTCCGCGTAGACCTCGGCAACGGTCTTGCCGCCGTCCGCCTTCGCGATTCCGGCGAGGTCGATCTCGGCACTGGGCGTGGCGTCGGGATGCTCCACGCCCGGAGGCATGGTGCGGTCAGCCGTATCGGCTGGACTCTGGGCGGTTGCGGCCGGCGTGGCCGCTTCCTGGGGCTTCTTGGCGCAGCCGGCAAGTGACACGGCGGCGGACAGGGCGAGCACGCTGGCGATGGTGGCCTTCAACACGGCGGAATTCTCCGGTTTCGGTGGAATGGGGGGATGTCCTGGACCCTGAAGTCTAACGGACAAGCCCCGGATTGCTAATAGATAACTCCCGCCAGTCAGTACGGTCTCGCCGCAGTGTCCGACCCTGGTGCGCGCAGCGTTGTGAATTGCCGCCGTCCCAAGTATCTTCGAATCGTGATGTCCGCCAGCATCACGCCGCACTCGTCGTTGCGGCCGCGGCACGGCCCTCGCGTGCGCCGGACGCTGGTGGGAGGAATTCAGGTCATGGCATCGCCCAGGGAGTCCGCAATGAAGTTCGGAACGGTCCGGGGCATCACGCGATCGCGCGTGCCCCTGATTGCGATGCTGGCGCTTGCGGCCACGATCGGCCTGGCCGGATGCGGAGGCAGCGTCAGCAAGGATTCGCCGGGATCCGGCGGTTCCGGCGGGAACGGTCCGCCGGGGCCGGTGGGTCCGCCAGACGTCCCGATCGCACAGGGCGGGGACGTCAGGAACATGGGTACGGGCTCCGGCCTGACCGCGCAGGAGATCACGGACATCGGCGCACTGATCGTGCCCGAGGCTACGTTTTCAGCTGCAGTCGCAACGTTCTGCTCTGCCGGCGGGGCTTGTGCCACGAAGCCAGTCGTCGAGTTCACCGTCAAGACGGACAAGGGCGGTGCGGTACTGGGGCTTGCGCCTGGCACGCTGCGTCTCGGCGTGGCGAAGCTGGTGCCGCCCGTGGGTGGATTTACGTCACGCTGGCAGAGCTACATCAACCGCACCCAGAACGGCACCATCACGAGCCCGCCCGCTGCGCTGCCGAGCGCGGTCCAGGCCAATGCGGAAACCGGGGCGGCCGCGGGCTGGACGGAACTCGGCGCGGGCCGGTATCGCTACGTCTCGTCGCTGGACCTGACGGCGGTCACGAGCCCGATCGTCGTGACCTACGAGCCCACGCTCACGCACCGCGTCAGCATCGCGCTCAACCTGTTGGGCAGTGCGGTCGCGCTCGATCCCGACAACCCGTTCAGGGACTTCGTTCCGAGCGGCGGTCCCGTGACCACCGAAAGGCTGATTGCGGCCACGAAGAACTGTGCCGCCTGCCACGTGCGCTTTGCCGAGCACGGTGGCTCGCGGCGCGACGTCGAGTACTGCGTCGTGTGCCATAACCCGGCGACGATCGATCCGGACTCGGGCGAGTCGGTGGAACTCTCGTACATGGCCCACTCGATACACCTGGGCGAGCATCGCAGCCCGCCGTACATCGTCTACGGATTCAATATTAACGACCCGCTCAACGCCGGCGACATCACCTACCCGCAGCCGATCACGTTCTGCGAGAAGTGCCACCAGCTGTCGGCCGCCACGCCGCAGGGCGACGACTGGCAGACGAATGCCGGCGCCGCGGCCTGCGGCGGCTGTCACATCGCGGGCCTCGGCAAGACGGGACCGAGCGCTACGACCGGCATGTACACCTACACCTTCACCCATCCTGTCGGCAGCCTGCCGCCGGACTTCCTCACGTTCAATGACGGCGAGTGCAAGGGCTGCCACAAGGCGGGCGGGCCCGGTGGCGACATCCTCGAGGTTCACGCGCAGGACCCGGCGCGCAAGGCGATCGTCAACGGCAAGCGGTTCACCTACCGCATACTCGGCGTTCAGAACGCCGCAGTCGGGCAGGCGCCGAACGTCACGTTCCAGATCCTGCAGGACGGCGTGCCGGTGGACGTGAAGGCGATCACGACCGGCAGGCTCCGACTCGACTTCGGCTGGACGACCCAGGACATCCACAACATCGCGGACATCGCGGGCAACGCCTACCAGGTCGACCGCGGCCAGGCGATCGTCGTGGACCTGATCGCGAACATGGCGAGCGTCGTGGACAACGGAAACGGCACCTACAGCTACACGCTGACGCAGCCGCTGCCATCGGGCTTCAGCGATCCGGTCCTGGGGACCGGCCTGATGGTGGTGCTGGAGGGCCGTCGCGTGTTCGACGGGTCCGATGCCTACCCGGACAGTGCCTACTGTCCGGACACCCGGCCAGGCACCTCGTGCGCAATCGCGGGCAGCACGCCGCGTCCACAGATCGTGGAGCCGGCGAAGTGCAACGCTTGCCACGAGCAGGTGTCCGCGCACGGCGGCAGCCGCGCCGGCGACCCGATGATCTGCACCATCTGCCACGGACCGAGCCTCGGTGGGACGTTCCCCGCGAACGGCGGCGGGACGGAGACTTTCGGTCCGCTGGCACTCGGCGCATTCCTCCACGGCGTGCACAGCGGCAACGTCGCGCCGGTCGGCGACGTCACCTATCCGCACAGCCTCGCGCGCTGCGAGAGCTGCCACGTCGCGGGCTCATTCAATGAGGCGCGTCCGTCCGCGTTGCCCATGACCATGGATGCGGGCACGACGCTGGCGACAGGTCCTGCGGCGATCGCCTGGCAGGACGACCTCGCCAACTCCGCGACGGCCGGCACCTGCCAGGGGTGCCACAGGGCGCCTGCGGCGCAGACCCACATGGCGAGCCAGGGCGGCTCGTTCGGCGTGCCGAAGACGCTGGTGCCGTCGTCCTCGGCCGAGGGCTGCACGTTCTGCCACGGCCCGGGGCGCACGTTTGATACCAAGGTGGAGCACTGCAACAACCTGCCGCTGGGGCAGTGCGTGCAGTGAGGGCCGGCATACACACAGGATCGGGTACGGCGCGCAGCGATGCGCGGCGGGCGCCTTGACGGGGCCGACCGTCGGAGTCGAAAGATGTCAATGAAGTCGAAGAACAGCATTCAGCTCGCGCAGCGCATCCTGCTCGCAGGCCTCGGCGCGCTCGCCCTCGGGCTCGCCGGTTGCAGCGGCGACAACGGCCACGTGGACTCCGCGCCGCCGCCCATCCCGGATCCACCGCCGGGGCCTGGCACCGGCGCGCCCATCCCGGTCACGACGGCGGGCACGATCGTCGCGTCGATCACGAAGGTCACGATTCCGTCGGACGGCCACGCAGTGGTCGAGATCTACCTGCACGACGAGCGCAACTATCCGCTCACGGGCCTGCCGGCCGGCAACATCTATTTCGTGCTGTCGCGGCTCGAGCCCGAGGTGAACGGCAAGTCGAGCACCTGGCATGCGATCACGCGACGGCAGGAGCCGTGTGCGGGCTTGCCACCACCGGTTCCGCCGAATCCACCGGCGCCGCCCGATTACGTGACGTGCACGCCGGGCACGTCCGTCAACCAGGGCACGACCGAGTCGGCGGTGGTCGGGGTCTGGGCCGACACCCAGAACGGCGTCTACACGTACAAGTTCCAGCAGAGCGTGCAGGGCATCGCCGACATCCCGTACGACCCGAACCTCACGCACCGGGTGGGATTCGAGATTCGTATCAACTCGTCGGGCGGGGCCAGCGAGCCATACATCCCGGCGAACAATGGGCTGTACGACCTGGTGCCGGCGCAGAATGTCCCGACGGCGATCACGGCATCCGGGCGCACGATCGTCGCGCAATCCGACTGCGACGCCTGCCACCAGAAGCTCGAGGCGCACGGCGGCGGGCGACACGAGGTGAATTACTGCGTCATGTGCCACGAGTCGTATTCATACGACGCGCAGACCGGCAACGCGATCGACTTCCGCGTGATGGTGCACAAGATCCACATGGGCCGGGACCTGCCGAGCTTCGTCGCCACCGGCTGGCCGTATGGCATCTACGGTTTCTATAACTTCTTCAGCGACTACAGCGGCGTCAGGTATCCGCAGGACATCCGCAACTGCGAGACCTGCCACCGCGAGAACAACGTGGATGCGCCGCAGGGCAATGCCTGGCGGACGACGGTGAACGTAAACACCTGCGGTGCCTGCCACGACACGGTGAACTTCGCGACCGGCGAGGGGCACGGCGGCGGCGGTGCGGCGACCGACGAGCAGTGCTGGACGTGCCACGGTCCCAACTCCAACCTCGCCGGGGTGCGCACCGACCAGGCGCACGTGATTCCCGAGCAGGTGGCCGCGGCGAAATTCAAGTACGAGGTCCTCAACGTCTCGAACACGGCGCCGGGCCAGAGTGCCACCGTGACGATCCGCGTCGTGGATCCGACCAACGGCAACGCGCCCTACGACATCAAGGCTCCGGGCGGCCCGTTCCAGAATCCGGCGGGCTCGCTGACCGTGGACGTCGCGTTCTCGACGCGGCCCGACTTCACCAACACGGGCAGCGGCTCCGCCCCCACGGCGACGACGGGCACGCCCGCCCAGCCGATCCGCATCGACTTCAAGGCGAACGGCGTCGGCGATCCGGCCTACCCGGGTGGACTCGCCTTCACGGCCACGGCGACCACCGCCATCCCGTCCGCTGCCACCGGTTCCGGCACCGCGTTCCTGGAAGGGCACCCGGGCGTCGACGTGGACGGCAACGGCACGCCCGATCCTATCCCGGTGCGGGCGGCCCAAATGG
>Ga0315287_10001962_pt1 | contig 19269 bp, 16 predicted proteins | sample YL17G11_0_MG_FD_205037 | JGI IMG/M metagenome (GOLD analysis project Ga0315287, IMG submission 205037) | Sediment microbial communities from Yellowstone Lake, YNP, Wyoming, USA - YL17G11_0 | ecosystem: Environmental > Aquatic > Freshwater > Lake > Sediment | place: USA: Wyoming | collected...
TTAGCGGATTTCCAGAGGGCAAAATCTAAAGGGTTCTTTTTATTTTCTTCCGGAACAACCCTAACCCCGACTTCCATTTTATCCAGGGATTGATTGGAGAGTTTTCCGTAATTCCTGGCCTTTGTTATGTCAAAATAAACATCTCCTCCAGCAGCATATGCTACGCCATTTTCTATCAGCCTTGCTATAAATTCCGTCATCTTGGGAATATATTCACTTGCTTTCGGTTCGATAACCTCGGGCTCCTTTGCGCTTATGCCCAGCTTCTCCAAGGCTTCGTGGTAACTGGAAAGGTATTTTGTTGCTACTTTCTCTACGGCAATTTTCAAATCTTCGCCAGGAAATTCGTTCCTGGCCTTATCGATAATCTTGTCATCGACATCAGTCACATTTCTGACAAATTTTACTTTATAACCTTTATATATTAAATACCGCCTAATGACGTCAAATATGTAGGCACTACGAGCATGTCCTATATGCGGTTCATCGTATACAGTAGGCCCACAAACATACATCTTTACTTCTTTGTCTTTGGGGTTTAATGGCGTGAAAGGCTGTTTCTCGCGTTCTAAAGAATTGTATATTTTAATTGTCTGTTCCATCTTTAATCTTTAAGCCTGAACTTAGCGGGTGGCTTGGACTGATTTCGAGCGGGGCGTCCGAGGAACCCGAGCGGGCAGGGTTCACCCGCTAAAATCTATCGGTGAGAGCGAGGGTCCGCAGGCGAGCGAAATTTTGCCACGCTGGGGCAAAATGAGCGTCCCCGCGAGAAACAGGCCAAGACAGGACCCGCTAAATTAACTCTTGTCTTTATTTTCCAACTTCTCAATTCTCTTCTGCAGTTCTTCAATCGACTGCATTATAGGATCGAGTGTATGGATATGATCCAGGCTGACGTCGATTTTTTTGCCATCCTGCTTAGTAATCCTTCCCGGCACGCCTACCACAGTTGAATTCGGCGGCACATCCTTAATCACCACTGCATTTGCTCCGATATAAGAGTTATCTCCGATAGTAATATTACCCAATATCCTGGCTCCGCATCCGATAACCACATTATTGCCGATCGTAGGGTGGCGTTTTTCTTTTCCTAATCCGGTTCCTCCCAATGTTACGCCCTGATACAAAAGCACATTATTGCCGATCACAGCAGTTTCGCCTACAACCACACCCATTCCATGGTCAATAAAAAGTCCGCTGCCAATCTTGGCGCCGGGATGTATTTCAATACCCGTCATAAACCTTGAGATTTGGCTGATTAAGCGCGCCAGAAAAAAAAGATGTATCGTGTAGAAAAAATGCGCGACGCGATAATTAACCAGAGCGTGCAAGCCCTGATAAAGCAGAAGCACCTCTAAAAAACTTTTGGCAGCAGGGTCTTTTTTCTGCGCCTCTTTGATCTCCCGATAGAAAAATATAGAGATAAGGAGAAATTTCAATATTAATAAAGCGACAATAATAAGTAATATATTAAAAATGCAAAACATATTTATGCCCCCTTACTTATTACGGCAACGGCATAAGCAGCAATTGCCTCTTTATGACCGGTTTCTCCTAAGCCATCATTGGTCTTGGCTTTTATATTGACAGAATCTTTTGAAATACCTAAAATTGAACTAATCTTTTCCTGCATTTGTTTTTTAAAAGGCGCGAGTACCGGCTCCTGGGCGATTACTACCGTATCGATATTGTTAATCTGGTGACCATTCTTCTTTAGTAAATTATCTACGGCTTTCAATAATTCTATGCTCGAAATATTATGATATTCAGGTTCGGTGTCAGGAAAATGCTCTCCGATGTCTCCGAGCGATAAAGCCCCCAATAACGCGTCGCATATTGCGTGTAAAAGCACATCTGCGTCAGAATGCCCCAATAAACCCTTGATGTAGGGAATTTCTACGCCGCCTAAAAATAACTTGCGCTCTTCGACGAAACGGTGGATATCATAACCAAAACCTATCCTAAATGACATTTGAGGTCGAGTTATTATTAACCTTTTTTATATTCTTTGGCGATCGCCTCTGCTATTACCAAATCTTCCCTTGTAGTTATTTTAATATTGTTATAAGAACCTCTAACCACCCTTACTTCAACGCCTAATTTCTCAACTAACATTGCATCGTCGCTGACTTCGGTATTACCGAATTTCTTATATGCCTCTAAGATTAATTCTTTCTTGAAGACTTGCGGCGTCTGAATCTCCCAAAGGTTATCTCTGTCCAATGTATTCCCTACTATAAACTTGTCTTTGATACTTTGATACTTTGATACTTTGATACTTTTAATGGTAGCCTTCACTGGCACGCCGACAATCGCCGCACCGCACTTTCCTGCCTCTTTTATTACTAAGGAGACAAGCTCTTTATCAATAAAAGGCCTTACCCCGTCATGGATCAAAACTAAATCTGTACGTCTGCTTAATGCGCCTAAGGCATTGCGTACCGAATCCCGGCGCTCCTTGCCTCCCAAGACTATATCCCTAATCTTTTTTATACGATGCTCATTTACGCTGCTGATTATACCTTTCTTATTAAAAGGGTTAACTACTAGAATAATATCTTTGATAAGACTGTGCCGGCTGAACGTCTCAAGGCAGTGGATTATAACCGGCTGAGAATTGATTTTAAGGAGTGGCTTAGGAACCTTAGACTTAAATCTTAAACCCAGGCCACCTGCAAGGACTATTGCCGAAACATACATGCTATCTTTCCATCTTAGTAAAAATCATTCTCCCTGCTTGCGTCTGTAAAACTGAGGTGACCACAACTTTTACCTCCTGGCCAAGAAGCCTGCGCGCATCCTCGACCACTACCATTGTTCCGTCGTCAAGATATCCCACGGCCTGATTGTATTCTTTGCCTTCCTTGATTAATTTAATCCCCATGTGCTCGCCAGGAAAAACCACCGGCTTTAAAGCGTTCGCCAGCTCGTTGATGTTAAGCACCTTTATGCCCTGCAGGGTGGCGACGCGATTGAGATTAAAATCTACCGTCAATATCTTAGCCTGTAATAACTTGGCTAATTTTACTAACTTCGCATCCACCTCGGGATACTCAGGAAACTCTTCCTCGTGCAGCACAATATCCTGTCCGACTTCTTTCTGTATTGTATGCAAGATATCCAGGCCGCGTCTTCCCCTCTGGCGTTTGATGGGATCAGTAGAATCCGCAATCTGCTGCAACTCTTTTAAAACGAATCTGGGTATAACAATCTTTCCTTCGAGAAACTTTGTTTTGCAGATATCCACAATACGGCCGTCAATGATTACGCTCGTATCCATTATGACTACTTCCTCGTTCTGGTCCTGGCGCCTGAGCCTTACATAGGGGATAATCACGTTAAATTCGTCCTTACCGCGCAAAGCCAACACCATACCCAAATAACAAAAGATTAATGTCGAGGCAACCCTTATAAGGTTGAGGGTATCTGCCGGCATGCGCATAATGCTAAATGCATCGGTAACCAATTTTGCGATAATCAGGCCTAAGACCAAACCAAACACCGAACTGGAGAGCCCCCTAACCGATACTTTACGCATCCCGATTTCTAATGCAATAATCACTACGCCTACCAAAGCGCCGATAAAAATTCCCGGAATACTAACGGCTTTGGAGTCGAGCGTAAAGAAACCGATAATCATGCTGCCGATAACAAAAAGAATACGCACTAATAATAAATTCATTTATTTCACCTCCTTATATTAAAGTATGAAGGCATCACAATATAATTTATATTTATTTTGGCGCTTTTAAAGTAGCTATATCCAGCGCCTCTTTTAATGTAGAAACCGGCACTAATTCTATAGTGTCTTTTTTATAATTCAAATTTTTGTAATTATTTCTAGGCACTATGCAATATTTAAACCCTAATTTCTCCGCTTCGTTTATGCGCAAGACCGGCTGCGATATACTTCTAATCTCGGCTGCCAGGCCCACTTCTCCCAAAACCACGGTATCAGCTATCATCAACTGTTCTCGGAAAGCCGAAGTTACAGCTAATGCTATAGCCAAATCCGCAGCCGGGTCTTCTACTTTTATGCCGCCGGCGACATTGACAAATATGTCCTCTGCTTCCAGATGCAAGCCTATTCTTTTTTCTAAAACCGCGACTAATAAACTTAAACGGTTGTAATCAAACCCCTGTGTGCGGCGGCGGGCATAGCCAAAACTGGATTTACTTACCAGGGACTGAACTTCCACTAAAAGCGGCCGCGAACCTTCTAAGATCGCGGTTACCACTGAGCCAGAAACGTCCTTGGGCCTTTCCGACAAGAATATCTCCGAAGGATTCTTGACTTCCCTTAAACCATCCGAGCTCATCTCGAATACGCCTATCTCATTCGTTGAGCCGAATCTATTTTTTACCGCGCGTAAAATCCTGAAAATCGAAAACCTGTCCCCTTCAAAATAAAGCACGGTATCCACAATATGCTCAAGTACTCGCGGCCCGGCAAGCGTGCCTTCCTTGGTTACATGGCCGATGATAAAGATAGAGATGCCTCTACTTTTAGCTAACTGCGTAAGTATCCCGGCGCATTCTCTGACCTGGCTAACGCTACCCGGGGAAGAACTTATGGTCGGTTCAAAAATTACCTGAATAGAGTCAATAATTACTGCCTCGGGCTTAATCTTTTCTATGTGTTCAACGATTAAAGATAAATCCGTTTGATTGACAATGTAAAGATCGCCTTCGCCTGGCCGGCCCAAACGCTTAGCCCGCAATTTTGTCTGGGTCACGGATTCCTCGCCGCTCACATAAAGAACAGTATGGCCTTGCTGACTAAGTTGGTTTGAGACCTGCAATGATATGGTAGATTTACCAATGCCGGGGTCTCCTCCGATTAATATTACTGAACCCGCAACTATTCCGCCACCCAATACCCTGTCTAATTCCGCTATCCCGGTTTTAAGACGGCAATCCTCCTTAACCTCTACGTCTTTTAAGAGTACAGGCTCGTCTTTATATAATGCGGTTCTTTCTTTGGGTTTCGCGGATACGGCACTATAATCCTCTTCAACAAAAGAATTCCAGCGATTACAGTCAGGGCATCTGCCCAGCCATTTAGGCGACTGATAACCGCAATTCTGGCAACTGAATACTGTCTTAGATTTAATTCTTATGACCATTATTACTTTTGCGGCTTTTCTTTGGTCTTCCAGAATAATTTCCAGGGATGCGCCCTTAAATCAGCCACGAGCGCTTCTATTTCTTTATATAGAGAGTCGTTATAAAAAAATTGGCCTATTGTGCCTTCTTTGTTTTTAATCGCTGCTTCTACCTCTTTATATAAAGAATCGTCGTATAAAAGCCTGCCCAGCGTGCCTTCTTTATTTGTTAATCTTACTATACTTTCATCCAAATGCGAGACTACACTCTTGGCTAATACTCCTACCTCATGCATGGGAATCGGATCCTGACCAACTACAGTTTCTTTTTCGGCAAGCAAATTTTTATAATCTTTCCCGGGTATAATCTCGATATATTTTTCGCCAAATAGCCCGAGCGTATTTACCCAAACTGTTGAGTCAGCGGGTATCCTGATTGCTTTGTTAAGCCAACTGACTACCTGAACCTGGGTTTTATCTTCCGGCGTGAGAATAAAGTCCATGGCTTTAACCTCTCCGACATCAACACCGGCAAATCTTACCGGGGCGCCGACTTTAATCCCATTGACAAAGTTAAAGATAAAATTCGCTTTATAGCCTGAACTCCAGGTTTTAAAATCTCCGATAAGCAGGACAAAAATAGTCAAGATTATTAAACCGAAGAAAACAAAAATACCTACTTTTAATTCTAATTTAGTTCTGCCGAATATCATAAAGTCCTCCGTTTATATTAAATTTCCCTTACCTAAAAGCCCCCAACGTCTCAGTTATTGGACCCTGGGCTAACCCATTAATAAACTGATGCACAATCGGATGATTAGTATTCTGAATTTCCGCCGCCGACCCTTCAGCAATAATTTTACCCTGATAAAGCATGGCTATTTTGTCCGCCACTCTATAGGCGCTCTTCATATCATGCGTTACCACGATGGAGGTAATCTTCAATTTGTCATGAAGGTCCCTAATCAACCCATTGATACCGTCGGCAGTAATAGGGTCAACTCCGGTGGTGGGCTCATCATAAAGTATAATTTCCGGTTTTATGCATATTGCCCTGGCAAGCGCAACCCGTTTTTTCATACCACCGCTTAACTCTGAAGGAATTAAATTTTGAATACCGCATAGGCCAACCAGGCACAATGATTCCTCTATCCTCTCCAGCAGTTCTTTGCGGCCTAAGTGGTTGTGTTCAATAAGGCCGAAACCTACATTCTCGCCAACCGTCATAGAATCAAAGAGCGCGCCTCCCTGAAAAACCATGCCGATCTTCATCCTTACATCATCTAATTCCTTGTCGTTTAACCCTGCGATATCTTTGCCGTCGACAAAAACCTTGCCGCTATCCGGTTTTAATATACCAACGATGTGTTTTAATAAAACACTCTTTCCGCAGCCCGAGCGCCCGATGATTACGCAAGTCGAGCCGGTATCTATTTTAAGAAACAGGCCGTCAAGGACCTTATGTTCATGGAAGCTTTTATTTAAATTGGAAATTTCTATCATAAGTGAGTGCTTAAGTTATGGAGACAGCTATTATGAAGTCAACGACATAACTTAATGCACGAAGTTATCCCGCCTCGGTGCCGAGCGCCAGTGTTAATCACCTCGGCGCGAGGCAAGTCACTATCAAATGGCTGATTGGTGACGAGGGATATCCCTCGTAGCTAACAGTAGATAGATGGCTACTCGGGATAAATTCACATACGCTTCGCTACAATTTACGTCACTATCGTTCCGTAAATTGTATGTTCATTTAAGGAAATATAAAGTAAAATAAAGCCGTAAAGAAGCAGTCTGCCGCAATAATCATAATGAAGGTGGTCACTACCGCGCGGGTCGTGGCGCGGCCTACGCCTTCTGCCCCGCCTTCAACATTAAATCCTTCATAACAACTTACTAAAGCAATAATTAATCCGAAAAATATGGTCTTAAGCAGCCCGCTAAACAAATCTTTAAAGAGAAGCGCATCAATAGTAGTATGTATGTACATGCTCGATGATATGCTTAATTTATATACGCAGACAAGATAACCGCCGAAGATGCCGACAATATCCGCATAAATAGTCAATACGGGCAACATTATGCTCAAGGCTAAAACCCGCGGCACAACCAGGTATTTTACGGGATTTGTCGCCAAGGTCTCCAAAGCATCTATCTGCTCGGTTACCTGCATTGAGCCAACCTCGGCAGCAATTGCTGCGCCTACCCTGCCAGCCACGATAAGTGAGGTGATGACCGGCCCAAGCTCTCTCACTAAAGAAAGGGCTACGATACTGGCGATGTATAACTCCGCCCCAAATCGTTGCATTTGGTAGGCAGTCTGAAGGGCCAGGATTACTCCGATAAATAAAGCAACTAATGATATCAGGGGGAGGCTGTCGCTGCCTGCTTTTTTAGCCTCTTCCATGAAACGCTCTCTCTTAAAGGGCGGGACAAAAATCCAATAAAAAGACTGCCCTGCCAAATTGCTTAAGCCGCCCAGCAAATATAGAAAGGATATCACTCTATTTCCTAAAGATATAAAAAAGTTTTGCATTCTTTTTTAATCGCGGATTTCACGGATAAAAACTCGGATTTATACGGATAAAAATCCGCGGTCATCCGCGAAACGAAATCAGCGGTCATCCGCGTTATTCAAGAATCAACTCTTCGTTTTTCCGCGAGACTAAAACTTTGGAACCATCTTTAAATTTCTTGGAGATTATCTCTGAGGCTAAAGGGTCTTCCAGGAATCTTTGGATTGTCCTCTTTAATGGCCTGGCGCCAAATATAGGGTCAAATCCTTTTTCAATAAGAAAATCCTTGGCCTCCTGGTTAACCTCCAAAATAATATTTTGCTCTTTCAGCCTTTCCGCGACAAAACCTATCTCAATATCGACAATGCTCCCCAAATCTTCTCTGGATAACGGCCTAAAAACAATGGTGTCATCGATACGGTTCAAAAACTCAGGTTTAAAGGTGCGCTTGACCTCTTCTAATAACTTTTCCTTCATTTCCTGATAAGTGACCTCTTCTTTCTGGGCCTTAAAACCTAAAGAGCTGGCCTTGCGGATTAATTCTGCTCCCACATTAGAGGTCATCAGCACAATTGTGTTTCTAAAATATACTTTCCTGCCAAAACTATCGGTGAGGCGGCCTTCCTCAAATACCTGAAGCAGTAAATTAAAAACATCGGGATGCGCCTTTTCAATCTCATCCAATAGTATCACCGAATATGGCCTGCGTCTTACCCGTTCAGTAAGCTGTCCGCCTTCTTCATAGCCCACGTATCCGGGCGGCGCGCCGATTAAACGGGAGACATTAAACTTTTCCATATATTCGGACATGTCTAATTGCAACAACGCATCTTCATCCCCGAACATAAATTCAGCTAATGCCCGGGCAAGCAGGGTCTTGCCAACTCCCGTAGGACCTAAAAATATAAATGAGCCAATTGGCCTTTTAGGGTCTTTAATCCCCGCCCGCGAACGCCTTACGGCATGGGCAATGGCGGAAATTGCTTCATCCTGCCCTACAACCCGCTTATGCAGTTCTTCCTCTATTTTAAGAAGTTTCTCGCTCTCTTTCTCTTCCAGCCTAAATATGGGTATGCCTGTCCACTGGGAGACAATTTTGGCAATTTCTTCTTCTCCTACTTCCGGGCGCATCTTGTCTTTGGCCTGCGACCATTCGCGGTTAAGCTGCTCTAATTCCTGACGCGCCTGTCTTTCCTGGTCCCTTAAGCCGGCAGCCTTTTCAAAATCCTGACTCTTGATATATGACTCTTTCTCTTTTCTTAAAGCCTCTACCCTTTCTTCTAATCTCTTAATTTCCGGAGGGACAATCAAGACATTCAACCTTGCCCGCGAGCCTGCCTCATCCATCAAATCAATAGCCTTATCCGGCAAGAATCTGCCTGAGATATAGCGGTCGGATAACTTTGCCGCGGCCTCTAAGGCATCATCGCGAAAAGTAACGCGGTGATGCGCCTCGTATTTATCGCGCAAACCTTTTAATATCTCGACAGTCTGCTCAACTGTTGGAGGCTCAACCATAATCGTTTGAAATCTGCGCTCCAAAGCTGCATCCTTTTCGATATATTTTCTATATTCATCCATAGTGGTAGCGCCGATACACTGCATCTCGCCCCGCGAAAGCGCGGGTTTTAAAATATTCGAGGCATCAATCGCCCCTTCGGCAGCGCCTGCGCCAACCAGGGTATGCAGCTCGTCGATAAAAATAATTACATCCTGCGAGCGCTTTATTTCCTCCATCACTGCCTTAATTCTTTCTTCAAATTGTCCGCGGTATTTTGTGCCTGCTACCATTAAAGCTAAATCCAGAATAACAATGCGCTTATTTCTTAAAACCTCAGGGACATTTCCGGAGACAATTGCCTGGGCTAAGCCCTCGACAATAGCGGTTTTACCCACGCCTGCCTCGCCTAAAAGAACCGGATTATTCTTGGTGCGCCGGCTCAATATTTGTATAACCCTTTCAGTTTCGTTTTTCCTGCCAATTACCGGGTCAAGTTTATTTTCTTTCGCCAACATGGCAAGGTCTCTGCCAAAAGCATCTAATGCCGGAGTCTTAGTCTTAGCGGCAGTCTGGCCTAAATTAGGCAAGGCTGAGCCTAAGAGTTCCATTACTTCATTTCTTACCGTATTTAAATCTAAACCCAAATTTAATAATACCTGCGAGGCCATGCCTTCGCCTTCGCGGATTAGGCCTAAGAGAAGATGCTCTGTGCCGATATAATTATGCCCTAAAGAACGCGCTTCTTCGGCGGCTAACTCTAAAGCCTTTTTAGCGCGGGGAGTAAAGGGTATATCGCCGATAATCTGGGTAGTCGGTCCGGGTTGGACTAACTTTTCAATCTCCAGGCGGATATTCTCAAGCGAGACACCCATCTTCTGTAATACTGTGGCTGCTACGCCTTCGCCTTCGCGGATTAGACCTAAAAGTATATGCTCGGTTCCGATATAATCGTGATTAAAACGCCTTGCCTCTTCCTTAGCTAAAACAATTACCTTCCTTGCCCTTTCGGTAAAACGATTAAACATTCTTCGCTCTCCTTATATTTTGATTATGCAGCCATCATAAAATTCTTTCGAGGCTTTTGATTGTCATCAGATTTCTAAAGGATTACACAGATTTTTCTGCAGAAACTATAATCTGTGTAATCTGCCTTTTAATCGGTGTAATCATAAAAATGATTTTTTATCCTTAACCTTTTAATCTCTCCCGGATCAGTTCCGCCCGTTTTAAATCCCTTTCCTGGGATGAGAGTTTTTTATTTTCGATCTTTTGTAGATGCGCAGGCTGGATAATAATAAACAACTCGTTTATCCTGCGCCGGTCAATATCGTTGACCATCCCTAAATCAGAACCTAATCTTACCATGGACAATAATTCTATCGTCTCCTGGCTGGAGATGATATGCGCGTTCTTTAAGATACCGAGGCTGCGGTTAACCCGGTCTTCTAACGTAGCTCTATTTCGGGAAAGCATTGCCTCTCTGGTCTGATTCTCCTGTTCGATAATTTGGCGGATTAAGCCGTTGATATTTTCGATAATCTCATTCTCGCTGTGCCCCAAAGAAACCTGATTGGAGACTTGGAAAAAATTACCTGTGGCCTGGGTGCCCTCTCCGTATAAACCCCGGGTGGTAAAACTCAATTTGGCAATCGCCGCTAATACGCGGTTAATCTGGCGGCTCATCACCAAAGCCGGAAGATGCAGCATTACTGAACCCCGCATCCCTGTTCCGGTATTCGTAGGGCAGGCAGTGAGATACCCCCAGTCAGTTAAAAATGCGAAAGACAGCTCTTTAGCTAAAGCGTCGTCTATCTGATTAATAATACTCCAGGCCTCAAAGAGATTAAAGCCTGACTGCATTACCTGCATGCGGATATGGTCTTCCTCATTAATCATAATAGATAAGATTTCCTCATCATCGATTACAACCGCCTTCTGATCGGTCTTCTGGGCGTGTTCATAAGACATCAGATGCCTTTCCACTAAGAATTGCTTATCTATGCCATCCAAGTCTGCTAACCTAAAGGTTGTAGAATTTTTAAGATAATCGACCAAGGTTACTGCTTCCTCAATAGTGGTAAGCACCTTTTCTGCCTGTTTTTTATTCGCCCAATGCGGAAAAGGAAACTTATCTAAGTTTCTGGCTAAGCGGATGCGGCTGGAGACTACAATATCTGAATTCGGTCCTGTTCCTTTTAGCCATTCACTGGTGTGTCTGATAAGGTCATTGAGATTCATACCACTCCTTTACTTATCATTTTTTTAACGCAGATTTACGCATATCTAACGCAGATTTACGCAGATAAATTATCGAAAACATCTGCGACCATCTGTGTGCTTTTCTAGCGAATATCTGCGTTCAAGATGCTTTTTCAGAATTATTTTGCGCTTGTTTTCTCTCTAATTCCTTAATCTGGTCGCGAATCCTGGCTGCCTCTTCAAAGGCCTCCGTCTCAATTGCCCTTTGCAGCCTAAGCTTTAATTCTTGTATGTCTTGTCTTTTTGGCGCGACTTTAGCCACGGCAATTGGAGACTTGCCAAGGTGTATGTTTGAGCCGTGAATTCTCTTTAACAAAGAAGCCAGATATTTTCTAAAGCTAGTGTAACAATCCCCGCATCCCAAGCGCCCTATCTTTTTAAATTCTTCATATGCAAGGCCGCAACTTGCGCATTTTAAAGATACAGCAGCCTCGGCATCTTTGCTGGGTTTCTCAAATTCGGCCAAACCTGCCAAGAGGTCGCTTAAACCAAATTGTTGTTCCATCAACGCGCTCTTCTGTCGCGCGCACTCTTCACAAAGATGCAGTTCGCTCATCTGGTCATCAATAATTTCCGTAAGATGCACGGTTGCCGGATTTTTATTGCATAGGTCACATAGCATTACAGCTCCTCTTAGTATCTAATTCCTTCCCTCTTAGTCAGCTCCTTGAATTTCTTCATTAAACCCAAGGTCACCTTACCCGGTTTACCCGTTCCAATCACCCGGCCGTCAACTTTCACCACCGGTATAATCTCAGCTGCGGTCCCGGTTAAAAAACATTCATCCGAGATATACACCTCGTGGCGGGTGAGCACATGTTCATGCACGGGGTTTTTATCTTTTTTAGCAATCTCTAAAACCGCATCGCGTGTAATTCCCCGTAAAGTGCCCATGCATTGCGGCGGCGTATAAAGATGGCCGCGCTTGACAATAAAAATATTATCGCCTGTGCATTCAGCCACATAACCTAAGGAATCTAACATAATTGCCTCATCAGCCCCTGAATTGACGGCTTCAATCTTAGCTAAGATGTTATTTAGATAATTCAGCGACTTAATCTGGGGATTCAAAGCCTCAGGGAGATTGCGCACTGTCGGAACAGTAATAATCTGTAAACCATCTTTATAGAAATTTTGCGGGTACAAGGCTATTCTATCGGTAATAATTATAATGGCGGTTCTACCCTTACATTTACGCGGGTCAAGCCCTAAATCTCCTTCGCCCCGCGTAACCACAAGCCTAATATAAGCGTCTTTAAGATTATTTTCCTTTAAGGTCTGAATAACTGCCTTAATCAATTGCTCTCTAGACAAAGGTATTTCGAGCATTATGCTATGCGCAGACTCAAAAAGTCGGTCAATGTGTTCCTTTAATTTAAAAACCAGGCGATTATAAGCCCGGATCCCCTCAAACACGCCGTCTCCGTATAAAAGCCCGTGGTCAAAAACAGAGATCTTGGCGTCTTGCTTTTCATAAAATTTACCGTTAATATAAACCTTCATCTTAATCCTCCAATTTGTGTCAAAGTGTCACAGTGTCAATGTATCAAAGAGAAGTTCAAAAGATTTAACTTTGACACTTTGATACCCTGACACCTTGATACTAATTTACCAACATACCATCCTTTAAATAAATCACTCTGTCTGCAATTCTAGCGATGTCTTTATCGTGGGTGACTAAAACAACGGTTGTGCCCTCCTGGATGTTAATATTTTGCAGTAGATTTAAGATTTTCTCGCCGTTTTCCGAATCTAAATTCCCCGTCGGCTCATCGCAAAACAGAAGCTCTGGGCTATTGATTAAAGCCCTGGCTATAGCCAGGCGCTGCTGCTCTCCGCCGGATAACTGATTTGGCCTATGGTGTAGGCGCCCAGACAAACCTAAATTATCCAGCAAGGATTTAGCGTAATCCTTAGCTTTTTTTCTCTCCCACCAGGATTTAATCAGGCTGGGCAAAAGCACATTTTCTAAGGCATCAAACTCCGGCAAGAGATGGTAAAACTGAAATATAAATCCAACCCTTTCGTTCCTGAATATTGCCCTCTCGTTTTCGCCTAAATGATAAATATTTTCCTTTTCAAAGAAAACTTCGCCTTTGCTGGGATAATCTAAGCCGCCCAGGATATGTAAAAGCGTGGACTTGCCTGCGCCCGAAGGCCCCTGGATAGCCAGGAATTCATTTTTTTTAATCTTTAAGTCTATTCCCTTAAGCACTTCTAGCCGGCTTACGCCGTTGTTATAACTTTTGTATAATGAGTTCGCCTCTACTATGCTATCATTCATGCCGAAGAGCCTCGCTGGGATTAATGCGCACCGCATAATACGCCGGATAGATACTGGCCAATAAACTTATAATTAATGCCGAGACCACAATCGCAGTGATATCCGTAAAATTAAAATTAGTGGGTATGCGGTCAAAATAATATATATCTTTAGGGATAAGGCTTCTGCCTATGACTTTTGAAATAAAATCAATGATGCGATTTAATGAAAGCGACAGCGCAATCCCGCTTGCCAGGCCTAAAATAATCCCGGTGATACCGATACTCAAACCTTGAAAAATAAAAATCTCTAAGATGCTTTTTGCCTTGGCTCCGGTTGACCTTAAAATACCGATATCCCTGATCTTGCTCATCACTGACATCATCAAAGTGCTGATGATGCCAAACGCCGCGACTACCGTAGTCATGGTCACCACAATAAACATTACTATCTTTTCTAATTTTAAGGCATTTAAAAAATTCTTATTCGCATCCACCCAGGTCCTGACTTCATACGCTCCTGCGCCGTTAAGATTTTTGTAGATATCCTCTTTGATGGCATCGACCTTATAAATGTCATCCACTTTGATCCCGATGCCGCTGACCAAATTGCCCATCTTAAAAAAATCCTGCGCCCCTTTAATGCTGGTCATTATCAGGCCGGCATCATAAAGATACATACCGCTGTTAAAAATCCCCTTGACTTTGAAATCCGAAGGCGCTAAATTCACCGGCGAGATTAAAGTAATCTTATCATCTAGACCTATCCTAAGCCTTGAGGCTAACTCTTGTCCTAATATCACTTCGTTACCGGCTAATTCAAGGCTCCCTTTCTTGATATAGTCCTTGATTTTGCTTATTGCAGGCTGAAGCTTGGGGTCAATCCCGCGCATATCTACGCCGATAACCTGGCTGCCTTCTTTGATAAAGGCCTGGCCTGAAACAAACGGCGCAACGCTCGAAATATGCGGCCTTTGTTTTAATTTATCCATCAGGCCAGAAGGGTCATTATGGCCGGCGTAAAATTCCAAAAACATATGGGCACTGGTCCCTACCATTTTATCTTGCAAATACTGGTCAAAACCGCTCATCACCGCAATGACCACAATTAAAACCATCACTCCCACGCAAACGCCAATCATCGATATAAGGGCAGTAATAGAAATTAATTTTTCCCGCTGTCCGCTCCTTAAATAACGCTGACTTATCCATAATTCCGTGAACATTGGTTATAATTTAACCCCCTGGCCTTAATAAAGGAAATAATATAACATCCCTAATCGAAGGCTGGTCACTTAACAGCATTACCAATCTATCTATGCCAATCCCTAAACCGCCCGCGGGCGGCATACCGTGTTCCAAAGCCAAGACATAATCCTCATCTATGCTCTTTTTCTCATCAGGATTTAATTCCTTGACCTCCTCCTGAAACCGCTGTTTCTGTTCAAGCGGATTATTTAACTCCGAATAGGCATTGCCTATTTCCAATCCTGCGATATACAACTCAAATCTTTCAGATATTAAAGGGTTATCCTTCTTATTCTGAGCCAAAGGGCACAGGTTAGCAAAATAATCTATCACAAATGTAGGATTGACATGCATATCCTGCTCTAAGATATCCTCAATTATCTTAGCCACCTGCGAACGGGATAGCCGGCTATTATCCTTGGCAAAGCCTTTTTTTTGTAATTTCTTCAACATATCCGCCGCTGTATCGCTCGGCTCAATATCAAATTTTTCTTTTACTATTTTTGCGAACGAGCGCTGCTCCCAAGGCTTCTCTAAACTCACTGGTTTCCCCTGATAAGCAAAACTCGTCTTACCCAATGCCTCCTGGGCCACAAAGATTAGCAAATCCTCAGCCAAACGCATCATATCCTCATAATTGGCATACGCCGAGTAAAGTTCAAGCATGGTAAACTCAGGGTTATGTTTTGTGGATACCCCTTCATTTCGGAAACTGCGGTTAATCTCATAAACCTTATCCAATCCGCCGACTAAAAGCCGCTTTAGATACAATTCCGGGGCAATCCTTAAATATAAATCTAAATCATATTCATTATGATGGGTCTTAAAAGGCCGGCCAGCTGCTCCGCCGGCAATAGAATGCATCATCGGTGTTTCTACCTCAAGAAATCCGTTCTTATCCAGAAAATCCCTTATCGCCCTAATAATCCTGGAGCGCATTAAAAATACCTTTTTCACTTCCTCATTGGCAATTAAGTCTAAGTAGCGCTGGCGGTAACGTAACTCTACATCCTTTAAGCCGTGCCATTTTTCCGGCAAAGGCCTTAAGCTCTTGGCTAAAAGCACAAACTCTTCGACTTTTACTGATGGCTCGCCAGTATGGGTCTTAAAAAGTTCACCCTTGACGCCGATAATATCAGCAAGATCCAGGTCCTCAAAAACGCTGAATCTATCTTCGCCCACAATATCAGCTTTCAGGTAAAGCTGAATCTTAGCCGTGGCATCCTTCAAATCCAAAAATGTAGCTTTACCATGCGAACGTTTAGCTATGATCCGGCCGCAAATACTTATCTTTTGGCCCTCCTGAAAATTCTGTAAAAGCGCTCCAATGTCGTGGCTTTTGGAGAATTTATCCGCATAAACTACCACGCCTTTTGCCTTCAGGGCCTCTAATTTCTGCTTTCTCTGTTGTATGATTTCGTTCATTTCCATAGCTTTATGATTATATAGTATAATTTATATCCTGTCAATATATTCGAACATGAGCTATCCGTATTTTTAGGTTAAATTTTTAAGCTAATGCAGGGGTTCTAATTATGATTGGACTTTGATCGGGATCGGGGTGCGGATTATCCGCATAAATAAATTGGCAATATGAGGGTCGAATTGAGAGCCGATATTGTTTTTAATCTCTATGAGCGCCTCGGTTATGGTTAAGCTCTTTCTGCGATAGGGCCGTTGGGAGGTCATGGCATCAAAGGCATCCGCGCAAGCCAAAATCCTGGCCAAAAGCGGAATCCTCTCCTTCTCTAAACCATCAGGATAACCCGTGCCATCATATCTTTCATGATGGTGCCTGACAATGAGTATAACCGGACGTAAAAATTCCAATGGCTCAAGCATTTCTGTGCCTTTTACCGGATGCAACTCCACTACTGCCCGCTCAGCAGGGATAAGCCTGGCGGGTTTATTTAAAATATAATCCGGGATACTGATTTTACCGATATCGTGCACCTCTCCGGCATAACGTAAAATCTCCAATTCTAAGTTAGACATCTTTAAGGCCTTGGCAATCTGCAGGGCATACTTGGTTACCCGCTCGGTATGTCCGCGGGTATAAGGGTCCCTGGCCTCCACTGCCAGGACCAGGGCGTGTATGGTATTAAAATAGTTTTTGTGTATATCCTCGTAATGCCGGGATTCCTGAACCGCAAAGGCTACCTGGGAGGCAAATATATTAAAGACCTCAATCTCTTCTTCGTTAAATTGCCTTACGTGTTTTGAGCAGGCAGAAAGAACCCCTAGTAACTCATTCTGAAATAACACTGGTACCGAGAGTATAGACCTAAACCCTTCTTTTTTGATCAATTCTTGGCGCTTAATCCCTGAGTTTTTGTTGATGTCTTCGATGACTAAAGGTTTTTTGGTCTGGGCAACTATTCCGCTTATACCCTCACCCATCTTAACCACCGGTACTTTTTTCACGTAGGCGTCGCTGAAACAGTAGCTGGAATTAATCATCAAGGACTTTTTATTTCCGTCGACTAACCTTAAGATACAGGCGTCCGTGTGCATCAGCTCGCAGCTAAGCCGCGTAATTAAAGAAGAAACCCTGTCCAAATCCACGGTTGAGCTTAAGGTGCGGTTAACCTTAAATATATCCTGCAGTTCTTTTTTTAAGGTCACCAGTTGAGAACTCCGCTTATGATATTTCTTCTCCAGGATGTTTTTTAACTGTGTAATATGTGTGGTTATATCTTTAAGTCGCTTAACATTATGACGCAATCTAATATTTATCGAAGAAAGATGCTTATGCGTATTCTTAAACCTCTGCATAATCTTTGAATTCTGCCTTTCTTGGAATATCTTGGCCGTAATATCCTGAACGAGCTCTAAAGCAAACATCACCCGGTTATGCCTGTCTTTGATGGGGCTTACGGTTAGCTGATAATAACGTTTCTTGCCGTCTTTAGTAAAACCTATTCTTTGAGCAGTATGCACGGTTCCGCTTTTAAATACCTTTTGGCTGGGACATCCAAGGCAGATATGCTGGCGGTGCTCAAATATTTTATAGCAGTGTTTACCGCAGATTTGTTGAGGCGCTCCAAACCAATCTGATTGAAGTTTATTCAACCAGATTATGCGAAAATTATCATCTAAAAGACAAAGGCCTGCGCCTATACCTTTGATGATATCGCCGGAATCAATCTTATTATTTCTCAAATAGCCCTTCTTTATTTATAATTAATAGGGCTTCACAAAATTCGTTTCGCCCTTGATTACATTGATTAAAAATCAGATTACACAGATTAAACCTCGACGAGGACATCTGTGTAATCATCCTAAAATCTGTGTAATCAACAGCCCTTTAGACTAATTTCGTGAAGGGCTGTATAATTAATTGCAGCTTGGCTAATCCAAGTATAACCTAAGATAAGCAATTTGTCAGCCTGAAGGCTGCCTGGTTTTAAAGGATTGGCTGGAAAAAGTGCTGTAAGCGTATGATTCAGGAATAAAACCAATTGTATTACAAGGTGTTATATAAAATCAGTTTGTCCGGGCTAAGCCTTAGTATTGCGAAAGTTGCTTGATGCGCTTAAGCATATTAGGGTGGGTGCTGAGTAGCTCTAATAACCTATCGCCGAAACCTAAATTGATTTTTTTCGACCTTAAGAGCTCCAGTTCCTGAGGGTCAATTGAGCCGCTATTATCCAAGTCCAGTTGTTTCAATTCCCGGATTTCTTTTAAGGCCTGCGAAGGGTCATTCACAAAAAAGGCCTTTAAACCCTCAACCTGCTTCAAAGACTCTTTGTCGATGCGCGCAGAACTATAAACGAGTTTATAGAGACTGGATGCTAACGCCGACGGACGATTACCCAAAAGCACCGAGCCTCGATCGGCAAAATATTCGCGGATGCGCGAAGCATAAAGCACTAATAAATTCGTAATAAAATAAAAAAGGAAAGCAGCTAAACCTATCAATGCGGTATTGCCTCCCCGCTCATCGCGCCTGCGGCCGTAGAATAAAAACTGCCAGGCAATCCGGTACATAACCATCGGTATAACCGAAAGAAGAGTTATAGTTAAGACATCACGGTTTTTTAAATGACTTAATTCATGGCCTAAAACTGCCTTGAGTTCTTCCTCATCCAATAATTTTAAAATCCCCTCTGTAACACAGACCCGGCCATCTCTTATAGACCTGCCAAAGGCAAAAGCATTGGGCAGGCTAATTTGGGCTATCCCAATCTTCGGCATAGGAATGCCGGCATTCATAGCTAAGCTCTCAACCATCTGAAATAAGCGTGGATGCTCTTGCCTCTTAATGTACCTTACGTGCATGGTCCATTCTACGATTTTGGGACCGATAAGGTACTGGATGAACATCATCACTAAAGATAGGACAAGATAAAAAGAGAATCCGCCTATATGTAAAACT
>Ga0315287_10001965_pt1 | contig 19261 bp, 20 predicted proteins | sample YL17G11_0_MG_FD_205037 | JGI IMG/M metagenome (GOLD analysis project Ga0315287, IMG submission 205037) | Sediment microbial communities from Yellowstone Lake, YNP, Wyoming, USA - YL17G11_0 | ecosystem: Environmental > Aquatic > Freshwater > Lake > Sediment | place: USA: Wyoming | collected...
CAACGGCCATCTCTGGCAGACTGTGCTCGAAACCACCGGGCAGACCAAGAATGTTGCCCTCCTAAGAAAATAGCCGGTTTTGGTAGTGTGGGGCTTGCCCGCCCAGACAATGGCGGGTTTGCCCCACCGAACTGAATCTCATAGGGGCTTTTTTCTGATGAAAGCGGCTGTTATATACTCACATGGAGAGCTGGATCGCATTAAGATCGAGGATATTGCCCCGCCCCAGCCCGCTCCCGGTGAAGCCCTTTTGCGCGTCCGCTCGGCTGGGCTCAATCACCTCGATATCTGGGTCAGAAATGGCAGAAAGGGCGTTGCCCTGCCTATGCCCCACATCCTGGGTTCCGATGCCGCAGGCATCGTCGAGGCACTTGGTCCCGACGTCGGCGGCGTCAAAGTCGGCGATGAAGTCATCCTCAATCCGGGCCTGAGCTGTGGCCGTTGTGAATACTGCCGTCGGGGCCAGCAGTCCCTGTGCACCTCATTCGGCATCGTCGGCCTCAGCCGCCCCGGCACCTTTGCCGAGTTTGTCGCCGTCCCGGCAAAAAATCTCTGCCCAAAGCCCCCGCATCTCACTTTCGATGAAGCCGGGGCCTTCGTCCTCTCCTTTGTAACCGCCTGGCGTATGCTTATGACACGCGCACAGCTCAAACCCGGCCAGACCCTGCTGATACACGGTATAGGCGGCGGCGTTGCCCTGTCCGCCCTCAAACTGGCCGGGCTTACCGGCGCCGAAGTCATTGTTACCTCATCATCCGACGAAAAGCTCGCACGTGCCAAAGAAATCGGCGCCGACCACACAATTAACTACAAGGCCGGCGATGTAGCCCGAACCGTCAAAGAAATTACCGCAGGTCGAGGCGTCGATGTTGTTGTCGATACGGTAGGGGCAGCGACCTGGCCCATCGACTTCTCTGCTGTCCGACCGGGCGGCAAAATCGTCCTCTGCGGCATCACGACCGGCCCGGAGGCGATGACGAATCTCCGGGTCCTCTACTGGAATCAACTGACTATTATGGGATCCACTATGGGATCCGACGAGGATTTCCGCCAAATGGTAACAGCCGTCGCCGCAGCCCGAATGAAGCCTGTCATGGATTCGGTACATCCCCTGGAGAATGTACGCGACGCTATAGGGAAGATGGAGGCCGCAAACCAGTTCGGAAAGATCGTCCTGCGTATGTCCGAGTAAATCCCTCCACGCCTGGGCGGTAGGGGGGGCCAGATTGGGGTTTTTGGGCATGGTTCAAATAAGTCAAATTCCGGGCAACATTATATGTGGTTTCATAGGGTGTGGCGGCCTCCCCCAGGGGGGGGCTGGTTGCGCCGCTTTGCGAGTTTTGCCATCCCCAAGCTGTGCTTGAGGCTGTCACGCAGAACTGAACCATGCCGATTTTTGTGGCAGTCTGGAGGTGAGAAGAAAAATCTTTGGAAAATTCTCAGAACACCCTTTGCAAATCAGAGTAGCTACTATATAGGATTAGCTATGAACTACAAAAACGAAAAGATTACGGCTGCTCAAATCAAGGAAAAGACCCGCTGGTTCACAGCCCTTTGCAAAGAAAACGGCCTCAAGGTTACACCGCAACGGCTGGCGATATACAGGGGGCTTCTCTCCAGCGACGATCATCCGTCCGCAGAGATGTTGCACGAGAGCCTGAGAAACGCATTCCCGACTATCTCGCTTGACACGGTCAACCGGACGCTTTTGAAGCTGAGCGAGATTGGGGCCGCCTTTGTCGTCGAGGGGTCCGGCGATGCCAGGCGCTTTGACGCCGGCCTCGACCACCATCAGCACTTCAGGTGCATTAAGTGCAAGAGGATAATTGATTTTCATTACGAGCCGTTTGATAATGTTGAGCTGCCTGCGGCTATCGCAGAGAAATTCTCCGTGATTAGAAAAACCGTTTATCTCGAAGGGATATGCGATTTGTGTAAATAGCGTAGTTGTTGTCGTTTAGTTTCGTGAGAAAGGCAGGTTGGTAAAAATGGAGCTGAAAGGAACTCAGACGGAGAAGAATTTGTTGGCCGCTTTTGCCGGCGAATCCCAGGCCCGCAACAGGTACAGTTACTTTGCAAGCCAGGCCAAAAAAGAGGGATTTGAGCAGATAGCCGCCATTTTTGAAGAGACCGCCGGCCAGGAAAAGGAGCACGCAAAACGCGAGTTCAAATTCCTGCAGGGCGGCGAGGTGGAAATCACGGCGGCATTCCCCGCCGGTGTTATCGGCAGCACGTTCGAGAATCTAAAGGCTGCCGCCGCAGGGGAGCACTATGAAACCACCGAAATGTATCCAGGCTTCGCCGAGGTTGCGGATAATGAGGGTTTTCCTGAAATTGCCGCCGTTTTCAGGAGCATTGCCGTTGCCGAGAAACGCCACGAGGGCCGCTACGTGGCATTGGCGAAGAATATCGCTGACGGCCGTGTCTTCAAGCGGCAAAAAAATGTCAGGTGGGTCTGCAGGAATTGCGGCTACGTCCACGAAGGCGCCGAGCCGCCCAAGACCTGCTTCGCCTGCGCCCATCCGCAGAGCTATTACGAGCTCGAAGCAGCTAATTACTAAGAAAGATATTTGGAGTCGAAAAAATGGCAAAGATAGTGAAAAGCAAATCAACAATACTGGCTGTCGTGGTCTCTCTGGTTGTTCTTGTCTCGCTCGCCTGGCCGCACTGTCAGGTGCCGTGCGGCATTTACAACGACCAGATGCGATTCGATATGATTACCGAGCACGTCGCAACCATCGAGAAATCAATCAAGCAGATAACCGAGCTGTCCGCCGAGCCAAAGCCGAATATGAATCAAATCGTCCGCTGGGTGAACAACAAGGACGAGCACGCGGACGAGATCGCCGAAATAGTGAGCTACTATTTCATGGCCCAGCGAATCGCGCTGCCGGACAAGACCGATCCAAAAGCGGCCGCCCCGTATGTGCAAAAGCTGACCCTGCTCCACGAGATGCTTGTCTATTCGATGAAGGCCAAGCAGACCACCGACCTGGCCAACGTTGAGAAGCTCAGGTCGGTTCTGGACAGTCTTCATCACGCGTACTTCGGCCAGGCTCAGGCCGCCGAACATAAACAATGACTACAGGGAGGTGATACTATGGACTCAAAAACAGTGACAATGAAGGGCAAACCCCTCACTCTCGTCGGCAAACAGGTCAAAGTCGGCGACTCAGCCCCGGATTTTGAAGTGCTGGCAAATGACCTCTCGCCGGTCAGGCTCTCGGCCTTTCAGGGCAAAGTGGTCGTGATAAGCTCGGTCCCCTCGTTGGACACCTCCGTCTGCGACCTGCAGACCAGGAAGTTCAACGAGCAGGCCGCCGCCCTGGGCGACGGTGTTGCCGTGCTCACAATCAGTATGGACCTGCCCTTCGCTCAAAAGCGATGGTGCGGCGCCGCCGGCATCGAAAACCTCCAGACGCTCTCCGACTACCGCAATGCCGAGTTCGGCAGGGCGTTCGGCCTGCTGATTCAGGAATTGCGCCTCCTGGCCAGGGCCGTATTTGTCGTGGACGCAGACGGGATTGTCAGGTATAAACAGATTGTCAGCGAGTTGACCAAAGAGCCTGATTATGATTCCGCCGTAAAAGCGGCTAAAGAGGCGATCAAATGAGAGCAATTAAGGCCAACGTTTATGCCGTAGGCGCAATTGACTGGGATGCCAGGTTGTTTGACAGGCTCATCCCGCTGCCCGATGGCACGACCTACAATTCGTACCTGATAAAGGGCAGTGAAAAGACCGCGCTGCTTGACACGGTTGACCCCACGAAAACAGACGTCCTGTTCGACAATCTTGCCGAGCTTGGAATCGACAGGATCGACTACGTCATTGCCCACCACGCCGAGCAGGACCATTCCGGCAGCCTGCCCGACGTTCTGCTGCTCTATCCGGATGCGAAGGTCGTCGCCAATCCCAAGTGCAAGGCCATGCTGATGGACTTGTTGCCCATAGACGATGAGAAATTCCTTACCGTTGAGGACGGCCAGACCCTCTCGCTTGGCGACAAGACCCTGCGATTCATTTACACCCCCTGGGTGCACTGGCCCGAGACAATGGCGACGTATCTCCGGGAGGACAGGATTCTCTTTCCCTGCGACTTCTTCGGCGCCCATCTTGCGGGCAGCAGTCTCTTCGCCGACGACAAGACGCTGGTTTATGAGTCGGCCAAGCGCTATTACGCCGAGATTATGATGCTGTTCAGAAGGCAGGTCAACGCCAACATTGCAAAGCTGGCCGACCTCGAAATCGACATCATAGCCCCAAGTCACGGCCCCATACACGGCCAGCCGGGTTTCATCATGGATGCCTACAAAAATTGGGCCTCCGATACCGTCAAAAACGAGGTTGTTGTCCCCTATGTCTCGATGCACGGCAGCACCGCCAAAATGGTCTCGCATTTTGTCAGCGCCCTCATCGAAAGGGGCATCACCGTCAGGCAGTTTGAGCTTTCCACCGTTGATGTGGGCAAGCTCGCAATGGCATTGGTTGATGCCGCAACTGTCGTAATCGGCTCACCGACGGTCCTGGCGGGGCCGCACCCGTGCGCCGCTTATGCCGCCTTCCTGGCAAATGCCCTCAGACCAAAAACCAGATTCGCGTCAGTCATAGGCTCTTACGGCTGGGGCGGCAAAACCGTAGAGCAGTTGGCGGCTATGTTGCCCAACCTCAAGGTCGAGATTATAGAGCCGGTGCTGGCCAAAGGCTTCCCCAAAGACGCCGACTTCGCCGCTCTTGACGCCCTGGCCGACAAAATTCTCGCTAAACACAAGGAAATCGGAATCGCAAAATGAAATCTACAAGTTGAGAAAGGACTCATTATGGCTGAGAAACTCCAAATCTATAAATGTAACGTATGCGGCAACATCGTCGAAGTGCTCCACGGCGGCGCCGGCGAGCTGGTCTGCTGCGGCCAGCCGATGGAAAATCTTACGGTAAAAACAGCCGACGCAACCAAGGAAAAGCATGTGCCTGTGATCGAGAAAGTTGAGGGCGGGATAAAGGTTAAGGTTGGCAGTGTCCCTCATCCTATGGAGGCAAAGCATTATATTGAATGGATCGAGGTCATTGCCGACGGCAAGGCCTATCGCCAGTTCCTCAACCCCGGCCAGCCCCCCGAGGCCGTCTTCAACATTAAGGCCGCCTCCGTCACCGCGAGGGAGTACTGCAACGTTCACGGACTATGGAAAGGATGATATATGATCAGTAAAAAGATGGAACAAGCTCTAAACGACCAGATTAACGCCGAACTCTACTCGGCCTACTTATATCTCTCGATGGTCGCCTATTTTCAATCCATAAACTTGCCGGGCTTTGCAACCTGGATGAGAGTCCAGACGCAGGAAGAGATTGTGCACGCAATGAAGATGTACGATTTCCTCAACCAGCGGAATGGCCGGGTCATCCTCAAAGCCATCGACACTCCACCGACCCAGTGGAAATCGCCTCTTGCCGCGTTTCAAGCTGCATACAAGCACGAGCAGCTCGTAACAGGCCGCATTAACGACCTAGTCAATCTGGCCGTCGATGAAAAGGACCACGCCACAAACGCCTTTCTGCAGTGGTTTGTCAACGAGCAGGTCGAAGAGGAAATGTCCGCCGACAATGTCGTCCAGAACCTCAAGGTTGCAGCCGACGCGCCGGGTGCGTTGTTTATGATTGACCGCGAGCTCGGCCAGCGCGTATTCACCCCGCCCGCGGCTCAAGGAGCGCCATAACGCCTCTGCCTTAGTGAAAAACAGCACTCTATCGCATTGCTGCACTGCCGGCGCGGCAAGGCGGATGTGCCAAAGTCCGGCGCCGCGGGCGCTCGAAATACATCGAGCATCACGTGGCAATAAACTGAATCATTGCTCTACACAAAAGGAGATTCCAAAAATGAAGCGTTCAAAAAAGCTGACGACCGCATCAGGGATGCCGGTCGACAACGACCAGCAGACATTGACCGCCGGGCCCCGAGGTCCCGCCCTGATGCAGGACGTGCACCTGATGGAGAAGCTCGCGCACTTCAACCGCGAGCGCATCCCTGAGCGCGTCGTGCACGCCAAGGGGGCCGGCGCCCACGGCGTGTTCGAGTGCACGGCTGACATGTCGAAATACACCCGGGCCGGATTTCTGTCGCAGGCAGGCAAGAAGACGGAGGTCTTCGCCCGGTTCTCGACCGTGGGCGGGGAGAAAGGCTCGGCTGATGCCGCCCGGGACCCGCGCGGCTTCGCGGTGAAGTTCTACACCGAAGAGGGCAACTACGACATGACCGGCAACAACACGCCGGTATTCTTCATCCGCGACCCGCTGAAGTTCCCTGACTTCATCCATACCCAGAAACGCAACCCGGCCACCAACGCCCCCGACCCGGACATGTTCTGGGACTTCCTGTCCCTGACGCCGGAGTCGATCCACCAGGTGACGATCCTCTTTTCGGATCGCGGCACGCCCCGGAGTTACCGCCACATGAACGGCTACAGCAGCCATACATTCAAGTGGTACAACGCCAAAGGCGAGGTGTACTGGGTGCAGTACCACTTCAAGACGCTTCAGGGTATCCAGAACCTCACGCGCCAAGAGGCCGCCCGCTTGGCCGGCGAGGATCCCAATCACGCCACGAACGATCTTCACGACGCCATCGCCAAGGGCGAGTTCCCCGCCTGGCGCGTCTGCGTGCAGATCATGCCGGTTAAGGACGCCAAGAGTTACCGCTGGAACATCTTCGACATAACGAAGGTCTGGCCGCACAAGGACTACCCGCTGGTCGAGATAGGTCGGATGACGCTCAATCGCAACCCGGAGAACTACTTCGCCGAGGTCGAGCAGTCGGCCTTCAGTCCCGGCAACTTCGTGCCGGGGATTGGGCCCTCGTTCGACAAGATGCTCCAGGCACGGATCATTTCCTACCACGATGCGCACCTGTACCGCCTGGGGCCCAACTACCAGCTCCTGCCGGTCAACGCGCCCAAGGCATGCAAGGCCGCCAACTATCAGCGTGATGGGTATATGCGGCTGGATGACAACGCCGGCGGCGGGCCGAACTACTGGCCTAACTCCATGGGCGGGCCGGAGCCCGACCCGACCGTGGCTGAGCCGCCCATCGATCTGGAAGGCCAGGCCGCACGGCACCCGCAGGAAGTCACTGACGATGATTTCTTCCAGCCCGGCGAGCTCTACCGCCGCGTAATGAACGATACCGACCGCGAGCACCTGATCGGCAACGTCGTTGCTCATCTGGGCAATGCGCAGAAGCGCATTCAGCTTCGACAGACAGCCCTGTTCTTCAAGGCCGACCCCGATTACGGCCGACGGGTAGCCAAGGGATTGAGGCTGGATGTCAAGCGGGTCGAAAAGCTGGCCGCAATGTCTCAGGAAGAAAGGGCGAAAGCCACTGCCCAGGAAACTTAAGCGATGATCTTGTATATGAAGCAAAAAGGAGCAGAATAATGCCTATGCCTTTTAACGCAGATGAAGTCTTCGAAATGGCTCAGCAGATAGAACGGAACGGGGCGAAGTTCTACCGCGCCGCCGCCCAGAAATTCCCCGCCCTGCGTCAGATGATGCTTGATCTGGCTGCTATGGAAGACCGGCACGAAAAGACCTTTGCCGCTATGCGCGCAGAGCTTTCAGGCCCGCAGACCGAGCCGCCCGTATTTGACCCGGACGGCGAGGCCCAAATGTACCTCCGCGTCCTCGCCGACGGAAACGTCTTCGATACGAAAGCCGACCCCGCCGCGCGCCTCGCGGGCAAGAACACGCCGCAGGACGTCTTGAAAATGGCTATTGGCCTCGAAAAGGACTCCATCGCCTTCTATGTCGGCCTCAAAGGCAGTGTCGCACGCAAGGCCGGCAAGGACAAGGTTGAGGCCATTATCGCCGAAGAGGTCGGCCACATCGCAATCTTGAGCGAGAAGCTGAATGCCTTGAAGTAGTCCGCTCGGCGCGTAGTGATATTCTGAGCCTCGATGATTGGAGAGACACGGATGTTGGACTTGAAATCGCTCTTCAAGCTGTGCTATGGAATGTCCATAATCAGCTCCAAGAAAGACGGCAAATTCAACGGCTGCATTGTCAACACCGTCTGTCAGTTGACTCCGGCCCCGCCGATGGTTGATGTCAGCCTGAACAGACAATCCCTCACCCACGAATACATTACCCACAGCCGGCTCTTCACCGTCTCAATCCTCTCACTGGCCGCCCCGAAATCCTTCATCGGCCGCTTCGGATTCCGGTCCGGCAGAGACACCGACAAGTTCGACCGCGCCAGATACAAGCTCGGCCAAACCGGCATACCCATAGTCCTCGATAACACAGTAGCCTTCCTTGAAGCCGAAGTTGACAGGCACGTCGATCTTGGCACACACACCCTCTTCATCGCCAGGATACTGGCCTCCGGCACCCTCGATGACGATGCCGAGCCGATGACTTATGCCTACTACCGTGATATCAAACAGGGACGAACCCCTAAAACAGCAGCTACGTACATCGAAGAAGAGCCGAAGTCGCAGTTGCAGAAAGGAGCCAAAAGTATGAAGAAGTACAAGTGTCTCATGTGCGGATACGTTTACGACCCCGCCGTAGGCGACCCGGACGACGGCGTCAGCCCCGGAACCGCCTTCGAGGACCTCCCCGATGATTGGGTCTGTCCCGAGTGCGGCGCAGACAAGGACCAGTTTGAGGCTATCTAAGATTAGGTGTTTTCGGAGCGACTGCACTATGGAAAAGACGACCGTTGACGAGATTCTCGATTTTGCCATTGCCGAAGAGGCGGCTTCCAATAAGTTTTATACCAGATTAGCCGCCCGTATGGATAATGACGCGATGCGCAGGGCCTTTGAAGAATTCGCAAACGAAGAGCTCACCCACAAGGCCAGGCTCGAAGCCATAAAGAAAAGCGGCTCTCTCGCCACCGGCCCCGTAGCCGACCTGAAGATTGCCGACTATGTCGTCGAAGCCCGCCCTCGCCCTGACATGGATTACCAGGATGCCCTCATCCTCGCTATGAAGAAGGAGAAGGCCGCTTTCAGGCTCTACAACGCCCTTGCCGCCACAACCGACGACCGGACCCTGCGGGACACCTTTCTGTCGTTGGCCCAGGAAGAGGCAAAGCACAAGCTCCGCTTCGAAATCGAATATGACCAGGTAATTCTCAAGGAAGACTGAGAAACTCCTACCGCATTTCGTAAGATCTATGACTATCCTGTCATTTCGACCGAGCGAAGCGAGTGGAGAAATCTGTAAAAACGGTTACAATCTTTTCGTCTCATAGTCGTGCCATTTACAAAGTGTTGTACTCCGATGGGAAAAAAGCTTCTTCCGTCAGTTATTCCCGCGAGACTTGTGCCCGCGAAAGCGGGTGGCGGGAATCCACAATATCGAAAAACAGTGCTCATCTGTACTACAATCCTTCAAATCCTTGTTTTTTCTGCTTGATATTGGAATCCGGCTGGCATAACCGCCGTCGAAATAAGACGTTATGGTTTGTTTTGAATTTTGAGTTTTGGTGATTCGGATTTGTGGCGCAAGCCATCCCCGCCAGGGGCCCTGGGGGCCTGCGGGTTTCGGATTTTGGATTTAGTGCTTCGGATTTGGGTGCGGCCTTTAGGCCGCGCTAGGTTGATCCGTGTCAAAAAAATGAAATCGGTCAGATATCGAGAATCGTAGCTTCCAGAAAGGATACCAATGACCCGAACATTCAACGCCTTCGAGGCATTTGAAATAGCCGAGCAGATCGAACGTAACGGCGCCAGGTTCTACCGCAAAGCCGCCGAAATGTTCGATGATGCTCGTGTATCAGAAACTCTGCTCAAATTGGCCGAATGGGAAAAAGTCCACGAAGAGCTCTTCGCCGATATGCGCAAGCAGCTCTCCGAGCAGGGCCGCCGGCCAAGGACGTTTGACCCCCAAGATGCGCCCCTCGACGCAAAAGCAATGGCCGGGCTCGCCGCGTTTGGCCTCACGCCCGACCCTTCGCACGAGCTGCACGGCGCCGAATCCAGGCAGGACGTCCTCAAAATGGCTGTTCAAAAGGAAAAGGACTCCATCGTCTATTACACCGGCCTAAAAGATTTTGTCCCCCCTGACGCCGGCAGAGACAAAATCGACGACGTCATCAAAGAGGAATTGCGCCATATCGGGATTCTCAACCAGGCCCTCGAACAGTCTCTGTAGGGTGGGCTTCAGCCCACCAATTGTCTCTGTAGGGTGGGCTTTAGCCCACCAATTGTCTTGCCGGGATGTGCACTGCACAACGGGTAGGAATCGGTGAATAGACCACGTACAACATTACGACGTATTTTAGAAAGCCTCTATCAAAGGTATAACCGCCCTGAGCTTATCAAGCCCGACCCGCTCCAGTTCGTCTATAGATATACCGACCCTGCGGATATGGAGATCGTCGCCTTCCTCGCCGCCGACCTCGCCTATGGCCGCGTCCGGCAGATAGAAAAGAGCCTCACCGCTCTTTTTGCCGTTATGGGCAGCAGCCCGTCCGCCTTCGTCCGCGATTTCAACGACGCACGCCGCAAGGGCCTCCGCGCCTTCAAGCACCGTTTCACAACCGGCGACGACATCGCCGACCTGCTGACATTGCTGCGGCGCATCTTGCATCAATTCGGCGGCATTCAGCAATTCTTTGTTCAAGGCTGCGACCCCGCGGATAAGAACATCATCCCTGCGCTCTCTAAATTCACCGCCTCCCTGTGTCAAATGTACGCCGACGAGCACAATGGCCGCGTCACCGCCGGCCTTCAGTATCTCCTCGCAAGCCCCGATAGAGGCAGCCCCTGCAAGCGCCTCAACCTCTTCCTCCGCTGGATGGTCCGCAAAGACCAGGTTGACCCCGGCCTGTGGAAATCCATCGACAAAGCCAAACTCATCGTCCCCCTCGACGTGCACATGGCCAGGCTCTGCAGAATCCTCGGCCTCTATCATCAAAAAACGCCTTCTCTCGCCGCCGCACTCAAAATTACCCGGAGTTTTCTTGAAATCCACCCCCCCGACCCCGTTAAATATGACTTCGCCCTCTCCAGAATCGGTATCTTAGAGGACTGCACCGGCCGATTTCACAGCCGATGCGAATTGTGTGAGTTGCTGGATTATTGCTTGAAAAGGAGTAACTGGGCCAAATGAACTCTAAGGACCTTGAAAAATACAGTTCTGCGGTGACCCTTTCGGATATGGAAATCTTCGTATTTCCGGAATTGATGTACAGCCTGGTCCTGGCCAACATTATGAGTCCCGTTATCTGGGCTTGGCGCGACCTCGACTGCTTCAAAAAGCTTGAAGGCAAAGGCAGCTACAAAAAACTGATGCGCCTAAAGCAATTCATAATGGACGAGTTTGACTTCAATCTCGATCTTGAGACCTGGGGCCTCACCACCCAGGCCAAAGAGCTTGCCCGATTCGCGGCCTTCATCTCCCCCGACGAAATAGCCAAGAGCAACGCCTTGTTCGGCTACCACGGCGACAAATACTACTTCGACGTTGATATCCGCAGGCACTTCGGCTTAGACAAGTACGACGCCGACGTCATACCCTACTGGAAGACCGAGACCGTCGAGGCGATGAACGCATTTCGCCGAAAGCCCGGCTACAAAAGCGCAGCCGGCGAGTGCGTCTCCCTATCCTCGCTCTACGCCGCCGCCGCCTTTATCGTCTGCGGCATTCCCCTCGAAGATATCTATATGATCCTCACCCCGCTGCACTCCCAGAACTTTATCGACCTCCAGGATGGCGTCCTGACCAACAATAGAAGGCTCGTCACAAAAACTATGTGGTTCAACGGTACCGCCATCTCCGACAAGGCCCAGCGCGCCCTGCGAAACGAGAACGTCACAATCGTCGCTCACTCCTCCGGCTACATCCATTGCCTGTACAAAGACGCCACAATTGACAAAAAAGCCTACGAGCACTTTGCAGGCCGCCTCGCCTCATATCTCAGGGCCGACCTCACCCTGCCCATCTTCGCCAATTTCCTGCGCTTCAGCAGCAAATACCAGAAATACTTCCAGATCTGCCGTGACTGTCACGGCCAGCCCCAATTCGCAAAGGCCGAGGTCCTCTTCCAATACGAGCACGGCAGCAACTACCGGATCGCCGACAAGACCTTCGACAAGCTGCTCGCAGAGGTCTCCGATGAGGATTTTGTCCCGTATGATCTTCCCGGCAGAATCCGCTGCGACCGCCTTGACGAGTTTCTCACGAAGCGCCGGCCGGACCTCGCCAAAGCGCAAGACAGGGAGGTCTTCAAAACATTTGTCGAGCCGGCCATACCGGATGCCGGGCACTTCATGGACAAATTAGCCGATTTTGTGTACACGCGCGCCAAGCTGCCCGCTGCGGACAAGAATTTCCTGACCGCCGAACCCATACGAATCCCCGTGGAATCCACGCGCCAACAGATTATTGATTATCTCCAGTCAATCCGCCGCACCAACACCACCGCCGACCTCGCCTTTTATGCGTTTCGTGATATGCTCACCTGCGATTGGACCCCCTTCGTCAAGGCGGCTGTGGAGCGCAGCCCCGTATCCCTCGAAATCACCCGCGATATGTCGATTGACCAAGTCTATCGCTGGCTCGAAGAAATGGATAATTCCTCCATTTACGATAGCGCCAGGCTCGCCCAGCCCGATGAAGTCGCAAATTACAGGACCGCTGACGGACTCGAAAAAGCCCTTTTTCTGGCGAATGTCCTGCATCACAGGCAGCCGGACGCCGAAATCGAAATAGTACCGGAAAACGGCGGCGTACTGCTCAGAGGCCCTGCCGAATACCGCTTCCTATCCGGTAAACCCCTTCCCGAAACCCTCCGAATTGCAGGCGCCCCGGCCCCCATCATTTCAGGATAGCAGACCCGCACGCCCTCCCAAAAATCCCGCCTTGGGAAGGAATTTTTCATAAAAACAACTTTTTCCCTTGATTGCGCGAACAAATAGGACTATATTAGTCGTACATAAGATACGCAGCCATAAGAAAGAAGCTGTTAAGTCTGATCAGGTAAATATCAGAGTCAAGGAATTGAAGAAAGGCAGGTGTTACAATGAACACAGTTAAATTACTACTAATTGTTGTGGCGTTGACCATTATCGTGGTTCTTGCCGGTTGTGGTGGCACACACGCGCTGAGGAGTCCCGGCTCTGCCGAAAGGGGTGTCGCTGTTGTCGGATGGCAGGACACGACTACGGGGTTCTATCATCCGGTGCTCGAATATAATCGGGCCAGCGGTGAATAGGGATGCTTGTGTGGCGCGTTGCCGTCCATCCGCTCGGTATTGCGGCCTGTCGATGTCGGCCGCCTGCGTGCAGGCAGATGTGCTCTATTTGGAAGCCGCCATTTTTAACTTTGCATCTATTCTATGTTGACAACTGCACAGAATAGGCCCATATTAGTCCCATTCAGTGCTTGAAAAACCACAGTAAGAAAGGTGCAGACGAAAAATGGACGTTATCAGGCGCAATACAGACTATGCCCTGCGGGCAATGGCGCATTTGGCCGGGCACTACGCAAACGGGGCAGTATCGACCAGGACCATCGCGGCCGATGAGGATATTTCCTATCAGCTTGCCTGCAAGCTGATGCAGAGGCTACAGAGAGCAGACCTTGCCAAAAGCTCCATGGGGCCCAAAGGCGGATTTCGCCTCAGCAGGCCGCCCTCGGAGATAACACTGCTGGAAATAGTAGAGGTCATCCAGGGACCGATTTGCCTGAACAGATGCCTGGTTGCTCTCGACGCCTGTGGGCGGCAGAGGGCCTGTCCCCTTCGGGCCAGGCTCGTCGGACTTCAGAAGTACGTCGCCGACTACCTCAGAGACATCAGCCTCGAGCAAGTAGTGCGGGCCTGTGGCGCACAAGCCGAAAAGACCGGGAGGAAAAATAAATGACCGAGAAGAAGTCAGCCGTACTGCAGGATTGTCTCAGCCGGGCCAAGGCGCTCGCCGAGCTGGTCGATTACGCTGATGATTCAATTGTCAGCAAGACGATACTCAACAAGCCCGCCGGCACGATTACCCTCTTCGCCTTCGACGCCGGCCAGAAGCTCAGCGAGCACACGGCTCCTTATGACGCCGTTGTCCAGGTCCTCGACGGCCATGCGACCATAACAATAGACGGCCGCCAAAACGACGTCTCGACCGGCCGGATAATCATTATGCCCGGCAATGTGCCCCACGCCGTCGCCGCGCCAGATAAATTCAAAATGCTCCTGACGATGATTCGTGCCTGATTGACCGCTCTTTATTAAGAGCGCCTGACGAAATGAGCTTATGTTACTTATTTGTCATCCTGTTACTTATTTGTCATCCTGAGCGAAGCGAAGGATCTGGCTCTCGAATGAAAACAGAGCCTCGTGAGCTAATCGCGAGGCAAGAAATGACGAGTGACCGAAGAAGTCATTTTTGCTACAGATTCCAAGAAGCGGGAGAACGGTATGGTCAGATGTCCCGGACAGGACCAGAGATACTGGAAACCGGACGACATATTTGAAGTCAAGTGCGCCGCCTGCGGCCGCCCTCTGGAGTTCTTCAAAGACGAGCCAAAACTCAAATGCAAGGGCTGCGGGCAAATCGTCCCCAATCCCAGAATAGACCTCGGCTGCGCGGAATGGTGTCAGTATGCCGAGCAGTGCATAGGCATCGTCGCCGCCAAAGATGTAAACAGCCTGCGGGATAAGCTGATTGACCGGATGAAACAGGTCTTTGGCGCCGACCGAAAGCGAATTGACCACGCACTCGCCGTCCTCAATTACGCCGAGCGGATACAGGCCGAGCAGGGCGGTGACCCGCTAATCGTAAAGGCCGCCGCGATCCTCCACGACATCGGAATCCACCAGGCCGAGCGAAAATACAACTCCGCCGCCGGCAAGTACCAGGAAATCGAAGGCCCCCCAATTGCAGGGGACATTCTAAAGGACTTTGACCTTGCCCCCGAAACGGTGGAGCATATATGCAAAATCATCGCAAATCACCACAGCGCAAAGGACATAGACACCGTCGAATTTCGGTGCGTCTGGGACGCCGACTGGCTCGTCAACATTCCTGGGGAAATGCCCGATGCCGATGCCGACAAGATTCGCCACACTGTTGATACCGTATTTAAGACCGATACGGGTCGTAAGATAGCTGCCGAAACATTATTACGCGCCGATGCCCCCGAATCTCCCGGCAAAGTAAGACAACAATAGCAAATACAAGAAGAAATACATTATGGACGTGCCGTTACAGGAAGCCGGTGGCCGTGGGATTTTCCATCTTCCAACGGACTGGCTGCTTGTATTTATGTGCCTTGCGACAGCCGTCTTGCCGGTGCGACCGCTCGTCGGTTCTGCCCAGCACGAGAAAGTTGTTATGACTTTGGATACAACAACCGTACAACACAAGCATAAGAATCGCCTCGCCGGCGAGATAAGTCCCTATCTACTGCAGCACGCCGACAATCCCGTGGATTGGTATCCCTGGGGCAAAGAGGCCTTCGAAATCGCCAGAAAACTGGATAAGCCCATCTTCCTTTCCATCGGCTATTCGACCTGCCACTGGTGCCACGTTATGGAGCACGAGAGCTTCGAGGACGAGGAGCTTGCGGCAATTCTGAATGAGCATTTCGTGTGCATAAAGGTTGACCGGGAGCAGCGGCCCGACATCGATGCGGTATATATGGATGCCGTGCAGGCGATGACCGGCAGCGGTGGCTGGCCGCTCTCGGTCTTCCTGACCACGGAAGGCAAGCCCTTCTACGGCGGGACCTATTTCCCGCCCAGAGATAGCTTTGGCCGGCCCGGTTTCGACCGGCTCCTCTACGCCGTTGCCGATGCTTGGAAGAATAAGCGGGCCCAGCTGCTCAGTTCCGCCGGGGCGACCACCGAATCCATCGCCGCGCAGCCCCGGCAGCCAAACCCTCTGGAGCTGTCGGTTGACCTGTTGAACGCCGCGAAATCCAGCCTTCAGGTCATCTTCGACGCTGCGAACGGCGGCTTCGGCGCCGCGCCGAAATTCCCGCAGCCCAGCAGCCTTTCGATCCTGCTGCGTCATTGGCACAGAACTGGTGATAAAGAGGCCCTCGATATGGTCAGGGCTACGCTTGATGCGATGGCCAAAGGCGGGATTTACGACCACCTCGGTGGCGGCTTTCATCGCTACTGCACTGATGCACGCTGGCTGGTTCCGCATTTCGAGAAGATGCTCTACGACCAGGCGCTTATCGGCAGAGTGTATATCCAGGCCTATCAGGCTACGCAAGACAAGAAGTACGCTGCTATCGTGCGAGAGGTTTTTGACTATGTCCTGCGCGATATGGCCGATCATAAGGGCGGCTTTTATGCCGCCGAGGACGCCGACTCCGAAGACAAAGAGGGGGCTTTCTACGTTTGGGACCCCGCCGAGACAAGAAAAGTCCTGGGCGCAAAAGATGCGCGGATTTTCGACGCATACTATGGCGTCAGCAGCCGCGGCAATTTCGAGGACGGCAAGAGCATTCTCAACGTCGCCAAATCCGCCGACGAACTGGCCAAAGACCTCAAGGCCGACCCGAACGAGATTGAGGCAGTCTTGTCGCAGACCCGGACCAGGCTGCTGGCCCGTCGCTCTGAACGGCCCCGTCCGCATCGCGACGACAAGATAATTGCCGGCTGGAACGGGCTGATGATTTCGTCGATGGCCTACGGCGGGGCGGTGCTGGAGGAACAAAGGTATGTCGATGCCGCGAAAAGGGCCGCGGATTTTGTGTTGTCCACCCTGCGCAAAAACGGCCGATTGAAGCGATTCTATCGCGACGGCAGGGCGGTCGAGCCGGCATTTCTCGACGACTACGCCTTCCTTGTGCTGGGCCTGCTGGACTTGTACGAGACGACCTTCGATGCAAAATGGCTTATTGATGCACGAACGCTGGCGATGCAGATGATTGACCTCTTCGGCGATGAACAGGACGCGGCATTCTACCTTACTGCGAAGGACGCCGAGCGACTGATCATTCGCAGCAAGCCGGCCTACGACGGGGCGGTCCCAAGCGGGAATTCGGTGGCCGCGTTTGCCTTGCTGAGGCTCGGCCTTATGACAATGGATGATAAGCTTACAGATCGTGCCGCTGAGCTCATCGAGAGTTTCTCTGCCCAATTGACCCAATCGCCCCTGTCGCTCAGCGCTATGTTCAGCGCAGTTGATTTACGTATAGGGCCGGCGCAGGAGATAATCATAGCCGGCGACAGGGACCTGCCGCAGACAAAAGCGATGCTTCGGCTCATTCACGGAACGTTTTTGCCGAACACGGTGCTGCTGCTACACCCGCCCGGCAAGGAGGGTAAAGAGATCGAAAGAGTCGTTCCATTTCTGGAAGGACAACTGCCGGTGGACGGCAAGGTGACGGCGTTTGTGTGCGAAAACCGTGTATGCAGAAAGCCTGTAAACGAAATAGAGGCCCTCGGAGAAATGCTCGCGGGCATAGTCACGAAACAGTAAGAAGATTAGATGGAGTAAACGACGTTGTATCTGAAGAATACGGAAGTCTCTGCGGGACATGCGTTGCCGTAGCGATATTTGACAGGGAATAATGCAAATAGATTTGAAACTGAAAGGAGAAGTTATGTTTTGTTATCAATGTGAACAGGCCGCAGGCGGAACAGGATGCACCAAAATCGGCGTCTGCGGTAAAGACCAGGACATTCAGAGCTTGCAGGATACGCTCATATTCGGGCTAAAAGGCATCGCCGCCTACGCGTATCACGCCCGCGAATTGGGCAAGACCGACGCCGCGGTTGACGCCTTTATGCACGAAGCGCTGTTCGCAACCCTCACAAACGTCGATTTCGACCTGAATCGCTATCTTGAGCTTGTCCTAAAAGCAGGCGAAATGAACCTGCGAGTGATGGAGATGCTCAATAACGCTCACACCGAGAGGTTCGGCAACCCAACGCCCGTAACCGTGGCCAGAGGCACAAAGGCCGGACCCGGCATAATTGTCACCGGCCATGACCTGCTCGACCTCTACGACCTGCTCAAGCAGACCCAGGGCAAGGGCATTAACGTCTATACCCACGGTGAAATGCTCCCCGCCCACGGCTATCCCGAGCTGCGAAAGTTCAAGCACCTTGTCGGGAATTACGGCACGGCCTGGCAGAATCAGAAAAAGGAGTTCGACCTGTTCACCGGCGCCATTCTCGTAACCACCAACTGTATTGTGATCCCAAAAGACTCCTACAAGGATAGGATGTTCACCTGCGGAATAGCCGGTTGTGCCGGCGTCACGCACATCAAAGGCAGGGATTTCAGCCGGGTCATTGAAAAGGCCCTGTCGTCGCCGCCCCTCCCGGAGAATCCCCAGGGAACCCTCAGCACGGGATTCCATTATACCGCCGTGCTCGGCCTCGCCGACAAGATTATCAAAGCCGTGAAGGCCGGCAAAATTCGCCACTTCTTCTTCATTGGCGGATGCGACGGCGCCAAACCCGGCCGCAACTACTTTACAGAGTTCGCCGAGAAAGTCCCCCGCGACTGCGTAATCCTCACTGCCGCCTGCGGAAAATATCGAATAAATGCCCGCGACTACGGCACTATTGACGGGATTCCGCGTCTGATTGATACCGGCCAGTGCAACGACTGCTACTCTGCCGTCAAAATCGCACTCGCCCTCGCCGAGGCCTTCGGATGCGGCGTCAACGACCTGCCCCTTTCGCTGATAGTATCCTGGTACGAGCAAAAGGCCGTCGCCATCCTGCTCACGTTGCTCCATTTGGGCATAAAGAACATACGTCTCGGCCCGAGTCTCCCGGCCTTCATCAGCCCCAATGTCCTGAATGTCCTCGTCGATAAGTACAATATCAAGCCTATCGGCTCGCCCGACGAGGACTTGGCTGAGATTTTGGCCAAATAGCGCGTGGTTCAATTCCGGGTGGCAGCCTCAAGCGCAGCTTGGGGATGGCAAAACTCCAAGAGCGGTGCAACCATCCCCCCCTGGGGGGAGGCTGCCACACTGTATGGAGCCACAAATAATGTACCTCGGAATCTGACGTACTTGAACCACGCCCCAAATAGCCGCCGGCTCGCAAATTATCCTCAACATATTTGATAGTGGGCTTGAGTTACTCGGTTCAGTTCGATATACTGGCCCGGTTTATTGGGCTTCACCTTCGCTTGGGTGGGTCGGGTAGCAGGCAGACAATGGGATTGTGCATCAGGACAACTCGGTTCGTATCAGCGACTGTCAGGAAACGCGGCCTTACGTTTCTCGCGGGCTTTGCATTCGCCCTGTTCTGTTTCGTCGCAATCAGCGCGGCGCTGGAATATACCTCCA